>Ga0194125_10004538_pt1 | contig 21576 bp, 21 predicted proteins | sample TA2KigC250mmetaG_FD_148626 | JGI IMG/M metagenome (GOLD analysis project Ga0194125, IMG submission 148626) | Freshwater microbial communities from Lake Tanganyika, Tanzania - TA2015034 Kigoma Deep Cast 250m | ecosystem: Environmental > Aquatic > Freshwater > Lake | place: Tanzania: Lake...
GCAAACGCGCACGGACGGCCTGACCAACTGCGCCTTGTCGGTCAGACCGTCCGTGGTGTTGGAGATCAACCCCCGCCGCTTGCAGACGGTAGGATACTACTGTTGGGGGATCTCCTTCAGATCAAGTTCGCGCCGCTGCGAGCGGTCGGAACTGGATGCTGCGTGGCATACAAGAACCGCACGATCGCGCGGGTCTTGCGTTCAGAACTACGGTCGGGCAGGCTGAGGGGCCAACGACTCGCCTGCAACGGGCTTTACTGCGATCTGATCGCGGCGTCGCGACTCTTGCACCTGGGCTCGCACGATCTCATACACCCCGCCGATCAGCACGGCTGCCACTGCCGCCAACACCAACACCTCGATCACCAGAAACTCGATATGCTTGAGAGTGTACAGGATGGTCTCCATTTCAGCGCCTCCGTTTTGGTCGCAGAGAATTGGTTGCTGTCTATCGTTCGACCATACCTTACCACAACCATGCCTCGTCGTCATCGGGTGAAGCGCTGATCTTGCGATCAGAGGAAAGACCTAGTCGCGGCTGGCCATCCTACGTGTTTCTACGTAGTGCATCACCAGACCAGCACCGGCGTGCGATCGTCAAGCAATTCTGGCGCTCGATAGTCAAGCTCCTGATGTCGGAAGTAGGTGTCATACAACTCAGCATAGCTCCCGCCCTGGGCCATCAGGCCCGCGTGACTGCCTTCCTCGATGATCCGGCCGTGATCCATGACGATGATCCGGTCAGCATGTTTGACCGTGGAGAGCCGGTGGGCGATGATGATGCTCGTCCGATTCTGCATGACGATCGCCAGGCCCTCCTGGATTTGGGCTTCGGTGAATGGGTCCACGCTGGCCGTAGCCTCGTCCAAGATGAGAATGGCGGGGTCTTTGAGCAAGACACGCGCCAGGGCCACCAATTGGCGCTGGCCCATCGAGAGGTTAGCCCCCCGCTCGCCGACATCGGTATCGAGTCCTTGCGGCAGGTCGCCCAACCAGTCGCCGCCGCTGATCCGCTCAGCTGCCACGCACACTTCATCATCGTTCGCTCCGGGCAAGCCGTAGCGAATGTTCTCCAGCACACTGCCCGAGAAGAGGAACGGCTCTTGCGGCACGATGCCCAGATGCCGGCGATACTGACTCAGATCGAGCTGCCGGATATCCCGGCCATCCACCAACAACTGGCCGTCCTGGAACTCGTAGAAGCGGCTGATCAGCCGGGCGATGCTGCTCTTGCCCGCGCCCGTGTGCCCCACCAGCGCCACCGTCTCGCCCGGTCGGATGTCCAGGCTGAAGTCGGGCAGCACATCTTCGCCCCCGCGCGATTCGGTGACGACCGGCGTGTAGGTGAACTTGAGATTCCGAAAGGCGATGCCGCCGGCCAGCTTTTCCACCGGCTCGCTGCCCGTCTGCACGACCTTCGGCTCGGCGTCTATCAGGGCGAACACCCGCTCGGCCGCCGACAGACCGTCCTGAAACTGGCTCCAGAAAGAGGCGATGCTGATCAGCGGCCAGAAGAAAAAGCCGATGGCCTGCATGAAGAGATACCAGTTGCCGGGGCTGATAGCGCCGGCGCCGGCTGCCAGTCCACCCGCGTAGATGAGCACCGCTACGCCCAAGCCCGAAGCGATGTTCAGGACCGGGAAGATCGTGTCGAAGGTCAAGCCGCGACGCAATTGCACATGATACGCCTGCCGGTTGTTGGCTGCGAAAGCCTCATAGATCGCGCGCTCCTGGCGGAAGTTCTTGGCGATCATGATGCCGCTGACCGATTCCTGGATTTGCGCGTTGATCTTGGCCGTCACGCGCTTGGCGTGCTGCGTCACCCGCCGCGCGATGCGCCGGAAGCTGAGCGCGATCGCCACCGAGATCGGCGCCAGGCTCAGCAGCACCAGCGCGAGCAGCGCGTTGATGCTGCTGAGCCAGATGGACATGACTATCACGAGCAGCACCTGACTGAACAGGCTCATCGTCAATGTCACCACTTCCGACAAGTCCTGCGTATCGGAGGTGACGCGGCTGACGACCTTACCCGAGGGGTGCTCGTCGTAGAACGACATGTCGTGGCGGATCGTGGCGGCAAAGACCTCTTCGCGAATCCTGAGCACCACATCGCCCACCACACGCGCCGAGAACCACTGCTGAATGAAGTTGAAGGTCCAGGCGATGGCGCCCAACAACAGGACGCCGCCTGTCAGCAACAGCAGCAGCGCGGTTGAGGCGTCGTCACGCAGGAGATCAATGCCCCTGGAGATCAGGATCGGTCCCCCGGTGCCGGCCAGCGAGTTGAGCGCAATCGCGGCGGCCACAAGGGCCATTCGCGGCCGATGCGGCCCGAAATACGCCGCCAGCCGGCTCAGCAGCTCGCGGTCATTGTAGTTGCGATCGTATGCCTCGGTTTCGAGGCCGTCGAGAATGAAGCCCAACTTCCAACCTCCAACCCCTACCTGGCAAAAATCCGCCGATAGTCCGCGCTGCGGGCCATCAGCTCGTCGTGCGTCCCCTGATCCGCCAGCTCGCCGCGGCGCAGCACCAGGATGCGATCGGCCCAGCGGATTTGGCTGAGGCGATGGGTGATGAGGAAGGTGGTGCGCTGGCTCGAGATGCGGCGCATAGCGCGCTGAATCTGATCTTCGGTGGCGCTGTCAATCGCGCTGGTGCTGTCGTCCAGGATCAGGATGCGTGGGTCGGTGAGGAATGCGCGCGCGATGGCGATGCGCTGCCGCTGCCCGCCGGACAGGGTTACCCCGCGCTCCCCCACCTCGGTATCATAGCCTTCCCGGAACCCGGCAATGAATTCGTGCGCCTGGGCAGCCTCAGCGGCTTCCTCGATCTGCGTCTGCGTGGCATCGCTGCACCCGAAGGCGATGTTCTCTCGGATGGTGCGCGAGAAGAGAAAGGGAGCCTGTTCGATGGTGGAGATTTGCGAGCGCAGCGACTCCAGGCTCCAATCGTACACATCCACGCCATCCACCAACACGCGGCCCTCGTTGGCATCGAAGATGCGATTGATCAGCCTGGTCAAGGTCGTCTTGCCGGAGCCTGTCTGCCCGACGATAGCGATCGTTTCGCCGGGCTGCGCCGTAAAGCTGATATTCTTGAGAACCGGTTGGCTCGACGCCTGCTCGGAGTCATAGGCGAAACTGACGTTCTCGAAGACGACCTCGCCCTGGATCGGCTGAACGATGCCGTGAATGTTCTCGTCGAGATCGGTCTCGGTATTGATCATCTCGAGGATGCGCCGGGCGCTGGCGATGCCGATCTGCACCAGGTTGAAGGTCCAGATTGACATGAAGGTTGGGAAGCGCAGCGTGCCCACCAATCCCATGAAGGCGATGACCTGCCCCAGCGTGATGCCGCCTGATCGCCACATCCATACGCCGTGCAAGAAGCTGGCAGCCCAGGCCAGGCTGAACACCAGCACTGGCAGATAGCGCGCCTGTATCTCACCCTGCTTAACGAAGAGGTCGCGATAGCGCTGCGCGTTCTGCGTGAACTTATCCCACTCGTAACGTTCGCGCACGTTGGCTTTGACCACCTCGATGCCGGAAATCGCCTCGGCCAGACCGGCGTTCAGCGTTCCGAACTGCTCGCGCAGCGCGTTGCTCACCGGGTTCAGACGCCGGTTATAGTCCCAAATCGTGATCGCGAGCAGCGCCAAAAAGATGCCGGGCACAAGCATCAGCTCCAGCTTCAATCGGGCGATCAGGAAGACGGGCAGGACAATGGCCATCGCAGAGTCGAGGATCAGCATCAGCGCAGGCGCGAACATCAGGTTCAACATGCGCATATCGTTGGTCGCCCGCGCCATCACATCGCCGATGCGCTGCCGGCCGTGAAAGGTCTGGCTCTTGCCTAACAGACTCACATACAGCTCGTCGCGCGCATCGCGCTCGACCTTGTGGGCCAGGAACTCGACCGCGTAGTTGCGCGCCAGCCCGGTCAAGCCCTGCCCCAAGGCGATCGCCAGCACAGTCAGCGCCAGGAACAAGAGCCCCGTCCTGGGCGTCGAACCGCCTATCCAGCCGGGCGAGATGATCAGGTCGAACGCGCGGCCGATCGAGAGCTGAATGTTGCCGTAGAGATAGTTGTTGAGGATGGCCGCCAGCAGCGCAAGAGGCGCAAAGATGGGATAGCGCAGTGCATGAGAAATCACCCACCGCACTGGCCCCGAACGATTGTAGAGATACTCGTTGGCGAGCTTGAATTCACGTCTGGTAGCCAAAGCACACTCCTCAGGGGTCGGGCGACTGGGGATGGACGGGAGGCGTCACAGGTCTCCCGCTCGCATCTCGGCGATGAACGGCAGATACTCTTTGACAGAGAAGCCCTGTTCTTTCAAGGTGTAGTAGTCCTGCACGATCTGCGCCTGTTGTTCGCGGTTGAAGTGGCGGAGGTGCTTGCCCGTCATCAGGGCCTCGTGCAGCCCCTCCTCTTCACCGTAGCCATAGCCTTGGGCGGCCTGGGCGTAGATGCACTGCCCCAGGTATGGACTGCCGATCCGTTCATACTGATACACGTGCACTAGCTCGTGCAGCAGGATGGCGAAATTGGCGCGCTGGTGGAAGCCGCGCGCGGGCAGGTTGAGCGTGTAGAAGGTCGTGAACGCACGGTCGCGGTTGAGGGCAAACACCAGCCGCAGCAGACCATCTTCAGCCACGCGCACATCGCCGTAGCGCACCGCCTTCGGGCCCAACACCGCGGCCGCCGCGGCGATCTCCTCGCCGGTCAACGGCGTCACGCGCGCCAGGAGGCGAATCAGAAAGCAGAACACCTCCCCCAGGCCGAACAAGTCCAGCAATTGGGCCACCAGCGTCAGCAGCCAGACGGACGCGCACAGAACGCTGCGCCGCAGCCAGCCGCGTAGCCCTGCCCACCCCTGGTCTCGCCAGGCTTGCACTGCGGTTGGAACGAACAAAACCAGGCCGCGCACGCCGCGCCATGTCGTCGCCCCCAACCGCCCCACACGTGCCGGCAGGCAACGCAGCAGGCTCACGCCCCACAGCGCGGCGTCGAGCAGCCGATCGCCCAGCCAGTCAGCGACAGACACCACAGCCTGGGCCAACGCCCTTCCCACGGCCATGCATCACCTCCGCCAGTTCTTGATCGCTCTTCTGGAAAACTATCACACCCTGGCAGGTCAGCGGAGTATAGCACACTGCTCTGGCAGCGCCAAGATCGCAGCGTCCCCGCCCCGGTGGAAACGCCTGGAGACCGTCGCGCCCGTCTTGACTTCTGGCCTGTCTTCGTGTATCCTGCCAGTAGATCGCCAGCACAGTTGCTGCGCGGTCGAAAGGGATGGCATATGAACGCTTCAGGCATTCGTCGTGTGTGGGCTGCGGCAAGTCTCATCATCCTCCTGGCGCTCGTCATGGTATCTCTGGCCGGCTGTTCAGACTACTACCAGCTTGGCAAAGAGACCGGCAAAATCCTGCGCGTGATCGCGGAACGCACCCGGGAATTCTGGAAGGGATTGGCCGATGGCTTCGGCGCCGGGTTCTGCCAGGCGGCTTTTCTGCCGGTTCTGGCGCTGGGTTTGATCGCGGTTCGCCGTCTGACGCAGAAGCCCTGACGCGCATGCCAGCCGGCAGCCATCGCCCATCGCGATCGCCCGCGCCGCCATCCGTGGTATCCGTGAGCATCCGTGTCTGGCTGCTGCCCGTCGCGGTCGCCCGCGCCGCCATCCGTGAGCATCCGTGTCTGGCTGCCGGCCATCGCGGTCGCCCACGCCGCCATCCGTGGCATCCGTGAGCATCCGTGTCTGGCTGCCGGCCCATCACTGCCAGCCGCCATCCGTGTCGAGCTTCAGCGTTTTGAGTTAAGAGGAGTTTTCTTGTCGATGTCGCAACCGTCTAGTCGTCGTACATTCCTGAAGAGCCTGATCGCCGTGTCCACCGCGGGCGCCGCGCTGAGCGTCAGCGGATGCGGCTCCAAGCCCGCGCCAACCCCGAGCGCTCCAGCATCCCCCACGCAGTCCGCGCCGCCCCCTGCGTCCCCGACTGCGCCGATCCCGTCACCGACGACCGCGCCGCCTTCGCCGACCGCGCTCCCGCCCACCCAGGCGCCGACAGCCACTTCTGTTCCGCCGACCGCGACAGTCGCGCCAACAGCTACCGCGCAGCCTGTGGCCACGGCCACGACCGCGCCCGCCGCAGGCGCAGCCTATCTGGCCGTCGCGCGCGGCGCGAAAGCCGATCCGGCCGAGCTGGTGCGGCGAGCAGTCAAGGCCATCGGCGGCATCGAACGCTTCGTCAAAAAAGGCAACGATGTGATCGTCAAGCCCAATATCTGCAACGCATATCATGGCGCAGAGTATGCCAGCACCACGAATCCACAGGTCGTGGCCGCGATCGTGTCGCTCTGCCTGGGCGCGGGCGCCAAGCGCGTGCGCGTGATGGATTTTCCCTTCGGCGGCACGCCGCAGGCCAGCTACCAGACCAGCGGGATCGCAGACGCTGTGAAGGCCGCCGGCGGCGAGATGGAAGCCATGAGCAGCATGAGATTTCGCGATCTCAACATCCCGCAGGGCAAGCGCATCAGGCAGTGGCGCGTCTACGGCGACATCCTGGACGCCGATGTGGTCATCAACGTCCCTATCGCCAAAGACCACGGCGCGACCCGCCTGACCCTGGGCATGAAGAACCTGATGGGCGTGGTGCAAGACCGCACCGGTATGCACTCACGCGGGTTGGATCAATCCATCGCCGACATCAATACGGTCATCAAGCCGCAATTGACCATCGTGGATGCCGTGCGCATCCTGATGGCCAACGGCCCGACCGGCGGTAACCTGGCTGACGTCAAGAAGATCGACACCGTCATCGCCAGCGCCGACGTCGTCGCAGCCGACGCTTATGCCACCACCCTCTTCAACCTGAAGCCAGACGACATCGACTACATCCGCTACGGCGCGGAAATGGGGTTGGGGCAGATGGATCTCAAGGCGATGAAGATCGAGGAGATTGGGGTGTGAGGCGGGAAGCGTCAAACGTCAAACGTCAACAAGCGTGAACTCAATGACAGGACTTACGCAGTCGCACGTCATCGCGAAGCATCCTTCAGGATTGCGAGCGCCGTTTGCGAAGCAATCTCCCTCGCCAAGCAGGAGATTGCTTCGTCGCACACTACGCTCCTCGCAATGACGCCTTCGAGATGCCCTCTGCGTAACTCCTATCAATGAGCGATGTCTGACGCCTGACGCCTGACCCCTGACCCCTGACCCGCGCCATCCCTATGCCTGCCAAGACACTGCAACGCCTGCGTCCCTGGGTTCAACTCGCCGCGTTCCTGTTGTTCGTCGGCCTGCTGATCGCGGCGGGCAAGACCGGCTGGCTGCCGGCTGATCTGTTCTTCCGGCTCGATCCGCTGACCGGGCTGGCGCAAATGCTCGCGACGCGCCAGATCACGGTTACGCTGCTCATCGGCGCGGCCATCGCGCTCGTCGCGGCGCTCCTCCTCGGCCGCGCCTGGTGCGGCTGGATCTGTCCGCTCGGCACGGCGCTTGACTGGACCCCTGCGCGGCGGGCCCGGCCGAAGGAGAACGACTCGACTGCTGCCTCGGGCGGCGGATTGTCTCCTCGTTGGCGGCAAGTCAAGTACTTTCTGTTGGCGCTGATCGCGGTCGCCGCGCTGCTGGGCAACCTGACCTTTCTGCTGTTCGACCCGATCACGATCATCTACCGCACACTGACGACCGCGGTGTGGCCCGCGCTCAATGCGCTCTTCAGCGCCAGCGAGCCGATCCTGTACAAGCTGCCGCCGCTGCGCGGGCCGATTGATGCGCTGGAGAGCACAGCCCGCGGAACGCTCCTGCCCGCGCAACAACCGCTCTATGGCCTCAACGTGCTCGTGGCGCTCCTCTTCATCGGGATCCTGGCCCTAAACGCGGTGCGCGCTCGCTTTTGGTGCCGGTATCTGTGTCCGCTGGGCGGGCTGCTGGGGCTGATAAGCAAAGTCGCCTGGCTGCGGCGCACCGTCGGCGATGTTTGCATCGAGTGTCAGCGGTGCGCCCGCGCCTGCCCCACGGGCACGATTGACGCCTCCCGCGGTTTCGCCAGCGACCCGGCCGAGTGTATCATGTGCCTGGATTGCGTCCCCACCTGTTCGCGCGCCAGCCAGCACTTCGCCGGCCATCTCAAACCCGCGGCCTGGCGCTCCTACGATCCGTCGCGACGCCAATTCCTCGTCTCCGCGGGCGCCGCGCTGACGGCCGTGGGCCTCTTTGCGGCCGAGCCGGCCGCGCACCGCGATCATGCCCGTCTGATTCGACCCCCAGGCGCCCAGGAGCCAGAATTCCTCTCGCGGTGTATCCGCTGCGGCATCTGTCTGAAGGTTTGTCCCACCTCGGGCCTGCAACCGAGCCTGGCAGAAGCCGGTTGGCAGGGGCTGTGGACGCCGGTGCTCATGCCGCGGCTGGGTCACTGCGACTTCGCGTGTAACGCCTGCGGTCAGGCGTGCCCTACGGCTGCCATCCCGCCCCTCTCTCTGGCGGAAAAACGCACCGCGATCATCGGCCACGCGTATATTGATCGCAGCCGCTGCCTACCCTGGGCCAGCGACCGCAACTGCATCGTCTGCGAGGAGATGTGTCCCCTGCCCAAGAAGGCGATCGTCTTGGAGGAGGCCGAGATGCTGAGCGCCCTGGGCGAGAAGGTTATCCTCAGGCGGCCCCACGTGCTGATTGATCGTTGCATCGGCTGCGGCATCTGCGAGAACCGCTGCCCCCTGAACAGCGAGTCGGCCATTCGCGTCTATGCGCCGACCGATCTGAGCGCCATCGGATGACCTTGCCGCCGGCCGGCTATGCCGGCATCTACGACATCCTCTATGGCGACCGCGCCACGCTGGACGTCCAGGTCGCGTTTCTCCAGCGCGTTCTGGCCAACGCCGAGCCGCCGTTCCTGGACGCCGGCTGCGGCGTCGGCCGGCATCTACTCCCGCTCGGCGCGGCTGGCTGCCCAATGGTGGGGTTGGATATTGATCCTGCCATGCTGACCGTGGCGCGCAGCCGGCTGGCTAAGGCCGGCATCGCGGCCAGGCTTGTACAGGGGGACCTGCGATGGTTGCCGTTCGACGCCGCGTTCGGGGCCATCCTCTGCCTGGATTCGCCGCTGGCGCTGCTCCTGGCTGAAGCGGACCTTGCCGCGGCGTTGGCCGGCTTCCGACGGGCGCTGCGCCCTGGCGGAATGCTGACGGCTGAGGTCTACGATTACGTGGGCACACTGCCCTATGTAGCCTCGGCCGGCCAGACAGGGTTGCGCTTTCCGAGCATCCGCTTCCCGACGGCCTGGGGCGGCGTGGATGTGCGCGAGCGTCACCGTTTCGACCAGACCGCAGAGATTTGGGAGATGACGCAGGATTTCGTCGTGCGGCGGGGCGGCCAACGTGAGGAGTTCAGCGCCAGCCACGCCCTGCGCATCCGGCCGACTGACGTCTACGCTGCGGGGCTGGAAGCGGCTGGGTTCCGCATCCAGGAGTTCTGGCAAGCCTACTCAGGCGTGCAGCCGCAGCAGGGTGATGAACGGCGCATGATCTTCGTGGCGCAGGCGTGACTGCGCACAGCGACTCTCAGCCCTCTTCCGTTTGGCCCACAGACCCGATGCGCCCGCGCAGCCCCCACAGTGCGATCAGGGCCAACGCCAGCCCCGCCGCCTGCCACGCGCGCACTCCGTTCAGGACCGTCGCCGACTCAGCCCGAAACGGCTCCAGCAGCCAGCGACTCAGACCGTAGCCCAACGCCGCCAGCCACGTCGCCGTCCCTGGACCAGCGGGCAGCCGCAACGCGGAGAGCGTCGCCGCCAGCACAGCAACCGCGGCCAACGCCTCGTAGATTTGCACCGGGTGGCGCTTGACCCCCCAGAAGCTCACGGCCCAGGGCGCATTGGCGGCCGCGCCGACGTTCTGCCCGCCGAGAAACTCACCCAGACTGGCCACTGCGATGGCCGCGAGCGCACCCGCCGCGGCTGCATCGAGCATCGCAGCCCAGGGCAGCTTGCGCCGGTGAACATACCAGGCCGCGACGATCAATCCCGCAGCTACCCCCGGCCAGAGAAGCAGCGCGCGCGTGTTCAGCTCCACGATCTCGAGCGGCTGCGTGCGATAGGCCGGCCAGAACGCGATCACGTGACCCAACCGGCTCGCGATCAGGCCGACCAGCAGCGCATACAGCCCGGCGTTGTAGATGTGATCGCCGTCGAGGCCTAGCCTGGCCGCGACGCGGCTGCCGACCTCCAGCCCCACCCAGCCGGCCAGCACCAGGGCGAGCGGATAGGTAGGAATGGCCAGGGAGCCGATTTGCAGGATGGGCAGCATGTTCACCTCTTGGAACCAACGCAGACCTGTCAGGTTGCTTTCTCACGGGAAGATCGTACGCAGCAGTTGCGCCAGCGTCGCACGGTTCACCGGCCCATGTGCGATCCGGCGGACAACGCCGTCGCGGTCAATGAAGAAGGTCGTGGGCAGGCTACGAACCGCATACTTACGACTGACCTCGGCCTGGCTATCGAGCGGCATCGGATAGGTGAGGCCATACTGCGCTGCGAATGCGCGCACGTCCGCGGCCGGCTCCGCCTGATCCACGCCGACGATCACGATCTGTCCTGCGTACTGCCGGTGCGCCTCTTCGAGCTCGGCCACTTCGGCGCGGCAGGGCGGGCACCAGGTGGCCCAAAAGTTGAGCACGACCGGCTTGCCCCGCTGCGCCGACATGACGAACCGTTCACCGCGCGCCGTGGTCAGGGTGAAATCGGGCGCCGGATGCCCAACGGCCGGCGCGGGCGACAGTGAACCGGCGTTAGAGGTTCCAGCGGGCGCCCGGTTAACCCAAATCCAGGCCAGCCCAACGCCGAGCAGCAGTATCATCAAGAGGTTCCAGCGCGTGCGAATCACGATCGCCATTCCGTCGAGTCAGATGGGTGCTTCGAGCGGCCATTGTACTATCCGGGCCACTCGAAGTCAAATGGCGTTCGCGCTGCCCTGCTGCGCAGACCGGCGGTCCGGGTTGACGAAAACGCACTCTCGCAGTACACTGCCTCCCACAATTGGCTATTTGTCAATACCCATCGTGGTTCCACGGAGGCCCGCCATGTCTGTTCCCATTCGACTTGTCACAGCCCCAGGGCCCGACGCCGAGAGCGTTCGCTTTCAACTGGCCTTTGCCGCCCCCGTCTCGCAGGAACCGGAGGCTTCGGCGCCGGCCTGGCTGGAGACCGGCGACGGCCACACGCTGGAGTTGGGCGAGCTATGCGCGCCGACCACGGTCACATGGCGCGACCAACGCCTGACCGATCTGGGCAGCCATCGCTATGCGACGCCTGGGCCGTTCTCGGCCCGGCTGCACTGGGGCGACCGCCTGGCCGAGAAGGTGGTCGAACCCGGCCGCTCTGGGGCAAGCCAGGTGTTCTCGCTTCCCGAGACACACCTGTTCTCCATCAAGCGCACGCGCGACAACCCCCTCCAGCGCATCGCCAGGGTCCATGTGGCGGGTCTCGCACCCGAACAGAGTATACGACTCGACGGCGGCGCAGGGCAAGTCCACGTCCTGGCCGGCAGCGCCGGGGCAGAACAGACAGGTGAATGGCGTCTGAGTTACCCGAAGCTCGGGGGCTACGTGGTCACGCTCGACCTGCTGGATGCCGATGGCTTCTGGCTGGCTGGGTTAGCCCGCAGCGAGTTGGAGATCACCTTGCCGGCCGAGGCGACAGCGCCGGACCTGACCCTGGCCGAGCTACCCCAACCGCCGGCCGCGGCTCAGCCCGCCGTGATGGCGACCGACGTTTCGGCTTCGACGGCCAGCCCGCCGGCCTGGCTGCCATATCGCTATGGCCAGCCAGCCTTGGGCTGGCAGCGCGTCTACACCGCGCCTGGGGGGGGCCAGGTCTCGCGCGTCGTCGGTCCTGGCGTCTATCTCTCCATTCGCGCCGAGTTATCGATAGCCGGCGCTCCTTGGTATCAGACGGCTGGCGGCGACTGGATCGCCGCCAGCGCCGTAAGCCTGTTCACGCCATCCAAATTGCGCGGTGTGGAGCTGAACGAACCTGCGCCGCCGCCGCCACCGCCTCCACCAACCAGCCGTCGCGGCGTCGTCACCGCCGATGTCCTGAATGTGCGCGGCCAGCCCGGCGTGCGGGCTGATAACCCGCCGATTGATCAGTTGCTGAACGGCGCGGAGGTCGGCATCTATGAAGACGCGGTCTACGCGAACGCGACCTGGTATCGCATCGGCGCGGGGCGCTGGGTGCACAGCGGATGGGTGCAACTGCTAGAGGAGACCCCGCCCACTCCTCCGCCTCCGCCAGAGCCGCCGCCCGCCGTCCGCCGCGGGGTAGTGACCGCCGATGCGCTCAACGTGCGGAGCCAACCCGGCGTGCGCGGCGACAACCCGCCTGTGGGGCTGCTCTACTACGGCGCCGAGGTGACGATCTATGAAGAACAGGCCTATGGCGACGCGACCTGGTATCGCATCGGCGACAGGCGATGGGTGCACGGCGGCTGGGTGCGCATCATCGAGGGCGGCGCGCGGTCGCTGGCCGCGGCCGCCAGCTCGTCGGCCGAGCGGCCAGCTTTGCCGATCGGATGGGTGGTCGCCGCAGCCCTCAACGTGCGCGGCCGGCCCGGCGTCTCCAACGACAATCCGCCACTGGACCAGGTGATGCACAATCAGGCGCTCCCGATCCTGGATACGCGCTTCGTGGCGGGCGTTCCCTGGTATCGCATCGGCGACGGCCGGTGGGTAGAGGGTACGCAGATCGGCGTGGCGCGACCGAAGCCGCGCCCTCTGAGCATCGGCCCCGCGGAGCGTTGGGTCGGCGTCTGCCTCGAAGAACAAACACTGGTAGCCTACGAAGGCGATCGTCCGGTGTATGCCGCCCTGATCGCCTCCGGGCTGGCCGGCATGCCCACGGTCCAGGGCATCTTCCGCACGTGGCGCCGGCTGGCCACAGGCGTGATGGCCGGCGGCGATCCTCAGTGGGGCAGCTATTACTACATCGAGGACGTCACCTGGACGTGCTACTTCTACAGCGGCTATGCCTTGCACACAGCCTACTGGCACGACGCGTTCGGCGCGCCGCGCAGCCACGGCTGCGTCAATCTGAGTCCTCACGACGCCTGGTGGGTCTTCCAGTGGAGCGCAGCCGGCGGGCCGAACAGCCCGGCCGTATACGTGTATTGGACCTGAGCGCCAGTCGCATGGCGACGACGCGCCAAGCCGCCCTGCCCAAGAGCGCAATGCACCCGCGAAGCTGCGCTTTTTGACAGACAGCGCCAGGCCGGGTATAATCAAGGCATGGTACGGCCTACGCGGGCCGTGCCGTCGCGTTATCGAACCAGCGAGCCGGCCGGGTTTTCTGCAGTGGGTCGGCTCCACACTTGGCGGGCCGCCAAGACGAAGTCTCATCCGGGGATTTCCCTGCAAGAGAGCTGTAGGGCAGTTCGGTGGTGGGCGCGGCGCGCAGGAGGAATTCAACAGCATGTACGCAGTGGTAGAGACCGGAGGCAAGCAGTATCGCGCGGCTCCGGGCGAGTTCGTGAACGTCGAGCGGTTGCCGGTGGAAGTCGGCGACCAGGTCACATTGGATCGGGTGTTGATGATCGCCGATGGCGAGAGCGTCACCGTGGGTCGGCCTACGGTCGAGGGCGCTTTCGTGATCGCCACGGTGATCGGGCAACGTCGTGCTCGCAAGGTGCTCTTCTTCCACTACGCGCCGAAGAAGCGCGAACGCAAGAAGCGCGGCCATCGCCAGTATTATACCCGTCTGCGGATTGATGAAATCCTGGCTTGAGTTGAGGAGAGAAAAAGATGGCGCACAAAAAAGGGGGCGGCTCGAGCCGCAATGGTCGCGATAGCGTTGGCCAGCGTCTGGGCGTCAAACGATTCGGCGGCGAGCTGGTGGGCGCGGGCAGCATCATCGTACGGCAGCACGGCACGACATTCCATCCCGGCACGAACGTGGGCCTGGGCAGCGATTACACGCTGTTCGCCAAGGCTGAAGGCTATGTCACGTTCGAGTCGAAGCACGGCCGGAAGCTCGTGAGCGTCTATCCGGAAGCGTGAGGCGCAACGCCAATGAAACCAAAAATTCATCCCAAATACTACGCCAGCGCGCGCGTTGCTTGCGCTTGCGGAAATAGCTGGACCACTGGCGCAACGGTGCCAGAGATCAGGGTTGACGTGTGTTCGGCGTGTCATCCATTCTACACAGGCGAGCAGCGCATCGTGGACACCGCCGGCCAGGTAGATCGCTTCATGAAGCGCCTGGAACGCACGGCCGGCACCGTCGAGCAGGTGCGCGTCCAGCAGGAAGCGCAAAAGGTCGCGGAACAGAGCAAGCGTCTGGCCAGACGCCGCGGCGACGCCTGATCTGAAGCTGGCGGCCAATAGCAAGAAGCTGGATACTGGAAGCCTCCATGTATCCAGCTTTTGGTTTCAGGCGTCGGCTGCCATTGGCCTTCACTCTAGCCACGAGGTATCTATGCCCTACCTCCAACCCAACGGAGGATGGATCGAAGTCATCTGCGGCAGCATGTTCAGCGGCAAGACCGAGGAACTGATCCGCCGCGTCCGCCGGGCCAGGATCGCGCGCCAACGGGTGCAAGTCTTCAAGCCCAAACTGGATGATCGCTACTCCTTCAACCACGTGGCTTCGCACGATGGTATGCACTTCGAGGCCGAAATCATCGGCAGCGCGGCTGACATTCTGGACCTGCTGCGACCCGATACCACCGTCGCCGCGATTGACGAAGCGCAGTTCCTCGACTGGTCCGTGGCCGATATCGCGCGCGCGTTGGCCGAGCGCGGCTTGCGAATCATCATCACAGGGTTGGATTTGGACTTCCGCGGTGAGCCATTCGGGCCGATGCCGCTGCTCATGGCCGAGGCGGAGATCGTGGACAAGCTGCACGCCATCTGCGTGGTCTGTGGAGCGCCGGCCAGCCGCACGCAACGCCTGATCAACGGTGATCCCGCCAACTACAGCGATCCAATCATCCTGGTCGGCGCGCGCGAAGTGTATGAGGCGCGGTGCAGGCAATGTCACGTGGTGCCGGGCCGACCGGATAGCCTTGGAGATGCGGGGGCGAGCAAGCCAGGTCGAGGTCAGCTACACGGCCGCCAATGTGGCGAGGACACTCTCTAGATCTTCCGGCAGCTCCGCGACGAACTCCAGCAGCTCCCCAGTCGCTGGCAGGTGAAATCGCAGGCGGTGGGCATGAAGAAACTGGCGCGGACAGGCAAGCAGCGGCCGGCGACGTCCACCGTAAGTATCGTCGCCGACGATGGGATGTCTGACGTGCGCCAGGTGCACCCGGATTTGATGGGTGCGGCCGGTAAGCGGATAGCAGGCCAATAGGGTGAACCGCCGATCGGTTTGTGGCCGACCAGCCGCGACCGCGACGTAATGGCCTCGTGTTTCGTAGCGCGTGACTGCCGGCCGGCCGGCGGCAGCCGATACCACAGCCATCCGATGTCGCTGGCGTGGATCGCGACCGATCGGCGCAGTGATCTCTCCGCGCGACGGCTGCACCTCCCCATACACCAGCGCCAGGTAGGTCTTTTGGATAGCCCGGTCCTTGAACTGCACCTGCAATGCGCGGTGCGCAGCATCGTTCTTGGCTACCAGGATCAAGCCAGAAGTGTCCTTGTCCAGCCGATGGACGATGCCAGGCCGGCGCGCGGCCCCGACCCCTGCCAGCCCCGGGCTATGATGCAACACGGCGTTGACCAGCGTACCATGCCAGTTGCCGGCTCCAGGGTGCACGACCATGCCGGCAGGCTTGTTGACCACCAACAAATCCCCGTCTTCGTAGACCACATCCAGCGGAATCGGCTCCGGCTCGACCGCGTAGTCCTCCGGCTCGGGGATGACGACGGCGATCTCATCGCCGGATGCCAGCCGGTAGCTGGCCTTCAGCGATCGGCCGCACACCGTGACCTGCCCCGCCTCGATCCAGCGTTGGATTTCCGAACGCGAGCGCGCCGGCAGTTGGCTGGCCAGCCACTTGTCCAGCCGCGCGCCGGGCTCAGCCACGGCCAGGGTGATGACGGCTTCGCCGCCGACCTCCTCGTCGCCCAGGTCAGAAGACACAACATCGGAAGTCGAGACGACTTCCGATGCCTGAATGGACACCATACTTAATCTTCGTGAACTATCGTCAGAACATAACTGTATAGTGATTCACGCAACCGAAAGCCGGCGATCCGACGCAAGGCATCAAGATAGGGCCGCACGTGATTCACAAACCCATTTGCTTTTGCCTCTATGAGCACGCCTACAACCCCGATCACATTCAGCCCATGTCGCTCAGCGGCCCGCCGACCTTCCTTCTCATCCATAAGAAGAAGGTCAGCCGCAAGTTCGAGACACAGAGCGATACTTTCTGCCTCCCCCGATTCCAGGTCTCGAAGCAGAGCAGTCACCAATGCCCGGTTCTGAACCGTATGGTGCTTCACCCAGTCAGATCGCGCCACTTCATCCCGACCGGGCCAGCGTTTGCCTCCGGCATTCAGTTCATCCCATACGCCCAATGGCATGTGGATTTCGCCGTACAGCTTGTGGAGAAGATCAAACTGACCGATCGCTGCGAGGTTGGTGAGCGGCGACGTATTGCTCACTACGATCATAGCCGCCCCAGCCTCCGCAATGTGGCAAGGTCCTTGTCCAGTTCGGCCTCATCGTAGTGGGGGGCGATTCCTCGCAGACCGAGCAACTGCCGAAACTCCCATAACGACATCCCCGCCAATTCCCGCGCCTTGCCAATGGACAATCGCCCCTGACCGTAGAGATAGACAGCCAACTCAATCTTCAGCTCAGTCACCGTCAGCCGCGCGGAGTCCAGGATGTCTTGCGGGATTTCGATCGCGAGCGTGCTCATCGGACAACCCTCTTTCAGGCCTCTGCCTGTTGGACCTCCGGCTTCTTGTCCTCGGCCCGCAGCATCAAAATGCCCAGCAAGATCGTGCCCACCACGATCGAGCTGTCGGCCACGTTGAACGCGGGCCATTGGTAGATGCGGTCGCCGATGGGCAGGGTGAGGAGCAGGAAGTCGGTCACCGCGCCCTGGTGCTGCAGCCGGTCAATCAGATTGCCGACCGCGCCGCCCAATTGGATGCCCAGGACGATCCGCACTGGCCAGGCGCTGGCCGGGAGTTGGCGCGCATAGAAGAGAACGATGGCAACGACAACCAGAGCGATGATGATGAACATGCCGGCATACCCTTGCAGGAGGCCAAACGCCGCGCCGGTGTTGTTCGTGTGCACCAGGTTGAAATAGGGTTCCAATGCGGGCACAGGCGCGAGGGAACCGCCCAACGGCAAGCTTTTCTCGATCCAACCCTTGGTCCACTGATCGGCCGCCACGATGACGGCCGCGACCAGGGGCAGGCTTGCCCAGCTAAGCAGTGAACGCTTCAATGAAAGGGACTCCTGGTATTTGGCGTCTACCGATCACAACTCGACGAGCTTCTGACAACTCATGCACAATGGCGCGTGCGGCACTGCTTTGAGGCGTGCGAAGTCAATCTCCTCCTGACAACGCTCGCACTGGCCGTAAGCGCCTTGCATCATGCGCGCCAGCGCCTGATCCACCTGCGCCAGGGCCAACTCCTGGCTCCGGCGCAGCGAAACGATCGTCGCCTGGTCGAAGGCCGCCGTGGCATCCTCGGCCATATGATTGCCCGAACCCACGTTGATCTCGGCCGAGCTTGCCGTGAGGTTGGCCAGTTGTCGTCGTAAGTGCGCCTGATTCTCCAACAGATTCCTACGCAGCCGTTCGATTCGTTGCGTTGATAACATACTTCCATCCTCGCCAGCGTCTTCGCGGCCGCACTGGCCGCATCGCCAAAGACGCTGGATCATCCGTCGCCAGTCGTATTGTACTCCAATCAGGGCCGAAAGCCAAGTTCGGCGCGCGGGATGCAGGCATCCTGCGGCGGAGACCCACATCCCGTAGCCCTGCCAGCGGCGCTACGCCTTGCTGATGCCGATGACAACCTCCTCGCCATCCAGCACGAGAGAGGTCGTGAACGCACCCTCGGTCGGAGCGCCCAGCTCAAAGCTCACCGACAACGTATCCGCAGCGATGCTGGCGCCGAAAGCACGCCAGACCGGGGCCAGGCTAGAGCCGGCCTGCACGGTCGTGCGAATGCGGTCGCTAATCTCCAGGCCGGACCTCTTGCGCAAGTCCTGGATGTTGCGGCTCACCTCGCGGCCATAGCCCTCCCAGCGCAACTCGTCGGTCAGCTCAGTGGCCACAGCCACCAAGCAGCCCGCCTCTTCGGCCACGGCCAGGCCCGGCTTGGGGCTCTTGCGCACCTCCAGCTCGTCCGGCTGCACTTCGACTGCCGCGCCATCGGCCACGATCGGCACCGGCCGGCCAGCTTCCACTGCCGCGGCCACAGCCAGCGGATCGAGCGCCATGAGCGCCTGGCGCACAGCCGGGAAGCGCCGGCCGTGCTTGCGGCCGAGCTGCATCGGCAACGGGTGGATGACCACGTTGACCAGGTCGCTGGAAGCCGTGACGCTGCGCAGCGCCTTGACGTTCAATTCTTCCTTGATCTCAGCCGCCACGCGATTCAGCGCCTCAGCATCGCGCGTGGAGGGGAGCCCGACGATCGCCTCTGCCAGCGGTTGGCGCAGCTTCACCCCGGCGCTCTCTCGGGCTGCGCGGCCCAGGCTGACGACTCGCTGGGCGAGCGCCATGTCGGCCACAAGCTGTGCATCTGCACACTCCGGCCGGGCCGAAGGCCACCGGCTCAGGTGAACTGATTGCGGACTGCTTGCATCCCACGCAGCGGGATTGCGGACTGCTTGCGTCCCGCGCAGTGGGATTGCGGATTGCAGAGACGGTGATCCGCAATCCGCAATTCGAAAGCCGAAAGCGACAAGGTTGCGATACATCTCATCGGCGATGAACGGCGTGAACGGCGCGAGCAGATGGCTGAGCGTCACCAGCACCTCGTACATCGTTTGGTGCGCGGCGAGAGAGTCAGTAGACAAGGAAACAAGTAGATGAGTAGACAAGGGGCCGTCATCCCGTCTTGTTTCCTTGTTTCCTTGTTTCCTCGTTTCCTCGTCTGTATTCCAAAACCGCCGCCGGCTCAATCGCACGTACCAATTGCTCAACTCCTCCACGAAATCGGCGATGGGACGGGTGGCGCCGGTGACATCGTAGGTTTCCAGCCCAGCCGTGACGGTCTCCACCAGGCTATGCAGCCGGGCCAACACCCACCGATCAAGCGCCGGGCGTTCGGCCAGCGGCACGGCCGGCGCGGCCGGATCGAAATCGTTCAGGTTGGCGTAGGTCACGAAGAAGCTGTAGCTGTTCCATAGCGTCAGCATGAATTTGCCGACGACCTCTTTGACCAGGTTGACGCCGAAACGCCGTGTGTTGCCGGGCGGGCTGGCCGTGAACATGTACCAGCGAGTGGCGTCGGCGCCATGCGCTTTGAGCACCGCCCACGGATCCACCACATTGCCACGGCTCTTCGACATCTTGCTGCCGTCCTCGGCGACCATGTGCCCCAGCGAGATGACGTTCTGGAAGCAAGGCTGGTCGAACAGCAGCGTGCTGATCGCGTGCAAGGTGTAGAACCAGCCGCGCGTCTGATCCACCGCCTCGCAGATGTAATCGGCGGGGAACTGCTGGCTGAACAGGTCCTGGTTCTCGAACGGATAGTGCCACTGCGCCACAGGCATCGCGCCGGAATCGAACCAGCAATCGGCCACCTCGCGCACGCGGCGCATCACGCCGCCGCACTGCGGGCAGGGCCACGTCAGCTCATCCACAGCCGGCCGGTGCAGATCGAGCGGCTCGGCTCCTGCCTGCGCCGGGTCGGGCCATGCGCCCCGCTGCTGCGCCAGGTAGCGCGGGTTCATGAAGCTGCGGCCCGTCTTGGCGCTCAGCTCGGCCACCGAGCCGATGCACTCCTGCCAATCACAGGCCGGGTTGTCGCAGACCCAGAACGGCAGCGGCGTGCCCCAATACCGTTCGCGAGCCAATCCCCAGTCGATGTTGTTCGCCAGCCATTCGCCAAAGCGGCCGCTCTTGATATGCTCTGGCACCCAGTTGACCAGGTTGTTGTTGGCGACGAGGCGGTCCTTGAATGCGGTTGTCTGGATGTACCACGTGCTGCGCGCGTAGTAGAGCAGGGGCGTGTCGCAGCGCCAGCAGAACGGATAGGTGTGCTCGTAGGTTCCCTGTTTGAGCATCAGCCCGCGGGCGGCCAATTCCTGCTGGATCAGCGGATCGGCGTCTTTGACGAAGAGGCCGCGCCACGGCGTCACCGCGTCTATGAAGCGGCCCTGCGGGTCAACGGTCATCAGCGTCGGCAGGCCGTGTCTCTGGCCGGCCGCCAGATCATCGGCGCCAAAGGCGGGCGCGATGTGCACCAGCCCGGTACCATCCTCGGTGCTGACGAAATCGCCGGGAATGACGTAGCAGTAGTCCTTCTCCATCGGCAAGAAGGTGTAGAGCGGCCGGTAGTGCAGGCCCAACAGATCGTGGCCCTTGGCGCGGCGCAGCACAACGGCATGAGCCGCGTGTTCTCCAAACACCGGCCCCAGGAGCGCCTCGGCCAGCCATAGCTTGTCTCCGTCATGCTCGACCAGCACATAGTCCAGATCCTCGCCGACCGCCACTGCGACATTGCCCGGCAAGGTCCACGGCGTGGTCGTCCACACCAACAGATAGACGCCGGGTTGGTCGCGCAGCGGGAACTTGACGTAGATGCTGGGGTCTATCGTGCCTTCCTGGTAGCCTTGCGCGAGCTCATGGCTGCTGAGGGGCGTGCCGCAGCGAGGGCAATAGGGCACGACCTTATAGCCCTGGTAGATCAGGCCCCGGTCCCAATACTGCTTCAGGATCCACCATAACGACTCGATGTAGTCGTTGGTCAGGGTCCAGTACGCGGTGGGCAAGTCCACCCAATAACCCAGGCGCTCGGTCAGCTTCTCCCAGTCATCCACATACTCGTAGACGCTCTCGCGGCACTTCTGCAGGAAGGCGGCGACGCCGTACTCCTCGATGGCTTTCTTGCCCGAGAAACCCAGCCGCTTTTCGACCTCCAGCTCCACCGGCAGGCCGTGAGTGTCCCAGCCGCCCTTGCGCGAGACAAAGTAGCCGCGCATCGTCTTGTAGCGCGGGAAGATGTCCTTGAACGCGCGCGCCAGCACGTGGTGGATGCCGGGCCGGCCGTTGGCGGTGGGCGGCCCCTCGTAGAAGACAAAACGCGGGCCATCTTTGGTCTGCGCGATGGTCTGACCGAAGACATCCGCTTCCTTCCAGAAGCGCAACACCTCCTGCTCCATCGCGGGCAGATCTACCTGGGGAGTGACAGGATGAAATCTGGACATGGTCATAACCTCGTGAAAACGTGAAAGCGTCAAACGTCAAACGTCAAACGTGAAGCGTGAAACGTCAAACGTCGAACGTCAAACGTCAAACGTCAAACACAATACACAATACGCAATACGCAATACGCAATACGCACTTACAGTGAGTCGGCTCTGATGGTGGTATACTTCCCCCCAAAGGAGCCGAATATGGATTACGAAACTGCCGTGCAACGATTCACAGCTTATCTAG
>Ga0194125_10004540_pt1 | contig 21571 bp, 21 predicted proteins | sample TA2KigC250mmetaG_FD_148626 | JGI IMG/M metagenome (GOLD analysis project Ga0194125, IMG submission 148626) | Freshwater microbial communities from Lake Tanganyika, Tanzania - TA2015034 Kigoma Deep Cast 250m | ecosystem: Environmental > Aquatic > Freshwater > Lake | place: Tanzania: Lake...
AATCTTCGGTATCTATAACTTATGGATCTAGAGCAAGAAGTACAAAAAATATTTTTCGAGGCTTTTCCCACCTTAAAAGAATCACAATTTGACTGGAATAAAAAACAAAAAGACTATGAAAATTGGGATTCATTTGCGCAATTAAATTTAATAACATTAGCAGAATCAACATTTGATATTAATTTAACATTAGATGAATCAATTTCTATTACTTCTGCAAAGGAATTATTAGACTGCATTAAATCTCATTTATGAATGTCATCACAGATTTTCTCCAAAATTCTGTTAATAAATATCCAGACAAGATCGCACTTGTATCATCAAACCAAAAATATACCTATAAGGAATTATTTGAGTCAGTAAAAAGTTTCTCTTCATACATTGCAAAATTTCCAAAAAACTCTGTTGTTAGCTTACTTTTTGAAAATTCTGCTGATTTTATAATTTCCTATTTGGCAACACTACACGCTTCTTGTATCGCTCATATTTTGCCCATTATAATTTCTGATGAAAATTTACTTAAACAAATAGAGTCTGCTGAACCCAAAATGATTATTACAACAAAACAGTTTATTAAAAGAATAGAAAAGATTGAAAAGAAAAATATTGAAAAATTTGATGTAAATGAGATTCCAATCGATTATAATTCAAATGAAAAAAGAAACCCCTTACCTGAAAATATAAGTTATTTACTTTATACTTCTGGAACAACAACAGTTCCTAAAGGTGTTCCAGTAACACATCAAAATTGTGTATTTACAACAAAAAACATAACTAAAATTCTAAATTATAATGAAACTGATGTTAACATTCTCCCCTTACCACTTTATCACTCATTTGGGCTAGGATGTTTTCATACATCATTATTCACGGGCGCAACGTTAGTTTTACATAAAAACGCTACAAATATTTCTGAACTTAGTTGTTCCATAAAAAATAATTCTGCATCAACATTAGCATTAGTACCTGCAAGCCTTACAAAAATCTTGCATGAATCAAAAGATGAAATGTTGAATTCATTATCAAGATTAAGATTACTAATTACAAACACCACATCTCTTCAAACTAATATTGTAAAAGAATATAGAAAAATTCTGAAAAACGGTAACTTTGCTACCTATTATGGGTTAACAGAAGCATCAAGATCAACTTTTATGATTTTTGATAAGGATGGAAAAGAAAATTCTGTTGGATTACCATCCCCAGGAGTGGAATTAAAGTTAGTTGATTCTAAAAATAACAGTGGAGATAAAGGAGAAATTTGGATTAGGGGAAGAAATGTAATAAAAAAATATTGGAAAAACCCTGAAGCAGATAAAAACATTGTTGATGGTTGGCTGAAAACTGGCGACCTTGGATATCGTGATTCTGATGGTTATCTGTATCTAACTGGAAGAGTTGATAATGTAATTAACATTTCAGGTGAAAAAGTAATTCCAGAAGAGATAGAAAGGATGGTGAAGTCTTTATCTGGAATCGAGGAGACAATTGCTGTAGGCATAGATCATGAAATTTATGGAAAAGTAGTAAAGCTATTTGTAAAGAAAACGAGTGATTCAAAAATTAAAAAATCTGAAATAGTAACATACTGCATAAAAAATCTTGAAAGGTATAAAGTTCCTGCAATTGTTGAGTTTGTTGATGAGTTTCCACGAACAGAATATGGAAAAATAAAACGATTTATGTTACAGTAACAAGTTTTGTGATTAACGTGATAGAAGAAAATAATTATTTTAAAGTCAACGAGAAAGAGCTTTTAGACTATTACAATTATAATGGTAGTTTTGGCAGATTAAAACTAAGGATAAAGATTTTACGTTCTTGGTTATTGCATAAAAGTGCATATTCTTCAATAAATCCTCATTGGATAATTCGTATGCAACGTGCACGTGGTGTGAAAATTGGGAAAAATTGTCATTTTTCACCATATGTTCTAATTGATTTGCTCTATCCACAATTGGTAACTATTGAGGATAATGTTACGATCGGATCAAACACAATGATATTTGCTCATGTTAATCCTACTACCAACATGTATCTTAAGACACATGGGTATCCAAGAACTGTAAAACCTGTAACTATAAAAAATGGCGCAATAATAAACCCCGGTTCTATTATCACAGCTGGAGTCACCATAGGCGAAAATGCTATGGTTGCAACAGGAAGTGTAGTAAGTCAGGATATTCCTGAATACTGTGTTGTTGCTGGAAATCCTGCCAGAGTGATAAAGCGAATCGAGCATTAAGTTAGATAGTTATGAATATTCTAGGAATAGATTTTGAGGACTGGTATCATCCAGAATTAATTCAACGTAATATCACAATCAAAAATCCTACCCCTCAGGTAATCAATGGTATTGATAAAATTCTTGATTGGTTACGGAGGAATAATACCTACGCTACATTCTTTATCGTTGGAGAGTTACTTCAACATAAACCTGAATTATTGGATAAAATTGTAACTGCAGGACATGAAATTGCCTTTCATACTATGCATCATACTAATCTTATTACAAATGGCAACAAAGATGAATTTCTTAAAGAGTTGAAAATTTTTGATGAATTAACTAACAAGAGATCTAAAGGTTTTAGAGCTCCTACATTTTCGTTAAACAGCTCAAATTCATGGATAATTGATTGCTTAGTAGAAGCCAATTATCATTATGACAGTAGTGTAGTACCTGCAAAAACTAGTATGTATGGATCACCTCATGCAGAACAACATCCTTACAAAATTTCTAGTACAAGTTTGGAAAAAAATGATCCTAATGGGAAGTTAATTGAATTTCCATTATTAGTAACACGCCTTTTAGGAAAAAAAATTCCTACTGGAGGCTTTTATGTTAGGATGTTGCCGACAAAAATAATTGAAAAAGCTATTAGTGCTTATGAAAAAGAAGGAATTCCTGCCTGTTTTTATATACATTCTTGGGAACTAACGCCAGAATTTATGCCTAAAATTTCCCTACCAGTTAAAGACAGATTTGTAACTTTCCACAATATTGAAAAAGCTTTTCCTCGTATGGATAGATTACTAAAATTTTTTAAATTTACATCATTTGAGAGATTTCTTAGTGAAAAAAATTTCAACTATAATTAGCTAGATTTTAGCCAATTATTTTTCTCGTTAGTTTACTTAATTTCATGAGAGCTTTGTTTTCTATATTGGATGATTGTTTGTCTATGGTATATGTAGGAAACACTACATTGTCAACAAAATTTTGTATTATTATATGATCTGATACCGTTCTTTTTTTGTTTATTTCTTCTGAGCGTTTATTTATTTTAGGTAATAATTTTAAAATAGAAAAAAAAGTATGAATTTTTGTAATGCCCATTCCTTTTCTAATAAAGTAAAAAAAAATGCCAATCTCAGTTATTATCAAAAGTGGAAAAATTTTGAATAAAGTTTTTTTTGAATAGAGGCTAAGAATGCAGATCCATCTGTTTCGTTCTAATAGAAAAAATTTTTTTTTACTCCATTGAAGTGTTGGACTACTAAGATGATAAATCGTGCTATTAGGTTCATAATAGGAGGGAATGCCTAGTAGTGTGGCTCTCCATCCATAATCTACATCGTCATGATATGCAAAAAACATCTCTTCAACTTTTCCGATTTTTTTTATAATTTCTTTTGAGGTAAATACACAACATCCTGGAGGATAATTAACCGTCATAAATTGATTATATTGTCCGTTATCAGTTTCTCCTTTGCCACGGGCATAAGCTAAACCAAAAATGTTAATCATATTTCCTGCGCTGCCAATTTTGTTTTTTTCTAATTTACGTAGTACTTTAGCTTGGTATAGGCCATCACCGTGTAATTCAAAGGATTTTATAAGTGAGCTTAGCCAGTTTGAAGTAACTACAGTATCAAAGTCAAGAAAAACAATGTATTGTCCCCCTGCTTTTTCGACTCCTGTATTTCGTGCAGCCATTCCAATGTTTTTGTTATTTTGAATAAGTATTATGTCAGGAAATTTTTCTTTACAAATATTTTGACTGTTATCACTTGAATTATTATCAATTAATATTATTTCTAAATTAGTTTCTTTAGTTTTATAGATTGATTCTAAACATTCTTCAACATGCCTACCTCCATTAAAATTCAAAATTATTATACTTACCAGGGGTTTATCATTAGTATTAATTAGATTTTTCATAAAATAACTGTGGTTCCTTCACCAAACAAAAATTGTTTTTCATCAGTTTTACTTTCTGAAGCTAAAATTTTTGAATATAATGCTATAATACTTTGCCTTATTTTTAGCGGACATGTTATAGTACAGTGAGACATTACTATAGAATCTGCTATATCACAATTATCAATAATAGATTCGTCACCTATACTTACATTTGGACCTATTTTTGATTTTGATTTAATAATGCAATTATTTCCAATTATGACAGGACCGATTATTTTGGCCCCAGACTTTATTATAGTATTCTTTCCAACCAGTATTTTTCCTTCAATGTAGGTTTTCCTCTCAATTTTTCCGTCACAAAATGGGTGCATGTTTTCAAGAATGAATTTATTAGCGTGAATAATGTCCTCTGGTGTTCCTGTATCCTTCCAGTTTTCTGTTACAGTGTTTACGATAACTTTTTGTTTTTCCTCTAATAATATTTCCAATGCATCGGTAATTTCCAATTCGTTTCGCCAAGACGGTTTAAGTTTTGGAATTATATCAAAAAATTTCGGAGTAAGTAAATACACGCCTATTACAGCAAGATTAGATGGGGGGTTCTTTGGTTTCTCAACTATTTTTTTTATCACACCATTTTCAATTTCTACAATTCCAAATTGTGATGGATCGTCGACCTCACATAAAAGAATAGAAGCGTCTGTATTACTTTTTTCAAATTCCTTTACATATTTTGTTATTCCTCCCCTTAAGATATTATCACCTAAAAATACAACAAACTTATCATTACCAACAAACTCTTTGCATAATGAGATTGCGTGAGATATTCCTCGTGGATAATCCTGTTCTATGTACGTGAATCTAAGACCAAAATTTTTTCCATTACCATAGTATTCTTTTACTTTTGATGAGCCTACCCCTCCTATTACTATAGCTATATCATTAATACCTGCCTCTTTGAGTGCTTCAATACAATATTGCGACATGGGTTTATTGGCTATGGGTAAAAGTTGTTTTGGGCCAGTATGTGTAAGAGGACGTAATCTGGTTCCATGCCCACCGTGAAGAACTATTCCTTTCATGAAATGTCAACCATTTCCTAAACCTATTTAGTCTTACTAGTTAATTCTTCCAAATTTTGCGGTGGATAATCTATTCCACCAATCACGATTTGTTAAATACCAATTTATCGTATGTTCTAATCCTTTTTCTAAGTTTACTGAGGGTTTCCAATTTGTTTTTTTGTGTAGCTTAGAAGAATTTAAGCTGTATCTGTAATCATGACCTGGCCTGTCTCTAACAAATTTTATTAATGTAAATGGTTTGTCTAAAAGTTCAAGTATTTTTTTAACAATAATGATGTTACTAGTTTCATTGTTAGCTGATATATTATAGGATTCTCCTGATTGTCCCTTTTCAAATATTTTCCATAGAGCTTTACAATGATCAAATACAAATATCCAGTCCCGAATATTTTTTCCATTACCATAAATCGGTATTCTTTTGTTTTTGGTAGCAAGAATAATTGTTTTTGGAATTAATTTTTCTGGAAATTGTCTTGGCCCGTAATTATTAGTACAGCGAGCAATCATGACATCTGTATCATATGTAGCAAAATAGGAGTTTACTAAATGTTCAGATGAAGCTTTAGAAGCTGCATATGGACTTGAGGGTTTTAATGGAAAAGATTCAGAGGCGCTTACACCTTTTAAGCTTCCAAATACTTCATCTGTAGATATTTGAATTAATTTTTTATTGAATCTTTTAACTGCTTCTAGAATTACAAATGTTCCATATACATTAGAATCAATAAATGGTTTCGGATTTGTTATGCTTCTATCAACATGTGATTCTGCGGCAAAATTAAAAATAACATCAGTTTGTGACACTAATTTTTCAATTAATTTTTGATTTGTTATGTTTCCTTTTACATATATGTAATTTGATTTATTTTTTAATGATTGCAAATTTTTAATGTTTGATCCTGCCAGTTGAGCATCAATATTTATGATTTTTATTTTTGGGTGTTTTTGGATGCTATATAAAATAAAATTGCTTCCTATGAAACCTAAACCGCCTGTTACTAATACTTTCATTTTCTTCAAATATGAAAATTGTAAGGGTATATTTCAAAATTGGTTTGAAATTGAACTTGAATTTAACCCAGATTCATTATGATATATTACTATTAACCATTAATTAAACCGAAATTAGTTAGAAGAAAAATGGAACCATTTAGAATTATAAAATTAGAAAGTCATGATACTAGAGATGTACGAAACAAACATGTTAATGGGAAATTGATAATATTATGGAGAGATTGGGATAACATTATTAAAAATACTCCAAAAATGGTTTACATAACTTCTGTTAATCCTTCAGAAATCAAAGGGCCCCACCTTCACACTAAACGGAATAGTTATTTTTGTTGTATTCAAGGGAAGGTTGCATTTGTTATAAGCGATGATAAAGGAAATTATCATGAAACAATCTTATCAGAAGATGATCCAATACTAATTCATATTCCAAATAACATTGCGTCAGCACATATCAATTTATCAGAAAACATATCTAAAATCTTAGTAATAGCTGATATTGCTTGGCGGCCAAATGATCAAGAGATGAAAAATGTTAGTTTTGATGATTATGATTGGTCTAAATGGATAACTTAAATTTCAAAGGTTGGTTTTGTGTATCACAGCGTCTTATTTTATAATATAATATAAAATGTAATTTGTTATGAACGAAAAAAGAAATGAAGTGAAAGATCAAGCAATTGCATTTATAGATTCTTCTACATCATTTTCAGCATTAAAAAAAGTAATTGAACATAATAAAATCAATATAATTACTTTTGACTACATCTCACATATTGAATTAAAAAATAAAAACATACCACACATAATTTCAGATGACTACAGTACTAACTTTAACATTAAAGAATTACAAAAGAAATGTTATACCTTTTTGAAATGGCATGACGAGAAGCTTGTGAAGGATAATTTACAATTTCAAGATGTAAATATTCCAAAATTATTTACTGAACAATTGTGGCATAGTATCATAAAGATAGTAAAGAAATTTGTTGAAGTTCAAAAAATTTATGGTCAATATCCAAACTCGGATTATTTTGCTAGTGGTGACTTGTTAGAGATTATAAAATTATTTACAACATCATACACCAAATTGGGTCCTGAAATATCAGAAAATTTTTATTTAGATAAAATTGAAGTTGGTATCAATCTTTGGAAAAAAGAATTTGTTTTTTCAATTCCTAGATCTTGGTATGATAAAATTAAAAATATTGGCGAAAACCTGCTTCAGTTTTTTATTAATACTACTGTTAATAGTAATAAAAAGATTGTATTATTGATTGAATTTGATACAAAAAAATTTGAAGATTTTTTGTTAGAATCAAAAAACTATAACTTAAATATTTTATTCTATGGAAGAAGAAGGCCCCCAATATGGGATTTAAAATCATTTATGATAATCAAAAAATCTGGATTTAAAATAGTTACTCCACATAAGCTTTGTGACAAGAGTTTTTTCAATGAACTTGGAATAGCAACAGATGATATGAAAGAGCAGATTTCATTTTTCTTACAAAATGATGATCAGTTTAATAATTTCTTTAAAATTAATGATATTTCAATTTGGACATTAATAAAACCAAAGATTAAAAGTTTAATCAGAAATAGAATTGAAACAATAATTTATGAAATTTTATTAGCCAGAAAAATGTTTGAGTCATATCAAATTGATTCTGTTTTAATGATTTCTGAAACTGGTTTTACCGAACAAATCGTTGTTAAACAAGCTAAAAATTTTGGTATACCTATGTTTCGCTTACAAGAAGGATTGTATTATGATACCCCAGAGGCATATGATAACGAAAGCATGCAAGGAGCTTATCCTGAATTGGTAGACGAATATTTTGTGTGGGGAGATATTTTCAAAGACGATGCAATTAAAAATGGTGGGATTGATCCACAAAAAATAAAGGTTTTTGGCAGTCCACGATTTAGTAATTTATTATTTAACAAATCTCTAGATTCTGAAGAATTCGTATTACTTGCTACAATGCCTCCACAGATTGAGGAGATAGTAGGTCATAATGTAAGAAATCTAGAAAGATATCTTGCATCCATACTTAATATTTGTAAAATAGTTTCAAATCAAAAAAAGAATCTAATAATAAAACTCCATCCTACTTTCGATGTTCTTAAAATATCTAAAAATTTAAAAAAGAAATTTCCAAACGTGAAAGTAATTTCAAAAGGTGATATTAATCAACTCATCAGAAAATGCAGTCTTTTAATTGTAACAGGATTATCTACTGTTATCACTCAAGGACAGATTTTACAAAAACCAGTTATATCAATTCCGTTCATAGATTACAACTGGGGCAATCCCTCAGTTTTTAAAAGTGGTTCATGTGTTGTAACTAACCTATCTGAGTTAGATGAGTTAATAAAAAAAATTCTAGGTGATAGAATGTATAAAGAAGAAATTATTAAAAATGGAAATCAATTTCTTGAAAAATGTATTAAAGAAAGAAGATTATCTTCCAAGAAAATCTGGGAATATATTAGCAAATTTAATTGATATATGAAAATTCCTGTAGAATTAATAATGTTACAAAAAATTTTTGTGTGTTAGAGAAAATATAATTTCAGTCAATATTATCATAATTGATTTTTTCAAGATTTCCTGCTTCGTCCCTTAATAGGTTTCCTTGTGAATCTTTTTTGAACAAACTTTTGTTTGCAAATTTATCTACGATTCTCATAAATTCCTCTCTAGACATTTCCCATTGTGATAAGAATTCATCTAAGTATCTTTGAGGTAATTTACCTTCATACTGCTTTACTAGTTTTATTCCTTCTTCCCTTGTAAGCTTTCCAAGTCTGATCAGTATTGAAGCGTTATCAGTTGCTCTACCATAACCAAACTTTAACCACTTGAAGTAATCATGAATTCCTTGAATTTTATTATCAAGATTTTCATAATTAGTAAATGTACCTTCGGTTGGACCATCATGTAGTGTAAATCCTAATTCGACGTCTTTTTCCAATTGTTTTTGTACATCCCATTTTAGAAAGTAACCTAAGAAAATTCCAGTAACCCCAACTCTTCTTATCTCTTCATCTGAAGGATATACATATGGAAGTACATATTTTCTATCAATGCCGTGTTTTAACATAAATTCTGGTCCGTAGAAGGGATTTGATTTTCCACCAACTCTTAATCCATATTCTTTACACCAATTACTATCAAGGTAGGAATTACTACTATCTTTTAAAGGGCCACCGTATTCTGCTTGAGCATTTTCTCCCCACACAAGAAGAGGTATATTGTATTTGACTGCAACTTGTACTGGTACTGTAAAAATCCCAAAATGTTCAGGCCATTGTGCATCACCTAATTCAATCAGAGCAATTTTTTGCATTTTCCTACAAATTTCTGGATTGGGTGTAAATTCAAGACAGTCTACACCTAAATTTTTAAGATTTTCAAGATTCTTCCTTCCTAACTCTGTAAATTCTGGGAGATGATAACTTACGCATAGTGGATTTAAACCGAATTCCTTTTTCACTACATAGGTTTGATATGTTGAATCTTTACCACCACTTACAGGAATTATGCAGTCATAATTAGAACCAGATTTGTTTCTAAATCTTTCAAAGATTGCAGATAACTCTTTTCTTCTAGCTTCCCAATCAGTTTCAGTCTTAATTTTTAAAAAGTTACAGGCATCACATATGCCGTTTTCATCTAATGTCAAATCTGGTTTGGTTTCTGGATATACACACTTTCTGCAATATCGTATCATACAAAAATCTACCTTTGTGATAATATAGTCTTTGCTAGATGTAATACTGTTTTATGTTTTTTCATCATTTTTTAAAGATGCTAAATATCCCTCATCCATGATAAAATTTTTATTTATGTTTTTTAGATGAGGCTCTTCTCTTAATAATTTTAAAATGTCAGTCATTAAAATTGGTGATTTTTTTATTTTCGAAACAATGGTTCGGACAAATTCAAGATCATCTTTTCTGTCAACAGTCCATCTTAGATTAGACATATCTTCTTTATTTGTTATGTTAAAAATTCTAAATTTATCAGGATTTTTATAAAAATATGGAGTTACATGTTCTCGTTCCGAAGATTTTTTTGCTTCATTCCATGCCTTTTCAAGAGCATTAAAAGAAAAAACTTCCACTTCTGTTCCTTGTGGAAATGTTCTAGGTTTACAGTTTGTTATATAATCATAATTTCCTGTTTCAAATAGTGCTACTGTTTCATCTATTAGTGTAGGATCAATTAATGGATTATCAGATGTTATTCTCACAATAATGGATGCAGAAAATGTTTTTGCACATTGATAATACCTATCAAGACAGTCTTCAGCACTGCCTCTGAAATAAGGAATTGTGTTCTTTTTTGCAAAATCAATAATTTTTTCATCTTCATTTTGAGTTGTGGTGGCAATAATTATCTGGTTACAAAGTTTGCTGTACTTGAGTTGTTTTATTACATATCCAAGTATGGGAGTTTCATCGTCCACAAGCATCATGACCTTACCAGGTAATCTTGTCGAAGTCATTCTTGCCTGTACTATACAGCTTGTCTTGTCCAATATCCACTACCTCAAAAAGTCATATTTAGTTATTAACCAGAAAATTATCTTTTGCACTTAGGACTTTAATAGCTAGTTTTTGAAGTTAACTCGCAAATGAAGGTTAGTTCTATTGTAAGGCTACTTGAGATAAAGAGAACTGACTATTCATTTCTCTATAAATTATTGAAGAACCGTGTTCCAAAAGCAAACATATCACACAAAGTTATGCCTACATATCAAGAGCATACAAAATTTGTTAAATCAAAACCATACAAAGTTTGGTATATAGTTTATCTAGGGAATACTAAAGTAGGTTCTGTTTATCTGTCAAGACAAAATGAGATTGGGATCTTTTTATTAAAAAAACATCAGGGGAAAAACATTGGACAGAAGGTACTTCAACTTTTAATGCAAAAAAATCCACAAAAAAGATATCTAGCCAATGTCAATCCAAAGAATTTCAAGTCAATTAGTTTCTTCAAGAAAAACAAATTCAAATTGATACAACACACCTATGAATACATATCACATGATATTAGTTGATTATGAAAAAAAAGATAAAACTTTTTGATCCAGTTATAACTTCAAGAGAAGAGAAGAATCTCTTACTTGCATTAAAAAGTGGTTATTGGGCTTCAGGCGGTGGTTCTAATTTTGTAAATTTATTCGAAGAAAAGTTTCAAGAGTATGTAGGAGCCAAATCCTGTGTAGCTGTAAATAGCGGAACAGCTGCACTTCATTTAGCACTATCAGTTACTGACATTTCAAAAAAAGAAGTAATTCTTCCGTCATTATCATTTGTTAGTACTGCTCATGCAGCTTTGTACAATAATGCCAAGGTGATATTTGCAGACATAGAACGAGATACCTTATGCATAGATCCAGATTCGGTGAGGAAAAATATTACTAAACAGACCAAGGTTATCTTGCCGGTTCATTTTGGAGGTATGCCAGCAGATCTATACGAATTAGAAAAACTAACAAACGAAACAAATTCCATTCTTGTAGATGATGCTGCTCATGCAGCAGGTTCAAAATTCAATGGTAGAAAAATAGGATCTTTGGCTACATTATCTTGTTTTAGCTTTCATCCAGTTAAGAACTTGGCAATGCCTAGTGGGGGGCTTATTGCAATAAACCATAAGAATTACAAGCAAATACGAAAAGATCTTCTTTCTCGTAGGTGGTGTGGCATAACAGATAGAAAAGATGTAGACTATGATGTCAAAGAACTAGGTTGGAATTTTTACATGAATGAATTTTCTGCTGCTGTTGGTCTTGCACAGCTTTCCGTTCTTGACAAGTTAAACAAAAAAAGATTAGCTATAGCCAGAAAATTTCATAAAGAATTTAATTTAGAAAGAAAAATGCCGTTAAACAAAAATTGTGTATATCATTTTTACTGGATTTTGGTTAAAAACCGAAAGCAATTTAGAAAAAAATTAACTACCGCAGGAATTGAAACCGGTATTCATTATAAGCCAATTCATAAAATGAGTATGTACAAAAATAGTGTTAAATTGCCAGTTACAGAAGAAGTGGGTCAACAAATAGTAACATTACCAACTCATCCACACCTGACAGAACCAGATATAAGTAAAATCATAGAATGTGTGAATAAATTCTGTTAGTATATGACGTATCACAACTCAGATACAATCTTCTAGTTTTACTCCCTGGCCTAGTTTTATTGGTTTTTTGGATTTTTTACCGTTAATTTTATTCAAAAATCGTGCTTCAGCTCCCTTCGTTTTTTTACCTGGACGTAAGACTTCGATGTTTTGACCTTCTACAAATCTTTCGCCTTTTTTAATATCTTTTATGGCTTGTATCCTTCGTACTGCAAAATTTCTTAATTCCTTTTCAACATTAAGAACATGCTTTTTACCATCTCCAAATGTTTTTTCAGCTAATCTGACATTTTGAACCATTTTTTTGAATTCATTAGGAGTTAGTGCAAATTTATGATCAGGACCTACAAGATTTTTGTCTAGAGTAAAATGTTTTTCAATAATTTTTGCTCCAAGCCCAACTGCCACTAATGGCCCTATAATTGGATCCAAACTATGATCAGATAGACCAACAGGAACGTTGTATCTTTCCCTCATTTCTGGAATGGTCAACAGATTCAAAGACTCAAGTGGTGCAGGATACTTGGCAGTACATTGTAAGAGAGCATAATTTTTTACATGATTTCTTTTTAACAGATTTACAGCAAAATCGATCTCATCATAATTACTTGCTCCTGTAGAAATAATTATCGGCTTTTTTGTTTTAGCAAGATATTCTAAAAGTCTGATGTGATTTATTTCATATGATGCAACTTTGTGAGTTTTAACATATTTGTTTACTGCGCGCGCATCTGCTACAGAAAAGGCTGTCGACATAAACTCGATGTTGTTTTTTTTGCAAAATTCTGCTAGTTCTGCTAACATTTTATATGGCATTTCTGCTTTTTCAAATGTCTTGTTTATGCTAGTTCTAACTCCTAGACTTTCAAGATAATCAGGATTCCCTGCGTTAGAAACATACACCGAATCTGCTCTAAATGTTTGAAATTTTACTGCGTTGGCTCCACTTTCTGCAGCTTTACGAATTAGATTTCTTGCCATTTTTATATCGTTGTCATAAGATCCTACTTTCCAGTTAGAGCCGGCTTCAGCAATTATGAAAACTTTTACGAAATCGAACATTTTTAATTTATGTATAGCTAGTCTTATTATCTAACAAATTTGATTTGATAATAGTCTGCTTTAATTCATCATGAGATAATTTTTCTACATTATCAGAGGAATAGGCGTCCATGTTAATTTTTGAGATCTTGTTGCGATATGATTTTTTTACATCATTTTCATCTCTGAGTGGATTTGCAATCATGTATTTATTTCCTAAATCCCAGCTGTAACGTATTTCATCATTGTTTATCAAAATTTCATGAAGTTTTTCTCCAGGGCGTATTCCTATTATCTCTTCTCCAGTATCGCCCAGAAGACCAGTCAACACATCTTTGACATCTTTAACAACATATGCTTTTAGTTTTGGAACGTAAATTTCTGATTCTTTTCCATTTAATGCAACATCAATAATTAGATCTAAAGCCTGATTCATTGTAATACTAAATCGTGTCATTTTTGGGTCGGTTATTGTGATTTTTTTCTTTGTTTTAATTTGCTCAATAAATTTTGGTATTACAGATCCACTACTACCAACTACATTACCGTAACGAACTGCCAAAAACTTTGATCTATATTTTTCTCTATTAAGATAATTATTTGCTGTAACAAAAAGTTTTTCCATCAATAACTTTGTTGCGCCATATACATTGAGTGGTGAAACTGCTTTATCTGTACCTATGCAAATTGCTCTTTCAACATTTTGATGCAGACATGCATCTATGACATTTTGAGAACCGATTACATTTGTTTTAATTGCCTCAAATGGATTGTACTCAACTTTAGGTACATGTTTTAGTGCAGCAGCATGAAAAACAATATCAACGTCTTCCAATGCCTTATTTAGACGATCTAAATCTCTCACATCACCTATAAAAAATCTTAATCTCTTATCCTGAAATTTTGATTCCATCTCAATTTGTTTATTTTCATTTCTGCTGAAAATTCTTATTGTATCAATATTCATTGTTAGCAAGTGTTTTGTAAGAGCTTGACCCAAAGAGCCAGTTCCACCTGTGATTAAGATTTTTTTATTATCAAACATTAAACAGGATTTTAATTAGCTATAAAATAACGTTTGTTACCTTATCTAACTCAATTATAATCACTTTAACATTCTAATACGTAAAATGTCGAAAAATAACTACAGCGATAATATAATAGCAAGTATTATTAGCGGTGGATAGGTAAGATCCTGATTTGAAAGTAACAGTAGGAATTCCTGCATATAATGAAGAAAAAAACATTGCTGCAATTATTTTAAAATTAAAAAAAGTTGTGGATCAAATTATTGTGTGTAATGATGGTTCAAATGATTTTACTGAATCTATTGCCAAAGAGTTAGGAGCGATTGTTGTTAGTCACTCTAGTAATCTAGGATACGGTGCTGCAATACAAACTATTTTTAAAAAAGCAAGAGAGTCTGATACTGATATACTTGTTACCTTTGATGCTGATGGTCAACATAGAATAGACGACATTACCACTGTTATAAAACCAATTATTGATAATGATGCCGATATTGTAATAGGTTCTAGATTTTTAGAAGAACAAAGCAAGATTCCTAATTACAGAAGGTTAGGAATAAAAACAATAACAAAAGTTGCAAACGTTTCAATAAAGGATAAATTAACAGATTCGCAAAGTGGTTTGAGAGCATACAATAAAAAAGTTTTATCAGCATTGTATCCAGCTGATCACGGTATGGGAATTTCAACTGAAATTTTAATTAAAGCAAGCAAGATGGGTTTCAGAATCACTGAAGTTCCAATTAAAATTCTATATGAAGGAAATACTTCAACTCATCATTCTGTATCACATGGTACCTCAGTATTATTTAGCACCATCAAGTATACTTCCATAGAACATCCGTTAAAGTTCTATGGAATTCCTGCGTTAATTTTCATTTCAGTAGGTTTGGTCTTCACCTTATGGTCAGTTCAATTCTATGCTGATGAGGGAAAAATTAACACGAATTTAACGTTAATAGCAGCTGGAACAATTGTAATAGGGATCATCTTGATTATGGCAGCAATTTTGCTTTATTCATTAGTTTCAATAGTTAGAGAACATCACAATAATTAATTAAACTTCTAGTGGTACAAATGAACAAAAAGTGGAAAAAAGTTAAGGTTAACGGATAGAATTGTCAACTAATTCTAGAAATCATAAAACATATCTTTCAGTTATTGATAAAAAAATTGAGTTTGTAATAAACAGTCCAATATTATCGCTAGGCATGATTTCCATTATAGCAATTTTGATTAGGATTTATTTTTTTCCTGTTGGAGTACCTATTGCTCTTGATGGATGGAGTCATTTTTGGTATGCAATTGATATGAGCATATTAGGTGAGTTTCCAATAACATATAAAGCTCATAATAATGGCTGGCCTACTTTTCTTTCTATTTTCTTTTCACTGTATCATTCTGAAAACTTTCTTGATTACATGGAATTACAAAGAATTGTATCTGCAATACTCTCAGTTTTAACTATAGTTCCCATTTACTTGCTTTGTAGAAAATTTTTTGGCAAACAGCTATCAATGATAGGTGCAGCATTATTCGTATTTGATCCGAGAATAATAATGGATTCCTTGTTAGGTAGTGGAATGCCTTTATACATTTTATTGGGGACAACTTCACTTATTTTATTTCTTAGTAAAGATATAAGGAAGGTTTATTTTTCATTTGTTATAGTTGCTTTATTTGCTATAGTCAGATATGAAGGAACACTTTTGATAATACCTTTATCAATAATGTTTATAATTAGATTCAGAAAAGAAAGGATTTTCAAAGTAATACTTCGATACATTCCTGCTTTAGCTATATTTGTACTAATATTGTTGCCAATGGCGTATATACGTATTCAGACTACAGGAAATGATGGTTTCATAAGCCATCTTTCAGTTGGTCCTTCATATGTTTCCACATTATCACAAAAGGAAGATAATGGTGGTAAAAATTTAAATGATTTTTTAAATAGAGGTGCAACTACTTTTGTAAAATATCTTGGCTGGGTTTCAATACCAATTTTCATTTTTTTCTTGCCGTTTGGGATTTTCAAGTTTTTTAAAAAACTAGATTACAGAAATACTACTATTCTGCTAGTTTCAATTTTCTTTCTTATACCAGCATTGTATGCATATGGAAGAGAAAATCAAGAAACCAAGTATCTTTATGTTATTTTTCCCATATTCAGCATGTTATCTTTATACACAGTTGATATCCTCCAAAAACGAACTAGCAAACATGGTTTAATTTCTATTATGTTAATTGTTGGGATCGTTTCTGCTTCTATTATATGGGTAGAGTATAACTGGGTTGATCTTGATCATGAAAAAGAGGCGTTTATTCTTGCAACAAATGTTGCCAAACTAACAAATGGAATAAATGAGTACTATCCAGAATCAACATATATTGGAGTTTCAAGTATAGTTGGAAAGGATTTCCCGATTTTGAGCAGAGAGGTACCACTGACTAAAAAACTACAACCCCTGTCAGGTGTTCCAAAATTCATTTCCACAAAAGGAGTCAACTCATTAGAGGAGTATATCAAAATTGGTAAAGAAAGTGGTTTATCACATTTAGTGGTGGACGGTTTAGATGAATCACATTCATATAGAACAAAAATTTTTGATCAAGTTTTTTATAACGAAGAAGAATTTCCTTATTTAATTAAAGAGTATGATTCAGCTGAACATGGATTTGATTATCACTTAAAAATTTTTAGAATAGATTATGAAAAATTTGAAGAGAAACTAAACTAGATGTTATTCAACAAGTTCAAAATGTCTGGAAAGATTGCTAATATTTACGCTTGTTGTTTAATGTTCGTTGTTATATAGTACTGTATTGTTTGTAATTATTTTATTACACACCGAATCTCATAACCATTTTTATTTGGCGTTAGTCTAAAAGGATAATATGGGTCAGTGATTCTACTAAAATTTGATAATCCGATATTTCTAATCACTTTATGTATTCTTCGTTTTGTTTTATTCATAGTTGCAAGTGAATCACATTTCATAACATCGTAGCTACATTTCTGAAACATTTTTCTTAATGAATTTTTGGTGAAATGATGTATATGATATGGATTTGTTAGTGAGTTTTTCAACATGTCAGGATTCTCGCAGTCTGGGACTGCAATACATATAATACCATTCGACGCAATCCATTCTTTACATTTTAATAGCAAAACGTCAGGTGAGGATAGGTGTTCAAGTACATGAGTAATCCATATTACTTCTACTTTTTTTTCAGTTTTAAAATCTTCAAAATAAGAATTAATACATCTTCCAAATTTTAATTTTGAATTAATTAATTGAGCGTTTTTGGAATCAGGTTCAACTCCAATCACATTATAGCCTTTTTTCTCCAAAAGAATGCATGAGACACCTGTTCCTGAACCGATGTCAAGAATTGTCTTTTTGTGATTAAGAAATGGCTTAAAGTATGAATACCATGATTCAAATGTTAATACCAAATCTTGAACTCTTTTATCAGTAAAATCAGTTCCTGTAAATTCTGAATAATCCGATTCTTCCCAAAATTCTGATTTATAGGATTCTGTTGGTTTTGATTGTGTTTTTCTTGTGTATAAATCACAAGATACACAATATGGTATAATTTCTTTGTTAAATTCAATTTCTGAAAAAGGTTTTCCACAAATAAAACAATTCATAAAAAAAAGTATTACAATCTAAATAAATGCTATTCGTCAACCTTAAAACAGCAATAAAATCTCATTATAGTCTGGAAAATTTTTTCATATATTTTTTATTGAAAATTTTAATGAAGTTAAGGGTATTATCGTTAATAAGATCTAAATTAGGAATAACGCAGTTATGAATTAAGCGTCCTCCTGTAGATACAAAGAGATGATTATTTGTATCAATAGAATAAACCTCTTGCTCTGATTGTTCATGAACTGTCTTTGTAGTTCGAATAAGATACAAGTTTTCATTTGCAACATGCCAGAGAGTCTTTGTGTGGGTTCTTGGAATTTCGGATTTGTTAAATCCTGCAATAGATGCAAGACCGTTGTATTGTGTTTCCTTCTTTGAAACTATGGAATATAGCAAGCCACCTTTGATAGTTCTACCTTCTATTACACTAGGAGAATGGATTCCTTGAGTTAGTGTCATTACATATCCCATTGAAAGTAGTAGAATGTCAAGCCCTGCTACGAGTAATTTAGAAGAGGTTCCCGCTTGAACCATTCCAAGATCTGGAATAAAAGAGCCATCACCTCTAAGATATCCGCATATGAATTCTTCTTTCATTTTTCTTGATGCGAAGTAGATGAATTCAGGTAGACATTTGATATTTGAACTTCTTCCACAACCAAGAGTATCTGCAATAAATAATGAAAACGGAGTTGATTTCACTCCAACATGAGTTACATTATTTTGGGTTGTAAGATAATAATTTAGTCCCAGAGATTCAAGTATCCTGCGGACATCTGAGATGTATTTGATTTCATTTTTATTGAAAGAGAATCTAGTTGAGTATCCTTTACCGTAGTTGCTAACTGAGCCTTCGGATACATAATACCCCAACAATCTACAGAAATCTTCAGTGATATCTATTGATTTTGGCATGTTATAACTAAATCGCCAGTTATTTGATTCAAAATTAAAAGAATGTTTTATTTCAAGATCTGGGATTTCTGCAATAAACGGCACGCTATCATCTATTTTAACATCTTTTGCAAACGTCTCTGTGAGATTATCAGATATTAACATCAAGTGTTCATCAGTAGTCATTATAGAACGGTTTGTTCTTGATGTAAGGGTAACCATCATGCCAGAAAATTTACGGTTCCACTTGCGTACGACCTCATCAAAGATTGGTTTTTTCTCGTTTGTATTGTATGACAATACATCATTTGTTAGATCTCTTTCTACATATTCCTTAATTGTAATTGGCCGCATTCCATTCCGTGTTTTGATGTAGATTATTTCTTGGCCGTCAAGACAATGGCCTCCAATTACACTAGGATACATCTTTGGTCTGTTTCCTAAAAATTTGTGAATTTCGTCTGCAAAAGACCACATTTCATCATAATCAATATTGTTGCTTTTTGCTATCATGTTACTAAGCTGAGCATATGTGATTAGCCATCCATAATATGATGTATCGCAAATTATTTTTGCAAGCTCTAGTGTTATTGGATCTGACATTTGTTTTGTTTTTATTCCACAATTATGCATAGTTTTTTTATATTTAGTTAATGCAAATTTTGAGTTAGGAGCATTTTTTTCAATAGCAAAAAATTTTGTATATCTTTTTAAATCAAAAATCATTCTTTTGTGTACACCTCTCGTAGCACTATAAATTACCGGAATGGAAAGATACTGCTGAAGTTTTTGTGTAGTGTATGGTTCTATGGTACTATGAATAACCATAACTTTTGGATCAAATTGTTTAACTAATGATAGTATGTTTGGAATAAATTTTGTTGAATATGGGATGCAGATATGAAGAAACTCGGTTGGTAAATTTTTTAATTTATTAAATTTTTTTTTATTCATTAATTTTTCATTTATATCAAATCCTGCTACATTATTATTAACAGATAATAAGCGGAAAATAGGCTTACCTATTTCACCTAATCCAGCCACAATATCTTTAGATTTGTAAATCATTAGTTCATTCTTTAGCTAAATCAAATGTGTTGTCTGAAATTGTTCTATGTTTAAAATGTTCTTTAATCTTTTCTTGAAGATCTGCTAATTTTTTTATTTCCTCCTCTGTAAGTTTTTCACCTTTAAGCATTTTCATCATCAATACATTAGAGTAAAAATAAGAAGCGACGATTGCCTCTGTATTAAGTAAAGTTCTTCGCGAATGAGGATTTGTTTCAATAGCTACATCAACTTCTGATTTGAATCCTGCACTTTTTTTAAAATGGATATATCCTGCTGCGATCAGAACAGGAATACCAACTAAAATTGCTGTAATAACATAATGTGCAAAGGTTGGAAAAATTTCTTGTAAGAAAGGAATGTTTTCTATTGCTAGATAATAGGTAATAACTAGTGTATTGACGGCTGCAAAAATAAAGGCAAAATAAACGCTCCAACCTGTCCTAAAGTAAAACCATGCTGTAAAACTTTTTGATTTTTTTATTTCATTAATCAATTATGCCAACTCATTTTTTGGATTGATTTTATCAATATTAGTCAAAATTGTTTCTGAAATTGTTCTATGTTGTTTATAATCTTGAATTTTTTCTCGTATAATATATATCTCATTAAATTCCTTTTCTGCCAAATTTTCATTATTTAATTTTTTTAAAAACAGGCTATTTAATCTAAAAACTATTTCTAAGATTAGCTCTGTATTAAGTAAAATCCTACGCTGGTGTGGATTAGATTCTATTCGTACATCAGCCTCAGCCTTGAAACCTTGACTACGTTGAAAATGGATATATCCGGCCATTACCAGAACAGGAATACCAACTAAAATTGCTGTAATAACATAATGTGCAAAGGTTGGAAAAATTTCTTGTAAGAAAGGAATGTTTTCTATTGCTAGATAATAGGTAACAACTAGTGTATTGACGGCTGCAAAAATAAAGGCAAAATAAATGCTCCAACCTGTTCTAAAATATACCCATACACGAAAGGTTAGATTTTTTTTCATCAACTTCGCTAAATTCATCAAATATATCAATTTCACTACCTTGCATATACTGAATTATCTCACATGTTGAATTTTGTTATTCCAAGAGAAAATGATTTTTTGAATATTCAAGATAGATGAAACATGCCTAGTAAATTTTTGTTGTATAAAGAGAATTATGATGTAATACAGAGATTTTGGTAAACTGTTATTATTGATAGATTATCTAATAGTGGCTAATTGATAATACATTATATATTAAAGTCAGAACCTGAGGAATTAAAATAAGTATATTAAAAAGGTTTTTTGAGCAAATAAAAGTTGAGACCAAATATTTTGTTAATTGTTCTAGATTCACTTCGAGCAGACAGAATTTTTGGAAAACAAAAAACAACGAATTCTCCTACTATTGATTCTTTAATTAAAAAAGGAGTTTATTTTTCAAATGCAATTACTACTAGCCAATATACTGCTCAAGTTATGCAAAGTATCTTTA
>Ga0194125_10004544_pt1 | contig 21555 bp, 19 predicted proteins | sample TA2KigC250mmetaG_FD_148626 | JGI IMG/M metagenome (GOLD analysis project Ga0194125, IMG submission 148626) | Freshwater microbial communities from Lake Tanganyika, Tanzania - TA2015034 Kigoma Deep Cast 250m | ecosystem: Environmental > Aquatic > Freshwater > Lake | place: Tanzania: Lake...
TTGCAATCAAGACGCAGCCATGATTTGGTTTATCATTGAGATTGATTCCGATTCCCCGAATCGAAATCAATCTCAGCGCATAGTGACTTGCCAGAAGAAGGTGTCGGTTTTTAATTTGAAAAATAAACAGTCGCAGGCATACAACACAGGAGGTGACAGGGATGTTCATCTACCTGAACGGTAAAAGTGAAGATATAGAAGAAAACATGAGTATCTCAAAGCTTCTTGAAAGGAAAAAGATTAGGCAAGAGGTAGTCACAGTAGAGCATAACGGTCAAATAATCGACAGGGGGAAGTTCAAAGATACTCTTCTGAATGAAGGGGACGGGCTTGAACTCGTTTATTACATGGGAGGAGGAATCGGAAGTCGAAAGGAAAAAGAAGATAATTTCCGTTAAATCCTTCCTACTTCCGACTTCCGTGAGGAGGGACATCATGGCTAAGTTAGTAAACAATATATTAGAACTAATAGGCGATACTCCTATGGTCAGGTTTAACAAAATCGTCAAACCGGGTATGGCGGAGATTCTTGGAAAGCTGGAATCCTTTAATCCCGGTGGAAGCGTGAAGGACAGGATAGGCCTCTCCATGGTTGAGGACGCCGAAAGAAAAGGGCTTTTGAAAGAAGGAACGACCATTATAGAGCCTACAAGCGGAAACACCGGAATCGGGCTTGCGATGGTAGCGGCGGTGAAGGGATATAAATGCATAATTGTTATGCCTGAGACGATGAGCCTTGAGAGGATATACATATTGAGCTCGTTCGGCGCTGAAATCGTGCTTTCCCCAGGTATTGAGGGGATGCAGGGCGCAATAAAGAAAGCTGAAGAACTGCTTCAGAAGATTGAAAACAGTTTTATGCCGCAGCAATTTAAAAATCCCGCAAACCCAAAGATACATGAAGAGACCACTGCAAGGGAGATATTGGAGGTAACCAATGGTCAGTTCGACGCCTTTGTAGCCGGTGTAGGGACTGGTGGGACAATTACCGGTGTAGGTGAAGTCTTGAAAAAGACGAATCCAAAGATAAGGATAGTCGCTGTAGAACCTAAAACGAGCGCTGTGCTTTCAGGTGGAGAACAAGGCCCTCACAAGATTCAGGGGATAGGGGCGGGTTTTATCCCTGATGTCTTAAACCTGGAGGTCATAGACCAGGTTATCCAGGTGGATGATAACGATGCCTTCAGAACCTCAAAACTGCTCGCTAAAGAAGAAGGCCTCTTTGTAGGAATATCATCAGGCGCAGCCGCATGGGCTGCCATGAAAGTGGCCGAGGAACTGGGCGAGGGAAAAACAGTCGTCTGTATTCTGCCGGATACAGGTGAGAGGTACTTTTCTATGGAACAATATTTTGAGTGACGGCAAGAGGGCAAAAGGGCAAGGGGGCAAGAGTCGTCGTAGGCGTTTAACCGTTTTTCCATTTAGCCGTCTTGCCGTTTAGCCAATTAGCCACTCGTCGCTCGTCTAATTCCGCAAATTTGCGCTCTAATCAATAGGGAGGATAAAAAGATGTTCAGATTGCCCGAAGAAGTAGTCAAATCCATAGGGGATTTCAAAAATGCGTTGGCGGATTTCAAAGATGGGTGTATGAGTCCCGACCGTTTCAGGGGAATTCGCGTTCCTTGGGGGCTATATTCCCAGAGGGGTGGAAATATATTCATGGCTCGTGTGAGGATACCAGCCGGTGTAGTAAACTCAGAGCAGCTCAAGGCCCTGGCTGATTGTTCACAAAAATACGGAAATGGCGTGTTGCATGTTACCACGCGTCAAGATATACAAATCCACGATGTAAAGGCTGAAGATACAGAAAATATTATAGAATATCTGAAAGAGTTCGACCTTTCCCCAAGAGGCGGAGGTGGAAACACCGTCAGAAACATAACCTCCTGCCCCTTTGCCGGGATATGCTCAAAAGAAGCTTTCGATGTCAGGGGTTACGCCATCTCCTTGACGGAAATCCTCCTAAGGGACCCTGATTCCTACCGGCTCCCACGTAAATACAAGATAGCTTTCTCAGGTTGCAGTGAGGATTGCGCCCTGGCTACTTTAGCCGATGTGGGATTTATCGCTAAAGAAAATGGATTTTCAGTATATGCAGGCGGTGGAATGGGAGCGCACTCAAGAGTAGGACAACTGCTTGAGGAGTTTATCCGCCCTCAAAATGTGGGATATGTGGCTGAAGCGGTAAAAAAAGTGTTCTTCAAACATGGCGAGAGGAGAAATAAACACCGTGCTCGATTGAGATTCCTCGTGGAGAAGTTCGGATTTGAGGAGTTTAAGAATCTGTATAAAGGGGAATTAGAGGAACTGAAAGATACCTCTTATATAGCTTTAAGAAAGGTAGATTTCGGAATTGGGATTTCGGAATTGGGATTTCGGATTTCGGAATGTGACCACGAAATACACGAAAGGACTCGAAATACACGAAAGGACTCGGATGAAGAGTTCGAGATTTTCAAAGCCTACAATGTATTGCCTCAGAAACAGGAAGGATATTTCATAGTGGGCATCAGGCTGCCCCTTGGCGATATCCAGGCGGAAAAACTCATCAAGCTCGCTGAAATCGCTGATGAGTTAGAGTCTACTGAGTTCCGAACATCTCAAGACCAGAACATTTACCTCTGTAACGTAAAAAGTAACTCGGTTTACCCCTTATACGAAAAGTTGAAGGAACTGGAACTCGCTTCTCCTTACATCTCCACCGTTTTTGACCCTGTGGCCTGTCAAGGCGCATCTACCTGTAATTTAGGACTTTGCGACTCCAAAGCATTAGCTCATGATTTAATCGAATTTTTGGAGAAAGACGGACTCAATCCAGAATTTCTTAATGGTTTCAATATAAGGATAAATGGCTGTCCGAACGCATGCGGTCAACATCCCACAGGAGTAATAGGACTGCACGGGCTTGTGCGCAAGGTGGGAATGAGACCAGTGCCTTTCTATAAAATTTTGCTTGGAGGAAGGGTGGAAGAGGGTAAAACTAAACTTGCGCAAGAGGTGGGAATTGTTCCAGCAAGAAACGTCCCTTATCTATTGAAGGATTTTTTAAAGGCATCTCAAGGGAAAGTCAGGACATCGGATTGTCGATTGTCGATTGTTGATTGTCGATTGAAGAAAATTTCTTCTCAATCATCAATCAACAATCATCAATCATCAATCCAAAATGGCGGATATGATGACGTTTACGATTATTTAGAGAAAGAAGGAAAAAGCTTGATGGAACAACTCGTCGAAAGATTTGCGTATGTGCCGCCTTACGAGGAGAATATCCATAAGGCGAAGCCGTTGGTGAGCGAAGTGAACCATAAGCCGAAGGCGTTGGTGAGCGAAGCGAACATATTCTATCATGATTTCGGAAAAGAGGAAGATTTCACTCTGGCTGGAATAGGTCCCGGTGAGTGCGGTGCAGGGGTATTAGACCTAATCAAGGCGGATTTGGAGGATGCCCAGATTAAGCTTAACTTGCTTGGCAGAAGCCTCGCACTCCCTGAAGAGCAAAATTATGACGTTTCTCTTTTGTCAGAGGTTTTGTACCTCTCGGCGAGAGCATTGCTGGTCGTTAGAGGTATTGAGCCCAAAAGTCCTGAAGATGCTGTTGACTCCTTCAAAAAAGAGTTCATCCACACCAACATCGCCTCCAAAAGGTTTAAGGATTTAAAGGAGAGAATCCTTTCCCTCAAAGAGGTGAAAGAAGCCAAAGAAAAGGAGAAGCTTTTCACTTATGCTAAAGAATTTCATCAGGAGGTAAAAGATATTTACTCCTCCATGGATTCAAGTTTCAACTTCCCCAAGAAAGTCGTGCAAGAAAAGGAAGAAGAGGAGAGTCCGAAAGTTTTAGATTTGAAGGGAACACCCTGTCCCATAAATTATGTGAAGGTGAAGCTCTTCCTTGAAAACCTCGCGCCAGGCTCCATACTGAATGTATATTTAGACGAAGGAGAACCTATAAGCAACGTCCCAAAAAGCCTGGAGAACGACGGACACAAGATTCTTAAGATAGAGAAGGTAGGGGAATCTTATAGAGTAAGAGTGGAGAAAGGAGGAAAAGGATGAGAAACGGTGGTTTCATACCAAAGCAAAAAAAGAAAAGTTCCATCATAAGAAACAACAAGGAATTTTTCATAAAAGGATTAAAATGCCGGGAGTGTTCGAGAACATATCCGCATCAGCCTCTTTATGTGTGCGAGTGGTGCTTTGGACCTCTGGAAGTCGAGTACGATTATGAGAATATAAAAAAATCCTTCACCAAAGAGTCTTTGAAGGGAAGAGATTACAATATGTATCGCTACAGAGAACTTCTTCCTCTGAAGGATGTTCCAATAGTCGGTCTTAATACTGGTTTCACGCCGCTTATCAGGGCAAAGAATTTAGAGAAAGTTTTAGGTGTTAAGGAACTCTACATAAAAGACGATTCTGTGAATCATCCGACGCTCTCCTTCAAGGACAGAGTGGTATCCGTGGCTATTTCTAAGGCGAAGGAGTTCGGGTTTGACACAGTCGCCTGCGCATCAACCGGCAACCTTGCGAATTCCGTGGCCTCGCAATCTGCCGCCGCGAATTTGAGGAGGTTCATCTTCATACCAGCCGATTTAGAGTTTGGAAAAATCGTCGGCACTTTGATATACAACCCTATCTTAGTGGGCGTTGAAGGGAACTACGACCAGGTGAATAGGTTATGCACGGAGATAGCCTCAAAATACGGCTGGGGATTTGTAAATATAAATTTGCGACCATTTTACGCCGAAGGGTCCAAAACTTATGGATACGAAATCGCTGAACAACTCGCCTGGAAACTCCCAAAACACGTAATCGTCCCAGTCGCAGGCGCCTCGTTAATTTGCAAGATTTGGAAGGCTTTCAAGGAATTGAATATTCTCGGATTTGTGGAGAAGGTGGGGACAAAAATTTATGCTGCTCAAGCTGAAGGATGTTGTCCCGTAGTAGAGGCGATAAAAGAAGGTCGAGAGATAATAAGACCGCAAAAGCCTGATACTATCGCTAAATCCCTCGCTATTGGAAATCCCGCAGACGGAGTCTACGCCGTCAGGATTATGAAAGAGTCAGGCGGGACCGGAGAGGCCGTCTCCGATGAAGAGATAATTGAGGCTATAAAGCTTTTAGCTTCTAACGAGGGGATATTTACGGAAACGGCGGGCGGAGTTACCCTGGGTGTCACCAGGAAGCTCATCGAAAACGGGGTTATTCCAAAAGACGAAAGCATCCTCATAAGTATCACAGGGAATGGCCTTAAAACCCAGGAACCGTTGATAGGGAAAATTGGTGAGTTTATAAAGATTAAACCCAACATAGATTCATTTGAGGAAATAGTTGGTGTGAGTTAGCCGTGGATTGTCCCGCAAATTTATGGATTGATGATTGTTGATTGATGCTTGATGCTTGAAATACAATCAACAATCATCAATCGACAATCGACAATCAAAAAGGAGGAGCACTGAAAATGATTAAAGTAAGAATTCCAACACCATTGCAGAAGATAACCAAGGGAAAACAGGTGGTGGAGTTGGAAATAAGCAATATAAGCTTGAAAGAGTTCATAGAGAAACTTGAAGAAGAATTTCCGGGTATAAAGGAAAGGCTACTTTCAGAGGATGGCGCTCTGAGAAGATTCATAAACTTTTATGTCAACGATGAAGACATCAGGTTTCTGGATGATGAAAACACAATTTTGAAAGATGGAGATGTGCTATCAATCATCCCCGCTATTGCCGGAGGCGCGTTAGAGTTTAGCGACGACCAAATTGAAAGATACTCAAGGCAGATAATTCTATCAGAAGTTGGAGGGAAAGGGCAGAAGAAGCTACTTTCCGCCCGCGTCCTTATAGTAGGCGCGGGCGGACTTGGCTCGCCTGTGGCTTTGTATTTAGCAAGCGCCGGCGTGGGAACGTTAGGAATTGTGGATTCTGACAAAGTGGAGCTTAACAACCTACAAAGACAAATAATTCACCGAACCGGCACTGTGGGATTTCCGAAAACCGAATCGGCTGAAAAAACATTGAGAGAACTCAACCCTGATGTTAAAATTATAACATACAATTTAAGAAGTGACTCCCAAAACGCTCTTGATATAATTAAGGATTATGACATCGTTGTTGATGGGTCGGACAACTTTCCCACGAGATATCTGATAAACGACGCCTGCGTTTTCCTTGATAAGCCATTATCCCATGGAGCAATACTCCGGTTTGACGGACAGATATTCACGATAGTTCCTCATCAGACTCCCTGTTACAGATGTTTCTTTGAATCACCTCCACCCCCAGGATTTGTCCCTTCATGTCAGGAGGCGGGAATTTTGGGCGCGGTGGCAGGGATAATTGGGACATTGCAGGCGAACGAAGTTTTGAAATTAATCATGGGGATTGGAAATCCACTTTTAGGAAGGATTCTAATTTTTGACGCTCTTAATACGGAGTTCAGAGAGGTGAAGATTCCTAAAAACCCGGAGTGTCCTGTATGTGGGGAAAAACCCACTATAACGGAACTTATAGACTATGAAGAATTCTGCAATATGAAACGTGATAAGTGATGAGTGGGTAATGGATTGATGATTGTTGATTGATGATTGTCAATTGAAAAACTACCAATCAACAATCATCAATCGACAATCGACAATCCACTCATCATTCATCATACACACTAAGTCGCGAAGAGCCTATAAAAGGAGGTTTAAATATGGCAAGGGAGTTTGTGCATTTGATATTCCCACAGAATCTGATAAAAGAGCCAGTAATCTATACGGCAGCCCAAAAGTTCGACATCATCCCTAACATAAGGCGTGCGAATGTAACTCAAACTATAGGGGAAGTAACATTGGAACTAAGCGGAGAAAATGAGAATCTAAATAAGGCGAAGGAGTATCTTGAAAGCATGGGTGTAAAAGTTGAACCTTTGCCTGGGGACATAATAGATGGATAAAGGAGGAGGTAGGAGGGCAAGAGGGTGGGATAGCAATGCCCTCTTGCCCACTTGCCCCTTTGCCTCCTCGCCCTTTCTTCTTCCTCAATGGAGGTAACCAAACTTTTCTTTAACGGAAATGTACTTTTGTCAAGTCTCCACCATAAGTAATTACTTAGGAAATCCAGAAATGATACGGGTTTAGAAAATGGAATTGAACGACTAAGTGTCAGAAACCTGCATAAATAAAGGGATAAAATTAATTCAACATTTCCGTTAAGAAAGAAAAATTTAATCAAAAGAAATAATTGGAATGTAATAACTTGACTTTGGTAAATAGAACCAAAATTGTCAATGGGAATGGCAAGGAGGCAAGGGGGCTAAACGGCAAGGAGGCAAGAGGGCGCGGCATTCGGAAGGCGGAATTAAAGCAAACAAGTCCTCCATTCCGAAAGCCGAAATCCCAATTCCGAACCATCTTGCCATCTTGCCCCTCGCCGAAAGTCGCCAGTCCTAATTGGGGAGAGGATGTCGGCATCTTTGTCCAATTTACCAAAGTCAAAATAATGAATATCCAAATTAAATTGTTTTCAAGTTCAGCAAAATTTCTGCATGCATAATAAATGTAATTTACTCTTGACAAATTCAAAAAAATATACTATAATATAAAAGCAAATGAGACTAAGTCGCAATAAATGGGAAAATTATCTTTGAATACGAGAGAGGAACAATTCAGACGTTATCTAAAGTCGAGTGGTTTAAAGTTTACCCCAGAACGACGATTAATTTTGGGGGCTGCTTTTTCCATCGAAGAACATTTTGAGGCGGAAGAACTATTCCTGAAGTTATGGCAACAAGGAGACCGCGTTTCTAAAGCTACCATCTATAGGACTTTGCCGCTCCTTGTTAAAAGCGGTTTGTTGAGAGAAGTTGTCTTCGGCGAAAAACATGCTCATTACGAACACGTTTATGGGCATCAACATCATGAACATCTTGTGTGCATAAACTGCGGCAAGATTATAGAAGTTTCAAGCGAATTGCTGGAAAACTTACAAACCGAAATTTGTGAGCAGCATGACTTTGAAGCTATAAGCCATAAGTTCGAAATCACTGGGTATTGTAAAGATTGCCGTCTAACGGTAGTTCCGCCATTATGAATGAGGGCAAGCACTTATGCGCTGCCCCTACAAGTTCATGGCGAAATAAGAGGATGTCGTTACGGGCAAAATGGACATCAATTTTATTTTTGCAAACTAATTGCGACTGCATCTCAATATAAATTAGATTCGCAAACCGCTTCGCTTGGCTCAAGCGGTTCACGAAGCCTAAGGTTGCGAGCAAAGTGAAGTAATCCCGCTGACCTGTACCGAGCATCCGGAGAAGCACAGTTTACTTCGTAAACTGCCAAGCATTCAAGCGTTAGCACATGGTGGCTAACATAACGCGTAGAAAAGGGAGTGCCTAAAATGAGTTTTTGGGAAAAGTTGTTTGGACATCACCACGAATCCCCTTCTGAACCGACAAGCTCGGATAAGAAGATTGCCATTGTAGGTAATCCGAATGTCGGAAAAAGTGTCATATTCAATAATCTTACGGGCGCGTATGTCACTGTATCCAATTATCCTGGCACCACTGTCGGCATTTCCAGAGGAAAGGGAAAAATAGGCGATAAAATAGTCGAAGTAGTTGACACGCCCGGGATGTATTCTTTGTTTCCTATCACAGAGGAGGAACGGATAGGACGTTCTATTCTATTGACTGAGCGTCCCGATGTGATTCTTCATGTCGTCGATGCCAAAAATTTAGAACGGATGTTATCGTTTACGCTTCAGTTGATTGAAGCGGAATTGCCAGTTATTTTTGTATTGAATATCATGGACGAAGCCGAGAGGATAGGAATGCGAATCGACGCTGAGAACTTGGAATATAAATTGAGAATACCTGTTGTCCCCACGGTGGGAACTACAAAAAGAGGAATGAATACGCTTAAAGAGAGAATAGCTGAATTTTTGTAAAAATACGATTTTGGGGCATGTTTCAAAAATATGTTTACATTTGATGCGTGTTACGTGTTTCGTGTTAAGTAATTTCTTCGCACCACGCAACACGCAAGACGCAAGACGTTTCACGTTTCAACTAATTTTTGCGAAAATTTGAAACATGCCCTTAGGAGAATAAAAGTCATGAATGTAAATCCAACCATAGCAAAATACGACGAAAAAATAGAATCGGCTTTGGAAAAAATAACTAAACACCTTTCTGGCGATTATCACGTTTCAAAGCGCATGATAGGGATTCTGCTATTGCAGGATGACCCGGAAATTCACGAGTTGGTGAAGGGAAAAGAAGGCAGAGAATACAACGCAATTCAGTCAGTTATCAATGAAACTAAAGCACATTATAGCCATTCGTTAAATTATCTGATTACTATGTCCAGGCAATCTCGGGCACGTGAACTTCTCAAGGACGTTATCAGTGTATCTGAAAAACACGGTGGTGGATTTGCAGAAAAGTTGAGTCGGCTCATGATGAACCCCCTAACGGGTGTTCCAATTTTGCTGATAGTTTTATTGGGCATATATTATTCAGTTGGGGTGTTCGGCGCTGGATTTCTTGTCGATTGGTTAGAATCAACGTTTTTCGGTGACGCTGAAAGCGGCTGGATTCTTCCGTATGTCACGAAATTTTTTGAAAAGATTATTCCGTGGACGTTTCTACAAGATTTGTTTGTCCATGAATATGGGATTATCACTTTGGGTGTTCGTTACGCGATTGCCATTGTACTTCCAGTAGTTGGAATATTCTTCATTGCTTTCTCAATCATCGAAGATAGTGGCTATCTACCGCGTCTTGCTATGTTGATTGACCGGATTTTTAAGAGGATAGGGCTTAACGGACGGGCTGTAATCCCAATGGTGTTAGGATTGGGCTGTGATACAATGGCGACAATGGTTACGCGTACATTGGAAACCAAACGAGAGCGTATTATTGCCACATTTCTGTTAGCGTTAGCTGTTCCCTGCGCGGCTCAACAGGCGATTTTCTTAGGCATACTGTCAAAGAATATCACCGCGCTAATATTATGGGCGGGAGTAGTAACTGGGGAACTTCTATTGGTGGGTTATCTATCTTCAAAAGTCCTCCCTGGCGCGAAACCCAGTTTTTACATGGAACTGCCGCCCTTGCGGCTGCCTAAATTCACTAACGTTTTGACCAAAACCTACAGTAGAATGCAGTGGTATTTTCTTGAGATTATACCTTTCTTCATCGTCGCCAGTGTGCTAATATGGGTAGGTAGATTGACAAAATTATTCGATTTACTGATAAAATTTTTACAACCCGTAGTCAATTTCATCGGCCTCCCTGATAGCGTCGCGGAGCCGATTCTCTATGGCTTTTTCCGGCGCGACTATGCCGCCGCAGCATTGTACGACGAAGCAACTGGCGCCATCGGGCTGACGGGAAACCAATTTTTAGTGGCGGCAGTCGTCTTGACTCTCTTTCTGCCTTGCATAGCTCAATTTCTGGTGATGACAAAGGAACGCGGTTTGAAAACTACTTTAGCAATGGTGGGGATTATACTGGTTTTAGCGTTTGGTACAGGATTTTTGTTGAATACAATTTTGAATGTCTCAGGAGTTGAGTTAAGATTATGAAATGCGCTTTATGCGGTTTTGAATATACCGAAGAGGAAAGCATGAAAGCTTGTTCAGGTTGTCCCATGTCTCAAAGCAGATGCAAACTTCAAAAGTGCCCTAACTGTGGATATGAGACACCGGTAGAACCTAAACTGATAAAGTTTATAAGAAAATTAGGGAGGAAATTTAAAAATGGAACTTAGTGAAATTTCCCAGGATCTCCTTGAGAAACTCTGGACAGCACTTGAGGAAGAACAAAGAGATAGTATTAGTATAAATGAGTTGGGATTGAATAAACAAACATCCAGGCTGAGTGAATTGGTTGACCGCAAATTAGTGTTAACTTCCGGAAATTTGTTGGAATTGACAGCGGAGGGGCGGAGAGAAGCGGAAAACGCTATTCGCAGGCATCGCCTGGCAGAACGCCTGTTGAATGATGTTCTGGCGACGCAACACCATCTGATGGAGGAAAACGCATGTAAGTTTGAGCATCTTTTATACGAGGGAATTGACGATAGCATCTGTACGCTATTAGGACATCCGAAAGTCTGTCCGCATGGAAAACCGATTCCGCCTGGCAAATGCTGCCGCCAAGAAAAAGAGAGAGGAAGCCCCAGACTGGTAGCGGCGTTAGCTGACCTAAACCCTGGGCAAAAAGGAAAAATCGCTTACGTACAATCGCGCCAATCGCAGGAAATTCAGAAACTGATGGCAATTGGAATACTTCCCGGTACACCAATCCACTTGATACGGCGATTTCCGTCATACGTATTTGAAATTGGAAATACTCAATACGCGGTGGATAGGAATATTGCTAATGAGATTTATGTGCGGCTGGAAAATTGATGATTGTCGATTGATGATTGATGATTGAAAAACTCTCCCTCAATCAACAATCGACAATCGACAATCGACAATCCAAAGGCACAAGGCGCAAGACACCAGGCACGAAGGGGTTCTATCAAAACTTATTTAACAACGCACTACTACACTGTAAAATAAGTCTTGACAAGTTTAAAAGCTAACCACCAAGGCACTAAGACACGAAGGAATAGTTTTTTCTTTTCTTTGTGTCTTAGTGTCTTGGTGGTTAAGAAAATCGAACTTGTCATAATTTATTTTACAGTGTACTACATTTCAATCAATTTATACTTTTCCAGCTTATAATACAAAGCGCTAGTTTTAATCCCAAGTATATCCGCTGTCTTCGTTTTCACTCCGCCCGCTTTTTCCATTGCTCGTTCTATCAATCGTCGTTCCAAATTTTCCAAAAGCATATCCAGCGGTAAATCTTCTTCCGGGAGACGCAAAATATTTTGTCCTCCATTTTCTAATAGGAGAGGAAAATCGCGCAATTGGATTTCATCGCCATCGCATAATACCAGAGCGCGTTCGATCAAATTCTCCAATTCCCGAATATTGCCCGGCCAGTTGTATTTTGAAAGGTCTTCCAATGCTTGTTGACTGATTCTCAGCACGGGCTTTTTCATTTCGGCGCTCTTCTTTTGCAGAAAATGGTCTATTAAAAGAGGAATATCTTCCTTACGCTCTCTTAATGGCGGCAAGTTTATAGGAATAACATTCAAACGATAATACAAATCCTCACGAAATTCGCCTTTGTTAACCAAATCAAACAGATTTCGATTGGTCGCGACAATAATACGGACATCAACTTTCTTTGTTTGTTCTCCCCCTACTATATCAATCTCTTTTTCCTGCAGAACCCGTAGGAGTTTCACCTGCATATTCTCTGAGATATCACCTATTTCATCGAGAAAGATCGAGCCACCATCGGCTAATTCAAATTTTCCACGCTTGCGCTTGATGGCATTGGTAAAGGCGCCTTTTTCATGCCCAAAGAGCTCGCTTTCCAACAAACTTTCCGCCAAGGCGCCGCAATTGACCTTGATAAACGGTTTATCTTGGCGTAGACTGAGATTATGGATGGAATGCGCGACCAACTCTTTGCCGGTGCCACTTTCACCACCAATCAGAACAGAAGAATCTGTCGGCGCGATTTTCCGGATCTGGTCAAAAATGATTCGCATCGGCTTTGATTGCCCGATAATTTCGCCGAAGTTATACTGCCTTGCGATTTGTTCCCGCAGATATCGATTCTCCTCGCCTAAACGCTGGTTTTCCTGCCGGACTGCTCTGTTTTGCAGCACCTTTTTGCTTCGCGTCCGAAATTCATCAAGTGAAAGAGGTTTGCTCACACAATCAGACGCGCCTTTGTTCATCGCTTCGATGGCGAGTTCCATTGTTCCGTAAGCTGTAATCAAAACCACATCAGTTTCAGGATTTATCTTTTTCACCGCTTCCAGCACTTTAATACCGTTCATTGGCTCCATGCGATAATCCGTGATAACCAGGTCAAAATCCTTTTTTTTACACAATGAAAGCCCTTCTTCGCCACCCTCCGCAGAAGCAACATCATGTCCCTCTCTTACTAAACTATAGCGCATTCCTTCTCGCATGGTATCGTCATCTTCAATTATAAGAATTTTGCTCATATAAGTTCCCTGGGTAAAGAACTGAGACATATTGCGTGTTGCGTTTCACATTTACTTCCTTTAAATTTTAACCTGAATGAAAAATTCGTATAATCACCTTTGTAAACTCACCTTCTGTGCTCTGAATATCTATACTTCCCCCGTGGTCGGAAATGATTTTGTCCACTATCGCTAACCCCAGGCCAGCGCCCTTCTCTTTGGTTGTAAAAAAGGGTTCAAAAAGTTTTGGGATATTTTCCGCAGGTATTCCCGCCCCATTGTCATTTACACTAATTTCGACCATCCTATCCTTTTGGCTTGATGTAACGGTTAATTTGCCAGCCGTGATTTTGCTGTTTTGTATCGCCTGTAACGAATTTTTAAAAAGGTTTATGAATACTCGCTTGAATTGTTCTGGGTCGACGTTGACTTTGAGCTCTTGAGGTTGGACTTGAGCTTGAAACTCGACCGCTGCTTTTTCAAATTCCAACTCCAGCGTGAAATAGGCGGATTGAATTAGTTCTTCAAGATAGACATCTCTTTTTTGCGGTTCCTTGTGCCTGGCGAAATCTAAAAACTCCGTGATAACGTCATTCAGTTTGCGCACCTCCTTAGTGATTTTAAATAGATGCGCTCTGGCGGGGTCGTTTTGCCCAAGTTCTTCCGCGAGAATGCCGGCGAATAATTCAATGCCACCAAGAGGATTGCGGATTTCATGCGCCACGTTTGCCAACATAAGCTTCATCTGCTCATCCCTGTTGAGAATATTCAGGCGCATTTCCTCCATCGTCCTTCCCAAATAACCTATCTCATCCTTAGAATTTATCTTAATTGAGGTAGCAAAATCACCTTTCCCGATTTTCTCAGCGGCGGCGACCAATTGGTGAATCTGATTGGTAATGGTTTTGGAGACTAAAAACACAATAGCAACGCTGATTATAACACAGGCTAAAGCGAAAGTAAACACATTGCGCCGAAAACGGTTTAAAATTTGCAAGAAGGTCGCGCTGGCATCAACACCCACCGCCGCAACTACTTTGTCATTCACTAAAATAGGCGCGTATCCCGATTTGTAGTAATACCCATCATCACCCAGAAACAAAACCGAAGCCGCGCCATTTTTCTGCCAAACACGCTCTAATTCGAGTTGGTCGAACTTTAATTTCAAATATTCAATTCCAATCGGAATTTCTCTTTCTGTATCCACCAGGCTTCGGTGATTTGCATCGAAAAGATAGATGCGTTTGACAGCGGTCTTGTGCTTGATGCTATTAAGCTGGGAAACCAAATTACGATACGTCAAACCAGTCTCGTTGCCGGGAACAAGCTGCGTTATAATCGCGCCGTTTGCATGAGTAGCGATGGTTTGAGCGATATCAATCAACCGTTGTCCCAACTCTTGGTCTAAATGGTGTTTCGTCTGCCCATAAATATACCAGCCACACACCAAAATAGCGGCGAAAATCAGGAGCCCAAAAATTACTGCCAATTTATCGCCAATTTTGCGGCGGTTTACGAAGTACCCACCCCCGGCCCCTCCCAAGAGGGGAGAGATGATTGTTGAGCTTGCGAACCATAAGACGAAGTCCTTGGTGAGTTGCGAGGAACGAAGCAAACAGAACATCTTTCCCAGACTCCAAAGGTTGGCATGTTTCAGAAAATAGTTTACATTTCGCAGTAATGAGTAATAACGCAGTTTACTCATTACTCATTACTTACCTATATTCATCATTGTCAACTAATTTTTGAGGAAATTTGTATCATGCCACTTCCTTGTTATGCAATTTTTATTCCCACACTTCACTCCGAAGCGCCTGTTTCTTTTGACCTGCCTGCGACAGATAGGAAAAGTTTGGTTACGCCTACTTGTCGCGTCATTTTGTTATGACTCCAACGGTTGCACAACGTTCGTCGACGACGACTCTCTCCGGCAAAGGGCCGGCGTAAACCCAAATCATTACCATTGGCTCATGTCTTTCGTTGATAAAGTAGTGGCAACGTCCTCTTGGTTGAAGCGCAGTGGCATTGTCTGAAAGTGTGTGTCTTTGCCCTTCGACGACACAGGTCCCAACGCCTTGAACAATGGTGATAGATTCATCAAAGTTGTGCGCATGAGCTGGCAGGCGTCCGCGGTGATGAAACAGTCCGTATCCTCCGCTCATCTTAATACCGGGAGCTAATTTGTTATTGAAAAAGTCGATGAAGGCAGTGTTTGGACCAGCCTCGTACCGTGTGGCTGTTTTGTGACGTGTGATTAGCTCTGAGCCTTCCTGTTGAACTTTCGTGGCCTTTCCAATCGCGTCGAGTCTGCCTTGTGGAAGACCACGAAAGTTCAAGATTTTGCTTTGCTCCACTGGCATCATTTTGCGTGAGAAGAATCTCTTGACTAAGGTCCTGTTGGGATTCTCCGCCGACAGTGCGATATGAAACACCGCAGGCTCATTACTTGAGCCATTCCAGGTGGCATGAGCAATTCCTTCAGGAATAGTCACGTTATCAAGCGGTTCCAAAGTATACATTCGTTCTTCGACTGCCACAATCGCCTGACCGCTAAGCAGGGTGATGGACTCACTGCAGGGGAGATTGTAATAAGGTAATTTCGCTCCAGGCTCGAAGGTAGCAATGCCGGTCGTGAGGTTGCGGGCATTGTTGTGTGGGCCAACTAAGCACTCGAAAACTACGCCAGGTGCCATCTTGCTCTTGACACCAGAGCCAACCGGGTTCATGACGGCGGGGCGGTCAGGCCGCATAGCTTCAGGTACACACGACAATGGCTTAACCGTCGCCTCTGTCTCAGAATCATTCTCCAGTGTGAAGGTTGGCTTGACGTAGCCTGCCCTCGAACGAAGTGAAGGGTTATCGCGTCCGTCCTTTTTAATAAAGGGGGGTAGGGGGTTGTTTGATAACGCTTCACGGATACTGCGTCTCAGTAGTCCGGTGTCGCATCCAATACCGAGCATACGGAAGCCTTGTTCCCGCAGTTGCGCCAGGTTATCGTTGCTCATCGCCACCATACCACAATGCTTGCCTTGAGCACGAATAGCATCTTTAGCAGCTAATATTTGCTTAGCTACATCAGATTCTTCCCACTTATCTGAGAAATCCGCGGTCGCTAAATAATTTGCTGGACTGAAGAAGAATATCTCCACCTCCGGCACATTGAATATTTCGTGGATATTGTGAACCTCTTGCATCGCCTCAATGATTGGGACCACAAGCACGTTCTCTTTGGGTTTCTTGATTGCTTCGTTCCTCGCAACAAGCCTTTGGCTTTGGTGAACCTTGTGAACCATAAGCCCTTGGCGTTGGTGAGCCTTGCGAACATGCTCGACAAAGCGGTGTTCCCAACGGGCTGCGTGTTCAACACCGGCATAATGACGTGCAACCGCGACAGCCTGTCGCAGTTCCTCTACCGGCTCTGCCAGGGGGACAACGACTCCGTCGGCGCCGATGTCCAACGAACGCTTGATAAGCCCGATGTTTAGTTCTGCCACTCGTACCAAAACTACAGTGTTGCTTCGCGCCGCGGCACGAATATGCTCTAGAAGGTCGCGCCAATTAAGGTGACCGTGTTCGGCATCAATGACGAGCCAGTCAAGACCGAGTGCTACGCCCATCTCAGTGACGCTGGCGGATGCGAGGGTAACCCACAACCCGTAGACTGGCTCGTCTGCAGCAAGTTTCTGTCGAATTCGGCGAATGGCAAGGTTTTTCATCTTTTTGTCACAGGAGACCGCGACGGTATTGGCAGGTTTGAAACCTCACCTGACAATCAGTCAATTACCCATCTCCAGGTTGAAACTTTGAGATTAGGTTATTATAGCGATAACTCGTTCTTTGACCGGCGGGGAAAGGAAGGAAAGGATGGAAAGGGGGAAGAAGGATGGTTGATTGTTGATTGTCGATTGAGAAATCTTTTCAATCAACCATCATCAATCAACCATCATCAATTATCAATCCTTCCCTTCCTTCCTTTTCCCCCTTTCCCCCCTTCTAACTTAAAAATTTCAACTTGGATTTATATAGTTTTCCTGCTCTCCTTTACCTATGCGTAGTAAGAAATGATAAAATGGGAAATTCTCGTCATCATCACTTGTGGAACGCGACTGCACGGTGAAATAAATTATGATTGTAGTAACGACTTCAGTCGTTTTTCCGTTCACGGTGCATTCCTTCTTGTGGAAGTCCTTCATGAGGTTGAGGCCGAATAATCCTATAGCAAGTCTGCCACCCATTCAATATCCAGTTCCTGGAGCTTTCCCTTTCTGGGAACTCCTGTCTCTCGACCCCAACCCGCCATGTCATAATACATGCTCACAGCTTCACTCAACCTGTCCTCACCGTAGCCGACCTCGGCCAGAGGGCCAGAGGTAAACGCCTGATGGATTCGCTTGGGGAAAATGTCATCGGCTTTGGTGAAACCCTCCCTTACGTTGAAAGCCCGAGTCATGGTAAGACATCGCTCGCCGACTTTCATCAACTCCCAGTCGGTAACGTCCCATCCCGTAAGGCCCCGAATAATATCGGGGAATTGGTTACGCGTGTATGGAAGGAACACACATATCCCCGCACAGTTGCGGAAACTGCTCCAGAACTGCCTATAGAGGAACGTCCTCACCTTGTCGGTACCTAAATCCCTTGAGCCAGCATCATGAAGGCCCTGCATGTGGTCTGCCCCTGTGGGTGAAACAGCGTAACCCAAGCCCATACCTTGCTTGTACCTGGGTTCGTGCATGGGAAACTCCTGGCCCTTTACGTGCATCGCAAACTCCGACGCGCCTTCGCCTATCTTCTCCGCGGCGCGCTTAACGCCTTCAGCCAGCAGGTCACCTATCCCCTGTCGTTTTTGATTAACCTTTTTACAAAAGTTTGGCTGTCGTTTGGCTATCATCTCCACCATTTTCACCATAGCGTCAGCGTTGCCGAACCTGAGCTGGATGCCATCTGTATCCGTCTCCGTTATAAGTCCATTCTCAAAGCATTCCATCGCAAAGCCGATGATAGTGCCGACACCTATAGTATCAAGTCCATAAGCGTTACAGAGCTCATTGCCTTTCGCTATGGCCGCGAGATTGTCTACACCACAGTTGGAACCCAAGGAACCAAGGGTTTCATATTCTGGCCCGCCATATTCTGGATTCACCTTATATGGCTCATCCACCTTGACCACACGCTTACATTTGACCGGGCAAGCATAGCAAGTGCCGCGATTGATAAGGATAGTGTCTCGCATGGTCTGGCCGGAGATAGACTCGGCTCCTTCAAACACTCCCTCACGGAAGTTCCTGGTGGGGAGGCCGCCGCCCTGGTTAAGCCCCATTAAGCCACCAGCGGTGCCCAAATCCTGCATCCCCTTGGAGTAGTTTTGACTGAGCCACATAACTATCTCTTTTATCTTGGCCTGGTCGGCAATAGCCGGCGGATTTTTTCCTCTGACCGCAACCCCTTTCAGGTTCTTGGAGCCCATAACCGCGCCCATGCCTGAACGCCCGTAAGCGTGGCTTATATCATTAAGGATGCAGGCTACTCTGACCTGGTTTTCGCCAGCGGGGCCTATTAGCGCGGTCTTTATGTTTCTATCGCCCAATTCCTCTCGAATTGCGGTCTCGGTTTCCAGAGTGGTCTTACCCCACAGATGGCTCGCATCTCTCAACTCCGGTTCACCACTACCAAGCCACAGGTAAACAGGCTTCTCCGCTTTTCCCTCGAAGATGATAGCATCGTAACCCGCACGTTTGAGCTCCGGCCCCCAGTAGCCGCCGGCTTCTGCTTCACCGTAGCCATTGGTAAGCGGAGATTTGGCACCCACGCTGTTACGACCACTGCCGGCTATCCTGCCGCCAGTTATTACCCCTGTCGCGAAGATTAATTTATTATCGGGTCCCAAAGGGTCTATTCCCGCCTGAAGTTCCTTTAACAGATAGTATGCGATAAACCCGCGACCACCCATGTAGCGGCGATAGAAGTTTTCATCGGGTTCCTCTATTGACATCTGCTTATTAGTTAAATTTACTCTTAGAATCTTACTGTTGTATCCGTAAGCCATTTTACTTCCTCCTAATTATTTTGCTTTTTCCACTCCTTTATTAGCATGCAAGGCATTGTCTACCGTTTTTCACGGTGGACCGTCCTAACTCCACGGCTTTTGATAATAAACCCATTATCCACCGGCTATAGGCGGCGCAAATTGAACGATATCTCCCGCATGAAGGATACAAGACTCGTCCGGCACTCTGCCATTGACGGCTATCAACATCTGCATCTCCTTCGATATCTGCAAAAGCGCCAGAAGCTGTCCCATTGTTGTTCCGTCCGCAACATCCAATTCGCCGGCTTTATATCCGTTGGGCAACCCAGATTTAGCTAAATATCCGATGAGTTCAAGGCGTATCTTCATTTTCTCGGTACCTCCAACCTGGTTCTTCTTACTGCGTGCATCAAGCATTTTCGGAAAGCTTCCCTGAATATTCTTGACCGAACTTCTCAGCCGAACCAAAATCTAAAATATGAGAGCATAAAAAAGAAACATTTTTATTTTATCGCAACAGAACAAAAAAATCAATAAAATTTAGAAGGCGAGGAGAATGGATTCGGAATTATATCCGGGTAGAAACTGGTTGAATATGCTCAAGAATCCATTGAGAGATTAATTGCCTGGAAGATAATCGTTTTTCTTCAGCCTCTTGCTCAATTGCCTGAATCTGTTCCTCTGATAGCCTCAGCCAGCGGTAAAAACGCTTACGTTCTAATTTCTCTTTGAGCGCGGGCGAAAGTTCCATCTCCACTTCTTCCATCTCATCCCAATAATCCGATATGGAATGTGTGTCAAAAAATTCCACTGCTTCCTCGTAGGAATTAAAATTGGGAAGTTTCCTTCTATTTTCTGACATACGCTATCCTCTCCTTTTGAGTCATTTCCCTGGCGCTTAAAATTAATGTGTCTTTGTTAATCTTATAGACAAAAATCACCGTAAGATACCTCCCAGAATCAGTTTGCCCATAAGCGTAATAGACATCCTCATTTTTTCGTATTCCCTTCTCTGCTTTCCTAACTTTGAATGAACCTGCAAAAACCTCTTCCACCTCGGAAGTTCTTACACCGTGCTTCCAACTAAGCTTGTCAACTACATTTGGCCGCCAGATTAGATTATTAATTATCATCTGCAATACCTTATTTTTTATAACTTATCTCCAGTGTTGCACCCTTCAGGCCATCCTTTTCATAGCCCAATTTGGCTTTTGCCAAGATAGAATCCGCAGGCTACTTTCTATGCCGCTTGCAATACTGCGCGCCACTCAACTTATCCCCAAAACTTAGCTTCTCTCCACATTCCAATTGCCAGATATTTGCCACCGGGGGAAACGCTACGAAATGAACAGATTTCTGCAGGTTTCTCGCCAAGAGCAAAGATACCGGGCGCAGCCGCAACACCTGTGTTAGGTGAAGCTGCTGCTTTCTTATTATTCAATATACTTGTGTACTTCTTTTAAAAAAACAGAAATTGCTCCGCATACACCTAATAGAAAACCTACAGGCGCTCCTAATATAGCACCAAGTCCAGGTCTGTGATTCCCTGCAAGGGCTTCTCCGATTATTCCTCCTATTATCGTGCCTACAAGAGCACCCAAAATAGTACCTATCACCAGAAAACCAAGAATCATATCCGTCTTATCCTCAAGCGCACGAAAAACCCTTTTGAGACGCGTCTTTTTATAATGTTCAAGTTTTTTATTCGCTTTATTCTTAGCTTCATTTGCAAGCTTACAAGAATCCTTAGCAATTTGTATCGCCTCTATAAGATAATTCTTAGAAGCTACTTTACTTTTTGCAAGATCAGACTTCGATTTTGCATCCTTGAATGCAATGATGCTTGAAACAAGTAGTGCTTTATCATTGCACTTTCTTAAAGCTTTCTGAGCTTCATCAATTGCCTTTTCTGTAGCTTTGAGCGCTTCTTCTGATTCGGAAGTAGATTTTTTGGCCTCATCAGAATACTCTGTTAAAGTTACGGAGGCTACACGTAAATGTGATGGAATTTGGTCAAAGGTCTGTTGAGCTTCCTTTAGCAGGGACAGCGCATCTAAATAATCAAAGTAAGTGTCCTTGCGATAGAGCGATTCCGCCTGTCGAATTAGTTGTCGGATTTTGGATTCAGCTTCCACGCCCTTTGCGCCTTGAAGTATGTAGTCCTCCAGCAGATTTTTCGCAGATTCCAAGGCTTTTGTCGCTTCTTGCTTTGCCTGCTGGCGCAAAGATTCAAAGAGATTGTGAACATATCCTCCGACGCCGTCGAAATCTCTGTCGGCATCAGCCTTGATGCAATAGTTCCTGTCCGCCAGGATAGCTGTCTTGAGGCTACTTTGGGCGTTTTGTCCATCACCAAGCAAGGCGGCAAACTTGGCGCGATTGTAGAAGGCTTCCACAAGTTGCGGATAGATTCGAGTTGCGTTTTGGGAGAGTTCCAACGCCTGTTCAATAAAACGCCGAGCGGTATCAACGTTTTTTGCAA
>Ga0194125_10004546_pt1 | contig 21545 bp, 24 predicted proteins | sample TA2KigC250mmetaG_FD_148626 | JGI IMG/M metagenome (GOLD analysis project Ga0194125, IMG submission 148626) | Freshwater microbial communities from Lake Tanganyika, Tanzania - TA2015034 Kigoma Deep Cast 250m | ecosystem: Environmental > Aquatic > Freshwater > Lake | place: Tanzania: Lake...
TAATAGGATGTATTCGGCTGCGCCTTGTCCACGTTCATCTTTTAAAAATTCCATTAAAAAACACCTCCTTTTTATCAAATTTATTTCTTTTTTATAATTAATGTTTTAAATCAATATATATTTTATCCTAAAAATATAAGTAGTTATGTAAAATATTCTTAATATTAATAAACTGAAGAACTTTATAGATTTTTTTAAACTTTTACTTATTTTGACCAGTAATATAAAAAATAGGGGCTATATTTTCTAATTTAAAAGGCCCCTTTTATTTAAAAGTTTTTATTTATTTTATCCTGTCAGAACGTTGTTTCTTACGTTGTTTATGTCTTGTGCGACGTTTAGGCTTGAGGATTGGTTCATGTAGTTTCTGTAGATAATCAGTGCAAATATTGCAATGACTATTACTCCTCCGAATAATAGGATGTATTCGGCTGCGCCTTGTCCTCCTTCATCTTTTAAAAATTCCATTCATGGCACCTCCATAAATTCGATCTTTTTATTATGAATATAAACTTGTAGTCACAATACTATTAACTTTTATATGTAATATGTGCATATTATCACACATAAAAAAAACAAAGGTATTTGTATGCCAAAAAAATACAATATAAAGGAATTCATACTGAAAATCCTTGAAGAAAAGGAACTATCAAAAAAAAAGATTTTAGAGGAAATAAGAGAAAAATCAGATAGATTAATTTCGGTAAAAACACTTAATGAAACTTTAATGGGGCTTCTAAAAGAGAGGAAAGTAGATATCAGCGGTTATGATTTTGATATTTATGAAGGGATTAAACGGATACAATCCATAAAACCAGATGGTATTATATTTAGTTTAGTAAAAACTGATCCTATTGAAATAAACATTCTATTAAAGCAATTAGAAAGTAATAATTTGGATGAGGTAAAAAAAGCATCTGATATACTGAAAAGGGCTTTTAAAAGAAAGATAAGAGAAATTGAGGATCTCGAAGATAAAGCATGGAAAGAACTGAATAGGAAAGTGAAATGCGAACCTCTTGAGGCTTTTTTAAAGAAAGTCGATGAGGAGAGTGATAATGCTAACCTGAAAAAAGAACTTTTGGAAATTCATAGATGGAAGAGAGACAAAATGTATGTAATTGCGGATGTTTCCATCAAGAATAAGAAACATTTAAACCCTAAACTCACATCTGAAATCACGTTTTATCGAAATATAGAAGAAAATGGAGTACCAGTTAGAGAAAAAACAGGATCAATTGTTTATAAAATACCTACAAAGAGGGATATTGGAGAAATTAATGCTCTTTTCAACCAGACAATCTACTTCATTCATTCTCAAACACAGGATCAAAAAAGAATCTTAAGACACAGATTGGCATGGGGGTTGAGCAATGAAAAAGGGTCTTTTGAGATTTTTGAGAATATTATTGAAACAATTAAATCAGAAAGTAGATAAAAAAAATGAACTAATTTTTTATTTTCAAGAAAATTAGAAGATTAAAAAACAGTGATATTATGTCATTCATCAGAATTGTAAATTAAAAAACATATTCACTGTTCATACTGTTTATAATTAATATTTCTCTATAGGGTGCTAGATTTTTTAAGGATGCTGCGAGCTTTTGAATCTTTTTGTTTGTGGTGTAGCCTAGTAATGTGATGGTGCCTGTTAAAAGTGCAACTAGAGAAATGATTTTATGCACTGATTGCCAAGTATAACGGTGTAAACAACCTAAAGACAGTCTTTCTTTTTTTAATGTGAAAATGTCCTAAAGTAAGCCTGTTATACTTTGGTATTCTTCCCAGTGTTGGATTTTGTGTTTGAATTTGGCTTTCAATTCTTGAAAAAAATTTCTAATTTTCTCAGGTATCTTTCCGTGCTTGTAAGCGGTGATAGGGGGGTTATTCTGTCTAAAACGTGCTGAAGGTTGATATTACTTCTGGTAAAAATGAGGGGAACGATTTTGTATGAGAAATTTTCATTTGACAGTTATTTTAGCTGTAATATCCTTTATGGGTTTGAAAAGTCTCCTATTCATTGGGCGAACCCTGGTGGGAAGAAAAGCCATAGGACGCATAGTACGGTGATCTAAAGCTGTAGTAAGCTTAAATCCTATATAATAGCCTTTATATGGGTGGTAACCCCATTTATAGCAGATTTTCCACGGATTTTTTGCTTATTTTCTTTCGATTTCAATTCAAATTGGCTGAATATCTGTGGAATCCACCAATGTACGGGCCCCACCACGCTTTCTAGAGGATGATAACGTGTTCAAAACCCCTAAAACACAATTCATAAATTGCTCCTCTGAAAAATCTTGAAAAAAACTCATATATTTGCCATTCAGAATGCACATCCACTATCCCAGCAAATTTACGAAGCTTTTCCTCTTTTTTAACTCCCGAATAACATAAGAAACGTCCGTAGAGAAAGATAACGCCATTATAAGTACACTGAACAGCATTCAAGCCTTTATAGCAGATTTTGTTCCTTGTTTAGCTACTTCCTGCTTCACGCGTTGAGAATCGAAAATTTTAAGTATCTCATCTAAAAAATTCCATTTGGAGTCTCTTTGGTCTAAGATCAATGGAAATTTCATTTAAACACATGGAAAAGTTTTTAAATTCATTTTACACAAATTTTATGGTTTAAAAATTCTTTAAAAACTATAATAAATATGTATAAATGCATTTTTACAAACCAATTTCAAAAACACGTCCAAAAACAAAAAACAAACCATAATAACTCTTAAAAAATCACTAAAAATCTAGCACCCTAATAATAAATCAAAAGATTTATATTGACATTTTGGCTACTTTAATCTGTACTACTAAAATCTGCAGTAGTATAAAAATTTGACAGAAAAAAGGAGTGATAGTATGAAAGTTGCAATATTGGGGGCAGGCTGTTATCGAACCCACGCCGCCAGCGGAATAACAAACTTTAGCCGGGCCTGTACAGTCGCAGAACAAGTTGGAAAACCAGAAATATCCATGACTCATTCAACCATTATTATGGGCGCAGAACTGATGGAACTGGCCGGAGTAGATGAGATCGTGATTGCTGACCCGGTCTTTGACAATGAATTTAAGGTTATTGATGACTTCGCCTACGAGGACGTCATTGAGGCCCATAAATCAGATCCTGAGAAGGTGATGCCTCAGATAAGGGCAAAGGTTAATGAAGTAGCCAAAGACCTTCCAAAACCACCGAAAGGTGCCATCCACTTTACGCACCCTGAAGATCTAGGTTTCGAAATCACAACCGATGATAACGAGGCAGTTCAGGATGCAGACTGGGTTATGACCTGGTTCCCCAAAGGTGACATGCAGATGGGTATAATCGAAAAATTCGCAGGGGACCTGAAAGAAGGAGCCATACTAACCCACGCCTGCACGGTACCCACCACCATGTTCAAGAAAATATTCGAAGATCTTTCCAGTCCCGAAATGAACATTGCGCCTACGGTGAATGTGTCTTCCTACCACCCTGGTGCTGTGCCTGAAATGAAGGGACAAGTTTACATCGCGGAAGGATACGCCAGTGATGATACCATAAACAACTTGGTAAACTGGGGACAAACAGCCAGAGGAAGCGCTTATAAATTACCTGCAGAACTGTTAGGTCCAGTGTGTGATATGTGCTCTGCTCTAACCGCCATCACCTACGCTGGAATACTGGGTTACCGAGATTCAGTGATGGACGTTCTGGGAGCTCCTGCCGGATTCGCTCAGATGATGGCCAAAGAGTCTCTGGAACAGGTCACCAACCTCATGAACACTGCGGGAATCGACCACATGGAAGAAAAATTAAACCCTGGAGCATTACTGGGAACTGCTGATTCCATGAATTTCGGAGCCACAGGAGAAATACTGCCCACCATTTTAGAGGCCCTGAAGAAAAGGTCAGAGTAATGAATCACTTACTTATTTTTTTATTTTTTTTATTCAAAAAAATCGTGGGAATTAAAATAAGTTAAAAAAATTCCTGAATTAAGATTTAAATTGAAAGGTATAATTTATAGTAATTTAGAGGACCACACGTCATTTAGTTAACGTCTAATTGTATAAAAACGTTTACTCTAACATGATATACGGAATCCTTTAGTAATTAGTTAAACGTGTCCAAGTTACCCGATTACACTCTCCCCTTGAAAAACGCCTTAAGGTGCTAACTTGATAAAAAAAATCATCAACAAAGCTTTAAAAGAACAGGATCTAAAAAGAGACGAGGTTTTGGATTTATTTAAATCAAGATCTAATGAAGATGTTGCCAAAATTTTTGAAGCCGCCGCAGAATTAAGAGATTCTAAAAGCAAGAAGATCAAACTCACTTCCACGGTTCATTTAACTAACGTGTGCAAGGTCACCCCTAAATGCAAATACTGTGGATTTGCAGCTAAAACATCTTCAGAGGGATATTATCATTCTTTTTTCAAAACACAAGATGAAATTTTGAATGCAGTTCGGTCGGTGGAAAAATCAGGGATTCCCAGGGTCAGCTGCTCTGGAGCACACGGGTACAATGGAAAACACGCAGTAGAAGCCACCAGGATTGTTAAAGAAAATACTTCACTGGAGTTGTTGGTGAATGTTGGGGCTGATTTGAATGTGAAGTCCTTGGAAGAATTGGCCAAATATGGAACGGATACCATATGCTGCAATTTAGAAACGGTCAATATGGAACTTTTCAACGATTTAAAGCCCGGAGAACGGCTTAAAGACAGGATAAATGTCTGTACAATGATAAACGATGCACACCTTGAACTTTCCTCAGGCCTCCTTATAGGAATAGGGGAATCTTACCAGGACCGGGTGAACCATCTCTTCTTCCTCAAGAAATTCCCGGCTCTGGCTGAAATTCCGATTATGGGGTTTAATCCTTACAAGGACACTCCTATGGAGAAACATCCCCCCTGTTCCCTGATTGAGCAGATGAAGACCATAGCCATAACCAGACTAATGTTCAACGATTTAAGGGTAACTGTCCCCACCCCCACCATCGGCCCGGAAAATGTTAAGTTTTCATTAAGGGCAGGTGCAGATAACCTGGCAACAGTTATTCCCGACCAGTATCCTTTGGATGTTAAGGGGGTGGGATCTCCAACCTACGGAAATCTTAGAGAAGTGGTCAACAGTGTTAAGGAGTTGGGTCTCACACCAGAAATGTGAAATCAGATGAAGGAAAGTGACCATGAGTTTTGAAAAAATAATTAAAAACGCATATCATGAATCGGTCAGGGGAGAAAGGCGGGGGGATAAGGAGGAGGAACTGTCATCTCTCCAGGAAAATATAAGATCCTGCCGGAGAATAGTGGTCCCCAACAGGAACCAGGTGAAAACAGCAGCCATAAATGAAGTCTTAAAAAAGTTTAATTTACCCCTAGCTGAACAGCTGCGCATTCACACCAATTCTGCGGATTTGACACGGACTCCTGCCCTTTCAAAAGCTCTTATGGCCCTGGATATATGTGAATGTGACTTGGTAATTGCTAGGGGGCGTCTGGGAGTTCCGGGATCAGGCTCCATGCTGGTTCTGGTTGACGGCAAAGGCCGGCTCCTTTCTGCCGCCACATCACCATCACACGTCCTGCATGGAAAGAAATTGGAAGAGGCGGTGAAGGATGAGATAACACATGCTCTGGAAAGAATCGGATTTTCGGTGGTGGAATGATCATTAAAGAAAAGGGGATAACGGATGAAGTTTTCACACTTTATTCTGGAGTAAATGTGGGGGATATAGTCAACAGCATAGGTGATATGAAGTGTAAAGCCACTGTTAATTGGATAAAATCTTTAGATGTAGAAATTGAACGATCCACCATTGTGGGCAGCTACCTCACTGGGATGAAACTGGCAGAAGAGTTTAAAGAGTTCTCGAAGGTTACAGTAATCGACATAAACCCCCATCTTAACGGCCTTTTAGGTGATGGTATTGAATTTTTTGATGATTTAACGAAGATTAACGATGCTGATCTGGTTGTGGACACCACTGGACTGGGAGGTCTCAGCCTGGAATCCATAAGAGAGCTTGTTGATTCAGATATAGAAATATTTATGGTGGAGGATCCCACTTCCGATGGCAGTGATAACACCATACTTAAAAAGAACAACATGTGGGATAGATTAGAAGTGGCCAACTCCAAACACAAAGGAATCCTAAAAACCGCTGGTTTAAATTCTAAAACATCAGGGACCATGACCCTTACTATGGAAGTTCTTAGAAAAAGCCTCGGTGACATTTTAAAAGCCAGGGGAGTTCTTTATGGAGTTGCAGGGATGAATTTTTATGAGGGAGTTCTATTTAAAGAAAAAGACTGCGAAAAATTTTTTGAATTCATGAAAGAACCGGCCCTGACTATATCAGCACTGCAGCCACTGTCTCCAGATGATTTCATAGAAAAACACCTAGGAAAAATAAAGTGTGCTGTGGAAGATGCTGGCATCTGAACTTTTTGAAATGATAGAAAGGGAGGTTCCTAAAGAACTGGCTTTAAATAACGATCCAGTTGGTTTTTCAGGGCCCGGCGACCCTGATGAAATTGAGGTGAAAAAGGCGGTTGTGGTTTTAGATCTCGTCCCAAAAGCCTCTTTGGGAATATCAGAAGTGGATCTCATAGTTTGTCACCATCCGCCCCTATTTTGTTCTTCTATTCCTACTTACGTCATTCATTCCAACTGGGATGTTGTTCAGGGAGGTGCCAACGACGCCCTGGCAGAATCCCTGAATATTAACGTTTTAGATATTTTCGATGAAAAGACAGGAATCGGCAGAATTTGCTCAACAGAGAATTCTCTCGATGGATTTATAAAAGATGTTATGGAATCGATTTCAGTGGATTACCTTAGAATAGTAAAAGGAAGAAAGGAACTTATAGAAAAAGTGGTTGTAGTATCGGGGTTTGGTTTGAATCCGGAATATATAAAGCTAGCTTATGAAAAAGGCGCGGATTTATATCTATCTGGTGATCTCACCCATCCAGGAGCTGTACTTGCCAGAAAATTAGGGATATCGGTGGTTGACGCAACCCACCATGCAACTGAGGTTCCGGGCTTATTTAAATTGTGTCAATTAATATCTGAATTCGGTATTATCGCAGAATTTAATAATCTAGGGATGCCTTGGGATACGTATCCTTATGCCAAAATTTAGATAAGGGGAATATTTGGGTGTAATAAAATAAACGGCGAGAAATAGCCCCCCTAAAAAATTATTTATAGTACTTATTACTACATTATTCTGGAGAGGTTTCCTTCCATTAAAAACTCCTCCACCAGTTCAATAGAAGGATAAAAAACCACTTAATGGTAAAACCAACTGTTTTACGGATGGTAAGGCATCTAGTGATGATTATAACATTTTTTGCTTAATGTAAACTTCGAAATTAGATGCTTTACCTTACTCTTTTTAAATACACGCTGTTGAGAGAACGTTATCTGGAGGAATAAATTGAAAATTGAAGAATTAGAGAAGAGAAAGGTTCCCAAAGGCCATGTAACTTTGGTGGGACTTGGAAGATTAGGAATAAGAACTGGGTTAAACCTAGCCCAGATTCACCGGGGAGGCCCCCAGACAATAACTGCCATCGATGGACAGAGAATTTCAGAGGCGGATATTATATTCAGAATGCTCGGTGGAAAAATAGGTGAATACAAGGTCGATCTTCTGGCGAAGCTTAGGGGAATAAAAGATGTCATACCAGTTAAGGAAGATATAAACGAAAAAAATCTGGATTTTATAGCTGGTGACGTGGTCAGTGTTCAGATTGCCGGTGGCCACACAGTCCCCACCACAGCCACAATTATAAAAAAGGCCTGGGAAGTGGGAGCCTCAACCATCAGTACCGCCGGTGTTTTCGGTAAAGGGGATGAAAAAATAGAAATAATGGATATTTCCCAGGCAGATTCCGACAATCCAGTTGTCAGCGAACTAAAGGCGGAGGGGATCGAAGCTAATCATAAGATAATAACTACTGGGAAATTCATAAGAAATGATGAGCCAGTAACTCCTTATGTTTTAGATGAAATCGCGAAGATTACCACTATGGAGATTATAAAGGCACTAAAGGGAGTTAAATGATGATAAAAATTGCCACCGCCGAATGTTTCACCCATGGTATCATAGCACGAGAAATCCACGCCTCTTCCCAGGGTTATCAGGGGGATTTCGGGCCTAAACTGTTAAAAAAACTCCCACAGGATGTGGTACTCCTCTGCGGGATGTTCATTCCCACCCTTTCGGCCCTGAAGTCGGTCTTGAATATTTATCCGCCCACACCGAACCAGCTGATTCGTGGTATAAAAGTTTATGATGAGAAAACCGACCAGGAAGTGGCGGTACTGATGGCTAAAGCTGTAAAGAACATTTCTGGCGCGAATATTGGAATAGGAACCACTGCTGGCATTGGTAGGGGAGGAATAGCCATATCAACAGAAAAATTCACAGTTAAAACTACCTCAGACGTTCAAGCTGATCTATGTTCCTCTAATTCAGAGCAGCTCCTTAAAAGGCAGAAATCGGGTGTGGAGAAAACATTGAATATTTTGGAGGAGATTTTAGGCCCTGACGGTGAGGAAACTTTCGCTTACAGGGATGATGTTGACGTTTTGAAGCACTGAATTGTAACACTGAATTGTTTAAATGTATCTTACTTGTTTTAGGCACACGAGCTGATATGGCTGTCGACTTCACTGTATAATGCTGATTTTCATTATATCCATTATATCATTCCCACCCTTCCTAAAACTGTAATCCACTTCAACGATCCTAACATCTGCTTCTTGGGTCAAGTCTTCATTTACTTGGCTGACGAAAGATTCTTTCTCCTTCTCTTCGAAGAAAGACTACTGGATAAATCCGAACTTTTCTTGAGGTCAGTGCAACATCTCCCGGATGGATTCCAGGTGAAACTGGTAGTTTAGACGATTATCGTAGAGTACGTCTAATGCCGTAACACGGTGTACCTGGTTCCCTAGCTGAGGTGTGATGAACTTGCTTCGGTAGCACAGTCCAATATACACTGGTTTTCCAGCCATTCCTTGCTTTAAATTAATCAATTTGCAATTTAATGTATGGACACATTTTTGCACACTTTCAAGGGTAAGAGCATAAATCTATTATGATATGTATATAATAATTATAGGCTAAATTATGAATTAATTAATTGTTTGGTTTTTAATTAAAAACTGAATCCACAAACAAAAGCCATATGATCCTTTTTATAGGGCACCAGATCTATTTTTTCAATTATCCTAAAACCACTTGTTTTTATTTTCGACTCTTCTTCCTTAAAAACCTTTTTTGGATTTTTGGTCACATCAATACTTCTAGATTTTATCATTATGATTCCAATTCCATCTTCTTTTAAAAATAAACGCATATTATCCATAAAAAGCTCTGACTGTTTTGGTTGGGCCACATCACAGTAGACAACATCCACCTTCTCCACGAGATGAATATAATTTCTGGGTTTGGTGGCATCTTCAAGCAAAGGAATCATGTTTTCTCGAATGCTACATAAATCAACCAGATTTCGCATCATTCGAGGTGAGAACTCCACGCAATATACCAGACCATCTATGGCTATGTCAGATATGTGTGAGGAAGTAGTACCAGACGATGCACCCAGATAAAATATTTTAGAGTCATTTTCTATAGGAAAAGTTTTTATGTCATTTAATATAGCTGCAGCAAGCTTTGATCTTCTTGGATCCCATATTCTGTATTCTTTATCGTTAGATTTGATTAGTTTCTCTCCATATACTCTGATTTGAGGTGCTATGTTTTTTGTGGCTATGCTACCGTTGATTATATAGACACCTCGAAATTTTTGAGTAATTTCCATTTTCTTTCCTCTTTGAATTGAATTTGATGCATGCAACTGTTATTCTACTCTTTTTTGAAATATTACATTGTTTGAATTTATTATATGATTCCATTCAGTAGTGATATTCCTTAATTTTTCTTTTGTGTTTCTCTTTTTTTCTCTTTTTTGTTTTTCTTTTGTCTTTTTGAGCTCTTTCACTCCTTTTTGGAAAAGGATTCAATTTTTTTATCTCTTCTATCTTCTTCTGGAAACTTTCTTTTATGCTATCATCAAATTCCCCGGAGAAAACATCTTTCCGCACAGCTAAAGATATTTTAGATGCCAGAGCTCTGGCTACCTTCCCTCTTATCCACCATTTAGCTCCTCTGACTTCTGGATGCTGATATATGAGTCCATGTTTAGGAGGTCTTTCTCCTGTTTTTTTGTGCCTGAAGAGTGCTTTTTCCGCCCCCATAATTTGAATTGTACTTGATGGAAGCTTTGAAAGTTTTCCAATACTGCCAATATGAGCTATAAGCTTTGCACCAAGTGAAGGGCCTACAAGTTCACTTAAATTCGGTGCAATGTAATTCATTTTATTATCAACGTAATCTGTGAGCGATTTTTTTGATTCTTGTAGAGATCTTATGGAATTTGCAAATTCACGAACTATTTTAATGTCTTCTTCTTGAATTTCAGCACCAATACTCTGTTTTTCAGAGATATCTAAGTCTAATAGATTATCTAATAAATTACTATTGATTATGGAGTCTCTGTCACCATATTCTGCGATCAAGCTAACATATTTTCTGTGACTTTTAATTTTATCAAGCTCTGGGAAGTGGATTGCATACCACTCCCTTAACCTTTCGATTAATTTACCAGTGGATTCATCTATTTCATCTATTGCATTTATAGCCTGAATCAGGAGCATATCTTCTGATTCTGCAGCATCTTTCAACTTATATTTCGTAATTTCTATGTATAGATCATGTGTAAGTTTTTTTAGTTCATCCTCTGACTCTATAAATTCTATTTTTTCGAGTATATCGGGCATATTTAACCTTAAAAACTCTCCAGCTTTACTTGGTATTTCAAATTTAAATTTAAAACTTTCTTTAAGATTTTTATATTTAGAAACATTTAAATTGGTTTCTATTGTCACAAATTCACATTTTTTAACAGTTCTTTTTAATATGGATTCTTCTTCAAGTGTTAAATTTCCTTCCCGAATTTGAAAGAATTTTTTGACTAGTTTCCTTTTTGGGAAAAGTTCATAATCTAAGAGAGTGAAATTCTCATCAAAGGCTATAAAACCAGCAAAGCAAGATGTAAGATAACAGTTCATAAAAGTTGATCTGTGTTTTTAGGATTTAAAGTTTTTATTACATTTCAATTGTGAAATTATTTGTTAAGTTCAAAGGTGGAGCCATGTTAGAAATCGAACTCTGCAAAGTCAAAATGCGAAACCCTAGTATGTTAGCCTCAGGAATAATGGGAACCACAGCATCTTCACTTAACTGGGCAATCAGAAGTGGTGCAGGAGCAGTAGTAACTAAATCTTTTGGATTAGAACCAAATGAGGGTTATCCAAATCCCACGACCATTGAAGTAACTGGAGGTATTTTAAATGCTATAGGACTTTCAAATCCAGGGGTTGATGAATTCTCCAAGGAACTGGAAAAGGTTGATAAGTCAGTACCTATAATTGCTTCCATTGTAGGTGCATCAGCAGAGGAATTTTCACAGATTGCCGGTCGAATCGAACCTTTAGTTGATTTAATTGAGCTTAATGTTTCCTGTCCCCATGCACAGGAAGGTTTGGGTGCATCTATAGGGCAGGATCCTTTGTTTACATCTGAAATAGTAAAATCAGTTAAAAAGACAGTTAATTGTCCGGTAATTGTAAAACTTACTCCCAATGTGACAGATATTGTTGAAATTGCTGTAAGTTCCCAGATGGCAGGGTGTGATGCGCTGACACTAATAAATTCTCTTGGACCTGGAATGCGTATAGACATAGACACAGCAAATCCAATACTTTACAACAAGTCTGGAGGACTATCTGGACCAGCAATAAAACCCATTGCCCTTAGATGTATTTATGATGTCTATGAAGCTGTGAAAGTGCCAATTATTGGTGTTGGTGGAATTACAGATTACCGTGATGCTGTTGAAGCCATTTTTGCTGGTGCAAAATGTGTACAAATTGGAACAGCCATTATGTATAAGGGAATGGATGTTTTTAAGGATATTTCCAGTGGACTTGAAAAATTCATGTTCAAAAAGGAGTATGAATCTATAGATGAAATGGTTGGCAAGGCTCATTCATAAATTCAGGCTGATATTATGCATATACCTAAAATTGTTGAAATTAAACGAATAATTGATGAAACAGAGATGGTGAAGACCTTTATTTTTGATTGGGAGGTTAAAGATGAAAAACCAGGGCATTTCATGATGGTCTGGAATTTTCATGATGAAAAACCCATGTCGCTTTCAATTATAAATCCAGTAAACAATGAAATAGGTATTTCCATTAAGAAAGTTGGTGAGTTCACTGAAGCGGTTCATCAGATGGAAGTTGGGGATGAGCTTGGATTGAGAGGCCCCCTGGGGTGTGGTTTCGAAATTGTGGGTTCAAAAATTCTTGCAGTTGGTGGAGGTATAGGAATGGCCCCTATAGCTGCTTTTGTAGAGGATGCGCGCAGTAAAGGTGCAGATGTGCATGTTATAAGTGCTGCAAAGACAAAAAACGAACTTTTATTCATTGAACGACTTGAGAGGATAGGTGCGAATGTTTATGCCTGTACAGATGATGGAAGTTATGGATTCCACGGATTTGCCGGAGAGCTTGCAGAAAAACTTTTGAAAGAGTCAGATAACAATCAATACAATATGGTTGTAACATGCGGACCTGAGCTAATGATGAAGGGGATCTTTGATATAGTTAATAAATGCAATCTTCAGGCACAGTTTTCAATTGAAAGATATATGAAATGTGCTATTGGTCTTTGTGGACAATGCTGTGTTGATGATACTGGATGGCGGGTATGTGTAGAAGGACCAGTATTCTCGAAGGATGATTTGAAATTGATATCTGAATTTGGAAAATATAAGCGAGACGCTTCAGGTATTAAACATTTAATGCCCTAGATTAAATTGTATAAAAAATAGGAATTCAGAATTGGATAAATACGTGAAAAAGAATACAGAATCAATACCTATTTGCATAATAAATTTGTATACTATAATTTAGACGTGATGAAATGATCTACAAGTTAAAAGGTACACTTACATCCAGTATTTTTATTGTTTTAATTTTACTTGTTTTATCCCTATTGGTAATCACTCCTATGCTTAATATGGTCATTCTTGGGGCTATTTTTGCTTATGGAGTACGACCAATTTCTCATAGAATGGAGCCTTTCTTGAAATTCAGATCAGTAGCAATAGTGTTGGCAATGGTAATTGTGATCTTACCCTTGATATTTGTTATCATTGTAAGTGTGAATGCCCTGACAGAAACTACCCCTGCATTATATGGGTTAGTGAAGAATCTGAATTTGACTAATTTAAATGCAACAACAGCTCAACAATATATTCCAATCCAACAATACGTTCCTGCTGCATATAATTCGGAATTCAATTCACTTTTTAACGCTATCAATATACAGATAACAGACATATTAAGGGGAGTTTTAAATTATCTTCTTGATTTCTTGCAATCTATTCCAGTATTAGCCCTTCAACTTTTGATATTCTTCGCTTCTACATTTTATTTTGCCAGAGATGGTGAAAAGCTCTGGAAATATGTGGAATACAGTATTCCAGATCATAGAAGCGATTTTTTCAAACGACTGTTCAAGGAAATAGAAAGAGTTCTAAAGAGTATCTTTTTTGGACATTTCCTAACAGCAATCATTATAGGTGTTATGGCAGGTGTTGGATTTTTTGTTTTAGGATATCCTTATGCAGCATTTCTTGGGATAATTGCAGGTTTTTTACAACTCATACCAGTTATAGGGCCATGGCCAACCTATACTGTACTGGTAATATATGATTTTTTTGTAACAGGAAATATTGCCAGAGGAATTATTGTCTTATTATTTGGTTTTTTCCTAAGTGGAAGTGACATCTACATAAGACCAAAATTATCAGGTAAATATGCTGACATTCATCCACTTATATTTCTTCTTGGATTCCTATGCGGACCGCTAATATTTGGGTTAGTAGGGTTTATAATCGGGCCTCTGATTTTAGGCGTTACCTACGCAGCAGTGGTTGCATATAGAAAGGCAAAAAATAGTAAAGCAAAAAATGGTAAAAAAGGTACTGAGGTAAAGACTGAGCTAAAAACAGATAAGTAAATGAGGGATAAACTTTTGAATAAAGATTTTTTTCACTTAAAACTTCACCTGTTTATCCTTTCCAATCAATTCATCAAGCTCTATGCCTTTTTTTAGAGCTAAATCTTTATCTAACTTATAATTTTCATTTTTTGTAGTTTCAAGGTCATCTAATTTGATAAATATCCACTTTTTTCTCCTAAATTTAACACCGATGTATGGTTTAGCTCCAAAAATATCTGAAAATTCACGCAGGCCAAGGATCTTTCCAGAATCTATATAAATTCTATCTTGAGAGCTTGATTTAACTTCGATGGCGAAATAAACACTTCCATTACCTGCAATGACATCCGGCAGAGGTTTTTTTGTTGCACCTCCAGACGCAGGGGCTCTCATGGCTGCGAAATTAGAATCCCAAAACATCTGAACTAAGTCCCGCTCTTCTTTGGTTCCCTTCCTGCTCATGCTATCAGATATTATATGTTATCTCTACACTTGAAGTTTAGTCTATAATATAATCACGTAAATTCAATAATAATAGGAAATAATTTTAAAAAATTTAATTTAAGGTAAAGAAAAGTAAATTTTAGTGTATTATATTAATCTTGGCTTTCTATTCCAACTGCATGGAATGTCCCATTTTTACAGGTACCTCTTATCCATTCAATTAAGGCACCTTTGACAACTATATGTTTATCTGGAAATTCGATGTCAATTTTCATACCAATATGACAATCCTCTGGATTATTGGTTATAAATCTTGAAAACGCTCCTGTATAACGGTATTTGTTTTTTAAAAGCCACTGTATAACATTGACACCTTCCATACGTCCTATTACTTTTCCGTCCTTAATAACATTGCATTTTAGTGAATTACAAGTTTTTTCCATTTTTATCATAGTGGGCCCCTGATAATTAATAGAACTGTAATCTGTACTATTTAATGTATTGTATAAGTATTTTTCTATATCTAATATTTTGATCTACCAATAATGTGCTTGTCATAGTCATAATATTTTAGAATGAGTGGAAATAGTTGTTATAATGGGGCCGGGGCCGAGATTTGAACCCGAGTCGCGGGATCCACAGTCCCGAAGGATAACCACCTACCCCACCCCGGCAAATGAATTTTTGATCTATGCGGGGGCAGGGATTCGAACCCTGGTAGGCCTACGCCAACAGGTCCTAAGCCTGTCCCCTTTGGCCAGCTCGGGCACCCCCGCTGATTCTTTTTTAAATTAAGTATTATCGAAAATTGGGAAGAATGCTCCGGCCGGGATTCGAACCCGAGTCATCGGCTCGAAAGGCCGACATGATTGGCCGGACTACACTACCGGAGCATATGATGGGCCCGATGGGATTCGAACCCATGGCCGCTCGGTTATGAGCCGAGCGCTCTACCTGGCTAAGCTACGGGCCCAAAGCGCCCCCGACAGGACTCGAACCTGTGACCACTCGGTTAACAGCCGAGCGCTCTACCTACTGAGCTACGGAGGCAATCGCCAAGCAAATCCAGCAAACCCCTATCTAGATTGCAAGATTTGAAAATATAGCACATCAAGGATGTATTTTTTAGGTTGAAATTTATTGTATATAAATATTGTGGATATGAAGATTAGCAATTTAACTTGTTTTTTGATGTTTATATAATTATAATATAACGCAAAGTTTCTTCAGATATTGCTTAATTTTATTAAAACAAAATATATGTCAGCTATGCCTGAAATAAGACCAATATATTGAAAATAATTATAGTGCAATACTAAATTTTTCATACCACTTAGTTTTATTTTTATATTATGGTTAAGCGAGGTAGGATTGAAATTAAGAAGACGATGTCATTGGAGGAACTTGATCAGAGGATTAAGAAGCTTGAGAAGGATATGAAAGTTTTGAACAGGCTTCATTTCATAAGGAACAGTATCTTGGAGATTCTGTGAAAGTTGCAGCATCGAAATCTGGAGTTACCAAAAGATTGGGTATATATGTAGGAGAGATGGAATGAAGATGGTTGTGAAGGATTAATACCTAAATATGGTGGTGGAAGGCCATCCAAACTCACCAGTGAACAAAAAGAGGATTTAAAGCGAATTCTAACTGAAAGGGATGATTGGACCAATAGTGAAATTAAAGATCTGATTCAAAACAAGTTCGGCGTAGAATACTCTTTAAAACGGTGCGGATCATTTTAAGAGGTTTGGAATGAGATACAACAAACCATACTCTTTTGACTATAGAAGACCCCCTAACGCATTGGAAGAGTTAAAAAAACCTAGAAAAATCCTTAGAAGAAGGTTCTTGCATAGTATGATTTTTAGACGAATTTTCACCTTAAAGCACTGCAAACAGCCAAAGTATTATGGGCACTGCGAAAACCAGCCGTTAAGAAAAACACCACACGCATACGCGCCAACACAGTCGGTTTCTACACACTAAAGAGAGAAAATGTGATAGATTTCAAAAAAACTCTAAAAAAGAGTCTGTATCGAAGTTTCTGGGACAAATACGAGAGGTTAATCCTAAAGGAGGGATCATAATAGTCTTAGATAATTTCAGTCTCATCACGCTAAAAAAAACCAAAAAAACCGCCAAAAAACTTAGTATAAACTTAACATTCCCCCCACCATACTCACCAGACCTTAATCCCGCAGGATTTATCTGGAAAAGCATAAAAAGAGGCATATCACCTCTATTAATAAAATCTAAGGAACACATCGGAAAATAATAAAAAAATCCTTCCTAAATCACGCAAATCATTATCATTTGCCAAAAAAATGGATAAAAACATTCCTAACAAAGTATAAAAAAATAAGTTCTACACTATAAATAACGATCAATTCATTATAAAAGTCTCGCTCATGCCCATTTTCTGTGCAAAGATTTAAATAGTAGAGAGACCATATTTTCAGATATGTCTGGTGATTTAGTATTGGAATTGTTTATTCTTAACGAAGAGAAAGCTTCAAATGTTTTTAGATATATAAGATGGGTGGGTGGTGTTTATTGTCCTGGATGCGAACTTTTTGATGTATATAAACGTGGTTTCAGTGATGAAAGGAAAATTACAAGGCGTTATTCATGTAATAACTGTGGTAAAAATTTCACAGACTTTACTGGAACAATTTTCGCTAATAAAAACCTTCCTTTGGGTGAAATGTCCTATATAATAGCAAATTAGGATAAAAAGAGCATAGAACGTTTATCAGAGGAATTAGGCCATAAAGGGGATAGTGTTTACCGCATAGCAAAGGAATTCCGTGAATGCCTGGTTGACAAATCCAAGGATCCTGTACTATCCGGAGAAATCGAGATAGATGAAATGTACCAATCAACAGGCGGTAAAGGCTTAAAAAAAAGCATCCAAGAACAAGAGGCCTTAAATTACGGGGAAAAGGCACATGGAAGAAAAACAAACCACCCATAGGCACCATGGTCGAAAGAGGAACACGGAACACGATTTTGATCTTGGAAAGAACCTTTCCAAGCAATTAATACAGCATAAGATAGAGATGCACTGTGAAGGCATTGTTGAAGCGTTCACAGACGATTAAACCATCTGTTCCAATACTAGAAGAACATCCCTCGTCAGAGAACATTATGTAATCAACCATCTAAAGAATATGCAGATGGTGAAAAACATGTTTACAATGCTGAAAACAGACATTCACTTCTTAGACTTATATTTAAACATGTTCAGAAGAGTTTCAAAAAAAATCTCAAGCCATATGGAAATTCTTCCAATTCATCCTTAACAATGGAATCAAATGGATAGAAGAAGCACAAAACCTAGCATGCACATGCACATAAATAAGGGGATTGATGTTAATACTTATGAGAGTGCATACAACAAGAAATCTGCTTAAAACGAAGTCCTTTGTGAGAGAAGTCCTTGGATTCTGTAAGAAGGAACCCATATTCATCTTGATAAAGCTCCTTGGTTGAAGAGTGCATTGGAGAGTTTAAGTTTGGAATATGAGCATGAAACCTTTGGTAAGCGTAGCTTAGTTGAATCTGTGTTTTCATCTTTGAAGCATAGGATAAAGATCTTTTTAGCTCAGTAACAGCAAAAAATCCCACAGAAGACTGTAACCTTTCTGTAAGTTATTTATATGGTATTGTAATCATCTGAGGTGGTAAAGTGGACGGATCTTAGTCCAAACCCCCATAATTCTCCTTCCACATCACAACAAAGTAAAATTAATTAATACTAAAAGGTTAGTAGATGAGTTGAAAGAACACCTATATAAACTTTTTTGTTTATTTGAAATAGAAAATGATTTAAATAATAATGGTTGTTAGTTAAACCATATTACCATCAACCTGTGCGTAAAGATAAAATCGGATATTTGGAGGGAATAACTTGGAAAAAATTATGTACGTTGATATAGAGAAGTGCGTGGCTTGTTATACGTGTAAGATGCAGTGTGCATTACAATGGTCGGATAAGGACAATGTTTTTCAAGCATCGAGAGAGGTACCTCAATTGCAATCACGAATAAGAGTTAAAAAAGTTGGAAATTATTCAATACCAATGACTTGTCGTCATTGTGAAGTAAATCCTTGTATAGAGGCATGTCCAACAGAGGCAATTTACAAAAGAGATGATGGTGTAGTTGTGATAAATCCTGCTATATGTATTGGTTGTCAAAGTTGTATAAAAGCCTGTCCAATAGGTGCTATTTATTTTGATGTTAAAAAAAATGCAGCTGTAAAATGCGAATTAAAATGCTCCAATGCATTTGAAGAAAGAGATTTTTGTTGTGTTGAGTCCTGTCCCACTGGGGCACTGATATATGCTGATTTTGGTAAAGTAGCAAAAGAGAGGGTATAAAGAGAGGGTATAAAGAGAGGGTATAAAGAGAGGGTATAATATGAAGACGATAGATAAGGCAACGGAAAAGATGATCTCAATAGCCGAAGAAAACTTAATCGACACAGCTTTTGATAGACTTGATTTACAACTGCCTCAATGTGGTTTTGGGGAATTGGATTTGTGCTGCCGAGATTGTAACATGGGGACCTGCAGAATTGACCCTTTTATGGAACTTCCAGGTAAAGGTCCAAAAAGAGGAGTTTGTGGTCTAACCGATGACATGATGTCAGCAAGGAATTTCCTAAAACTTGTAACAAGGGGTACTTCTGCCCATGCAACAGCAGCGAAAAATGTTTCAACAGTTTTTAAAGGTGTTGCAGAAGGAAAAGTCCCATACCAAGTAGTGGATGATGAAAAACTCAAAGAAGTTTTGGAGAAATTAGAATGTGAGGATGTTTCTTGCCTATCTGAGAGAGCGTTAGCTGATTTTTCAAAAGATGAGGGAACCTTGAATTTCCTAAAAATGATACCAGAAGATCTAATAAACTTATGGCAAAAACTTGATATTCTACCTACTAACATAAACCAAGAGATCGTCGAAGGTGCATTTAGATTGAATTTTGGAGTAGGTGCTGATCCTTATGATCAGATACTGCATGCACTCAAACTTGGTATAGTAGATGGTGCAAGCCTTTTTATTTCTTCGGAGTTACAAGATATCCTTTTTGGAACACCTCAGCCTAAGGAAGGGGAATCAAACTTTGGAACCCTAAACAAGGATTATGTTAACATCGTAGCTATAGGTCATGCACCAGTTCTTTTTGAGAAGATATACGAAGCAACAAGAAATCCAGAAATAAGAAAATATGCAGAAGAAAAGGGTGCAAATGGAATTGAAGTTTATGGAATGATGTGCGCTGGAAATGAGCTTTTTGTACGCCATGGAACACCAATGCTCGGAAACTTCCTACAACAAGAATTCGCAGCATTGACTGGTGCTGTCGAGGCTGTGGTTGTAGATTCAGGATGTGTAATGCCTGCTTTGGTTGAGACAGCTTCTGATTTCCATACAAAAATAATAACAACCACAAAAGAGGCAAAAATACCTGGTGCAGAACACATCGAGTTTGATTATGAAAAAGCTGATGAAATCGCAGCGCAAATTGTGAATATAGCGATAGATAACCTTGAAAACAGAAAAGAGGCAAGAATAAACATACCTAAAGAGAAAACTTCATTTACTGGTGGATATTCAAAACTACCGGCAGATAAGATCGCATCTGCAATAGCTGATGGAGAAATAAAAGGAATCGTACTGCTTTGGGGATGCAACAACCCAAAAACTGTACATGATAGATCCCATGTTGAAATTACAAAAGGTCTTATCAAGAACGACTGTTTGGTTTTTGGAACTGGTTGCTGGTCATACGCAGCTGCAAAATCCGGTATTTTAACAGAAGCCACTGAACTTTCTGGAGATAATATAAGGAGATTTTGCGAAGATGCAGGAATACCACCTGTTGTGCACTTAGGATCATATGTGGACACATCAAGATTTTGCAGCCTAGTGCTTGAAGTTGCAAAAGCCCTGGAAAAACCAATAAAAGAAATTCCAGTTGTAACATGCGCACCAGAATGGTCAAGTGAAATGGAAGTGGCTACAAGCATGTTTTTTGTTGCGTTAGGAATTCCTAATGTTTTTGGTGTTACACACCCAGCAGGAGTTGCAAATGTAAGAGATATACTTGCAACGAAATTTGAAGATACAACTGGTGGAAAGATCCTGTTTGAGAAAGAACCCGAAAGAACTGTGGATGTTATTTTAGACAATTTAAAAGGAAGGGGTTAAATGACAATTGTTGAGATAATAGTAGCCATCCTTGTAGTTATTGGTGTAATATTTAATTTTTTAGGTGTATTAGGGATACTGAGATTTCCGGATGTTTACAATAGGCTTCATGCAAGCACAAAGTGCGTTACCCTTGGAGAAGGCGGTGTTTTATTGGGATTAACCATACTTGGGATCAAGATGTATTTGGCTGGAGCAAGTATTTCATTCGTTATAAAGCCCATCTTGATTATGCTATTTTTATTGGTGACAGGACCGGTAGCTTCTCATGCAATAGCAAGGGCAGCGTACAAAAGCGGAGTGCCTTTATGGCCTAAAAGTGTTGTGGATCAATACAAAGAATATCTGGAAAAGGAGGCAGCTAAATGATCTATGAGATTTTGGCATTTTTCATCTATCCTGGGTTGCTCTTCACAGCAGTGATAGGAATGTTTTTTGAATGGATTGCAAGAAAGACCACAGCAAAGTTCCAGCATAGAGTAGGACCTCCCCTTCTGCAACCTTTTTATGATTTTGTAAAGCTCATCTCAAAGGACATAATAATACCACAAGCAGCAAGTAGATCCATGTTTGTTATTGCACCATTGATTTCACTGGCGGCAGTTGCAACAGTTGTGATGTTCATTCCAATAGCAGGTCCACAACCTGTATTTGGTTTTGCAGGTGATATCATAGTCATATTCTACCTCTTTGTAATGATGGCGATGGCAACAATACTCGCTGGATCTTCTTCTGGAAATCCATTT
>Ga0194125_10004558_pt1 | contig 21508 bp, 21 predicted proteins | sample TA2KigC250mmetaG_FD_148626 | JGI IMG/M metagenome (GOLD analysis project Ga0194125, IMG submission 148626) | Freshwater microbial communities from Lake Tanganyika, Tanzania - TA2015034 Kigoma Deep Cast 250m | ecosystem: Environmental > Aquatic > Freshwater > Lake | place: Tanzania: Lake...
GATTTATTGGGCGAACACGAGGTTCGCCCGTTCGGGCGATGCTTGTCATCGCCCAGAAGGCTGTCAATATATGGATTTATTGGGCGAACGCAAGGTTCGCCCGTACGGGCGATGCTTGTCATCGCCTGGAAGGCTGTCAATATATGGATTTATTGGGCGAACACGAGGTTCGCCCGTTCGGGCGATGCTTGTCATCGCCCAGAAGGCTGTCAATATATGGATTTATTGGGCGAACGCAAGGTTCGCCCGTACGGGCGATGCTTGTCATCGCCTAGAAGGCTGTCAATATATGGATTGATAGGGCGAACACAAGGTTCGCCCGTACGGGCGATGCTTGTCATCGCCCAAAAGGCTGTCAATATATGGATTTATTGGGCGAACGCAAGGTTCGCCCGTACGGGCGATGCTTGTCATCGCCCAGAAAGCTGTCAACCGCAGAGGATTGACAGCCGAATGGTAAAAGAATCGCCGATTCCTTTACCATTTTAAACAATGGTAAAATTCTTTAACTATTAAGAATTTTTAACAGCAACATTTATATCGATACTGTATTGATAAAGCATCTCGACCGGCGGCTATATGCTATCCTAACTTGTCAATATATTTAATAAAATGACTTCCGGCCCGGCGGCCGGCTCAACATATAAAATCCTGCATTATTTTGACTTACAATTCACCCAAATCCAAAGCCAAATTCATATTCTTCACCGGCGGGGTAGTTTCGTCGCTGGGGAAGGGGATAGCGGCAAGTTCGCTCGGCGCGGTGTTGAAAGCCCGCGGGCTGCGCGTGACGATAATGAAACTCGACCCCTACATCAATGTTGACCCCGGCACGATGAACCCGTATCAGCACGGCGAGGTCTATGTAACCGACGACGGCGCCGAGACCGACCTCGACTTAGGACATTACGAGCGCTTCCTCGACATCTCGATGAGCAAACTTAACAACGCCACCACCGGGCAAATCTACGAAACGGTCATCAATAAGGAGCGCGCCGGCGACTACCTCGGCGGCACGGTGCAAGTCATACCGCACATCACCGACGAAATCAAACGCCGCATCCGCGCTGTGGCTGAAACGCCTATCGGCAACGGAGGGACTGGAACATATCTTGGCGAGACGGGCAGAGACGCCCGGCCTTCTGATATTGCGGCGGGCAGGAACGCTCGGCTTCCTGATATTGCGACGGGCAGAGACGCCCGGCCCACCGAATTTCGCCCGCCGGATATAGCGCTGCTGGAAATCGGCGGCACGGTCGGCGATATCGAAGGCTTGCCGTTCCTCGAAGCCATCCGCCAATTGGGATTGGAACTTGGGCCTAAAAACTGCTGTTATGTCCATTTGACGCTTGTGCCGTTCATCGATTCGTCCGGCGAGATGAAGACCAAACCGACCCAGCATTCGGTCAAGGAGTTGCGCGAAATTGGCATCCAGCCAGATGTGCTGCTCTGCCGCACGCACCAGCCGCTGCCGGTCGAACTCAAGCGTAAAATCGCCCTGTTCTGTATGGTCAAACCAGACGAAGTAATCGAAGCCATCGATGTCGAATCCATCTACGATGTCCCGCTCAACCTCGAACAGCAAGGCTTCTCCGACATCATCGTCCGCCGGCTCAATCTGCGCTGCCAGCCGCCCGACCTGACGCTGTGGAAAGAAACGCTCGACCATCTGAAACGCCCCAAGCACAGCCTTGAGATTGCGATGTGCGGAAAATACACCGGACTGCACGACGCCTATAAGAGCATAATGGAAGCCTTTGTGCATGCCGGCGGCGCTAATAACGCCCGCGTCAACCTGCGCTGGATAGACTCTGAGAAGGTCGATGACAACAACGCGGCGGAAGTTCTGGCGAACATCGATGGATTGCTCATCCCCGGCGGCTTCGGCGACCGCGGCATAGAGGGTAAAATCTCCGCCGTGCGCTATGTGCGCGAGAATCGCATCCCCTTCTTCGGCATCTGCCTCGGTATGCAGGTGGCGGTCATCGAATATGCCCGCCATATCGTCGGCTGGAAAGACGCCAACTCCAGCGAATTCAACGATAAAACCCGTCATCCGGTCATCGACCTCCTGCCTGAACAACGCAAACTGAAGAAAAAAGGCGGCACGATGCGGCTCGGCGCCCAACCTTGCCATGTCTTGCCCAACAGCATCGCGCATAAAATATACGGGCAGGAAATCATCAGCGAACGCCATCGTCATCGCTTCGAAGTCAACAACGATTTCCGCGCTGTTTTGGAGGACTATTGCTTGCGCTTCGGCGGGCTGTCGCCCGACCATAAATTAGTCGAGATGATCGAACTGCCCGACCATCCCTGGTTCATTGGCTGCCAGTTCCACCCTGAACTGAAGAGCCGTTTCACTAAACCGCATCCGCTGTTTCGTGAGTTCGTCAAAGCCGCGCTGGAGTATCATATAGAAAGCGAACGAGCAGAAATACAAGTGAAATAATATTTTGTTTATACATATTGCATTTTAAAGTCGAAATAGAACATCTGCGCGCCGCCTGGGACGGACTGCGTTCGCATCGGCTGCGTTCGGGGCTGACAACCATCGGCGTTGTTTTCGGAGTGGCAGCGGTCATCGGAATGACCTCCATCGGCGAGGGCGCCCGGCGCGAAGCGCTGCGACTCATCGAACTGATGGGCGCGTCCAATATCATCATCGACGAAGTATCGATAGACGACGCTAAAATGCGCCAGGAAACGCTGGAGAAAAATCCTAATGGTCTGACGATAGCCGACGCCGACGCCATTCGTCAAATTGTGCCGGATGTCGTGCGGGTCGTGCCGCTGCGAATGACCGACCAGGTCGTTGCAGCCGGTTCGCGCACTGCCAAATTAAAAATCGTCGCTGCGACGCCAGAGGTCTTCGACCTGCAGCATATCGACATTACCGCCGGGCGCCGGCTGACGCCGATGGACGAGGCCTCCTTTCAACGCGTCTGCGTGTTAGGCGCTTCAGCACGGCGGGAATTATTCCCGCTGGAGAATCCCATCGGCAAGCCAGTGCGCATCGGAACGCATATTTTGACCGTCGTCGGCGTGGCGGATTGGCGCATCGCGCAAGGCGGGCAAATCGGCGGCGTCCAACTGCGCGATGAAAATCTCGACCTCTATGTGCCGCTTCAAACCTCGCTCAAACGCGTCCCGCCGAGCGCTTCGTTAGGCGAAGTCACCCGCATCATCGTTCAACTGCAAAATCCCGACCGTCTGGCAGTTTCAGCCCAGTTAATCGGACGCATATTCGAACGCCGGCATCGCGGCGCGCCGGACTATCAAATCATAGTCCCCGAGGAGTTGCTGCGCCAACACCAATCCACCCAGCGCATTTTTAACATCGTAATGGGCGCTATCGCTTCGATTTCGCTGTTGGTCGGCGGCATCGGCATAATGAATATAATGCTGGCTTCAGTGTTGGAGCGGACGCGGGAAATCGGCATACGGCGGGCAGTCGGCGCGCGCCGCGCGGACATCGCGCGCCAATTCCTGCTCGAAGCCGTGCTGCTGTCGCTCATCGGCGGATTGATTGGCGTGGGTTTAGGCTTTGCGCTGGCGAAGGGGATTTCGCTCTATGCCGGCTGGGAGACAGCCGTGTCGGTCTGGTCGGTGCTGGCAGCGGTGGCAGTGTCCGCCGGGGTAGGCATTTTGTTCGGCTACTTCCCGGCGCGCCGGGCAGCAAGACTCGACCCAATTGAGGCTTTGCGTTATGAATAAAGTCCGTTCCATCTATATTGTTCATATTTTTCATATTATAATAATTTTAGGTTTGATGGCTTCCTCTGCCCTCGCCGCTGACACCCTGCGGCTGAATCTCGACGACTGCTTGAAATTAGCCTTCGCACAAGGCGCGTCAGCGCAGATTTCGCACTACGATTCGCTGGCGGCGGAAGCCAACTACAAAGCCGAATTCGGCCGGCTGCTGCCGCAAATAGCCTTGAGCTGCGATGTCCCGAACTGGTGGAAAGCCATCGACGAACGAATTATCTTCGACCCGCAGACCGAACGCCAAATCTTATCCCAGATACCAATCGGTGAGCAGCGCTGGCAAAGCAGCCTGAGCATCGGGCAGCGCCTGCCGTGGGGCGCGCAATTAAATCTCTCGTCACGGCTTTACCGGCGGCATTATTTCTGGGACCAGCCCGGCGATGAAATTAGAATCGACGACTATTCGCTGCGCAACCGCAGTGAAATCGAGCACCCGCTGCTAGCCGGCAATCCGGTCGGACGACAGCGAAAATTGGCTGTCATCGGCCGTCAAACCGCGCTCATAGACGCTGAATTGCGCCGCCGCGAAATTCGCTATCGGATTACATCGACTTTCTTTGGATTAGTGTCGGCTTGGGAGGAGATGTGGATTGCGGTGCAGGATTTGGAGTCCGGCCGGGCTTCGGCTGATTTGGCGAGCCGGAAATTGAAAGCCGGTCTCATTCCGGAAGTCGAATTGCTGCAGATTCAGGTCGATGTAGCGCGGCGGGAAGCGGCTTTACGCAGCGCTGAGGACGCCGTCAAAGCCGCTGAAGACAATCTCAAAATCGAACTCGGACTGCCGCTCGACGAGCGCGTCATCGGTCCGACCTACTCGACCGATGACACATTAATTGTTTTGACGCCGGCGGTGCCGCCGACCGAGCAGCGTTTGGAAGTCCTGCGTGCCCGCTTGACCAGTGAACGCAGCGAAATCAACGCCCGCGCTGCGATTTGGCAGGCGCGCATCCAAGCCTCGCTGCTGCTCTATTACGAGACCGACGCTCGCCGGCGCACCTTCGACTCGCTCGGTATGCCCGCCAGCCGCAACCTCGGTGTGACGCTCAGTTTCGCCCTCCCCGTCTTCGGTTTCGGTTCTACATCCGGCAAAGTCGAAGCCGCCCGGGCCGAACTCCGCTCAGCGCAGATTGCCGAACTGCAGTCCAATGCCCAAATCGCCGCCGGACAGCGCGAAGCCTTGCGGCGCCTGGAACGCGCCAAAATCCGCTTCCAAATCGCCGCCTCAGCCCTCGAATTATCCATCCGCAGTTATGATATCACCAATTCCCGCTTCGCCTCCGGATTGGTGTCGTCGCGCGACCTATTGGACGCCCAACTCGACCTGACCCGCACGCGTAAAGAACTGCTCGCCGCTCGCATCGAATGCGAACTGGCAATCGCCAACATAGAGAAAATGCAGGGGGAAAGTTAGCAAGAAAGTAAGTATGAACCTTTATTCCTTTCTCCATTTCTCACTTTCTCGCTTGCCAACTCATTTCTTATCCTGCGCTTCACCCGTCATCGGCACGAACAGCACTGGAATTAAATTGTGTTGCTCATAGCCGTCCGGCGTTCGACGGACGAGGACTAACTTTTGCCAGTTTTCACCGACCGGGGCTATCAACCGTCCGCCAATTTTCAACTGGTCGAGCAAGGGCTGCGGGACTTCCGGCGGTGCGGCAGTGATGCAAATCGCGTCGAAAGGCGCTTCTTCCGGCCAGCCGCGGTAGCCGTCGCCGATGCGCACTGCGATATTATCATAGCCGAGCCGCTTCAGTAGTTTGGCAGCGCTCTCGCCTAACGCTGGCACGATTTCGATGGTGAAAATCCGACTTGCCAGCCGACTCATCACCGCAGCGTGGTAGCCCGATCCGGCGCCGATTTCCAGCACCTTGTCGCCAGGCTTAAGTTCCAAAGCCTGCGACATATAGGCGACAATGAACGGCTGCGAGATAGTCTGGTCGTGGCCGATAGGCAGCGGACGGTTCTCATAAGACGACTTGCGCCACGCCGCCGGGACGAACTCGTGCCGCGGCACGCTGTCCATCGCCGCCAGAACCGCTTTGTCGTCTATACCCTGTTCGCGCAGTTCTTTGAGCAACTTAGCGCGCGGCTTCGCCCAAGGATCCTCACGCGCCGTCTGCGCCTTACAACTTTGGCTAAGCATAAGGACGACTATGGCTAAGGTAATTCTAAGACTAAGTTTCATCAAATTCAGCGATGTTCTTATCTGAAGCAATTAACAGCCGATTTAGCAGATTAAACAGATGGCTGAAGTTCAACTTCCGCTCTATTTACTTTAGGGCCTTTTGCCCAAATGGATTGTGTCCTCTCCACCCTCAGCGGGGGATTTGCATATTAGATTTAATTCGCATTCAACCGTCCCTCTACAATGTCTGCAACCATTCTCCCATCTGCAAGGCAATTCAATTTATCTATAACTATCCCTGTTAAGCAGCGCCGGCGGGCTTCCGGTTGCAAGGTCCGGATGAGATGCCGATTGACGTAAGCATCTTCGACGGCGGCTTCAATTGTGTTTCGGTCGGCGCAATTCAAATTGCATTCATCGGCAAGTCGGCGCCATTCGGTTGAGCCGCGGCGCGCGCCGGCTTCGATGAAGAGCCGAATTCCCGCGCGCGGTATCTTATTATCTACGATATAATCAAGCAGCGCTTGTAGGTGGGTGGGATTTAATTCGGCTGCACCGCGCTGTATTCTGCGCCGGTATTTCAAAAGTTCGACCGTTATCCAGCCGGCTAACTTCGGTTTAATTCCGACCTTAAGGGCGTAGTCAAAGGCGTCGGCTCTAACCGGTTCGCGCAACAGGCTGCGCATCCAATGTGCGGGCAGTCCGAATTCGGTATAGCGGGCTTGGCGTGTCCAAGGCGGCTCCGGCAGACGGTCGCGAATGGCTTTGACCCGCGCCGCAGGCAGCGCTAATGGCGGCGAATCGGTATCCGGATACATCCGGTCCGGTCCCGGTAAAATCCGCTCGAAATCAGTCTCGCCGCCGGGAAGACGCTGCCGGGTCTCGTTAGGAATGCCGACCAGCGCTTCACGCACCCGTATTTCGACCTCGTTCAAACCGGTTTCGACATCTTTCGGTTGTCCCCAGACGATGACGACGCAATCGTCGGCAGTCATTCCGGTCAAGGCTTTCAATGCCTGCCGGTCGCAAGTCGAAAGCGCGGACGGACGCCGGTCGTCGGTGTGCAGAAGGTTCGGGAAGTGGTCCAAACAAGCAATTACCCGCACCCGACCGGCGATGTCATCGGCAAAGACGCGGTTCGGCCCTATCGGCCAGCGCAATAGACCGCTCATACCGCGCAGCACGACAGCAGCAATGCGCTGATGATCGCGCCGGGCTTGCTCGAGAAGCGGATGCTCCAATTCGGAACCGAGTTCGAAACGTTTGTAAGCCTCGGTCTCTTTGTCAAGTCCGCGCCGGTGCATTCGGTCGCGCAGCGCCAGAAGGCGGTGTTGGCGATAGGCTTCAAAGTAGGTGAGGCTGGGGAACAGGGGAATGCGCGGGACGCCTTTGATTTCGACGCGTGTGCCGCCGGCGACCGAGACATTGACATCCTGCCGCACCGAGCCGAGACCGCGGCGAATTTTCCCCGTAGCGCGCAGAGTTTCAGCGATCAGCCAGCCGACTTCGGCGACTTCCTGCGGCGTGCGCATATCCGGCGCAGTGACGACCTCTATCAGCGGCATAGACAGGCGGTCGGTGGCGTAGATGCGCAAATGTCCACGGTCGCGAATTTCGCGGCAGGCGTCTTCTTCGACCGCCAACTGCACGACGCCGATGCGCCGGCCTTTATACGGCAGCCAGCCGTTCAAGCCGACAATCGCCGTCCGTTGAAAACCCGCCGGAATTGAGCCGTCCAGATACTGCTTGCGGGCGACATGGAGTTCGCCAACAATGCTGCAGTTGAGCAGCAAGGCGATTTCCATAGCGATTTCGACGGCTTGTTCGTTGATGAGAAACGGCGGATTGTCGTCCATTTCATAAGTGCAGACTGAACGCTTATTAAGACGATAAAGTATGTCTTTTTTCGTCTTGAATTCCATCAGCGCCGTGCCGTCGTATTCGCCTAATTCAGAGAGCGTCGGCCGCATATGGCGCAGCGCCTGGGCGTCGTAGTCGTCAGAATAGACACCGGCCGGGCAGCGACAGAATAGTTTATGGTCGGTCAGAAGTTGCTGGTGAACTTCGAGTCCGCTCCTGAAGCCCACCGCTTGAGGGTCAAAGGATTGCAGCGCAGGGGAGTTTTTCATATATGTTTTAGCCAAATTTCCCGGCTTCAAAGAAGCCGGGCTGCATCGCTACATCGCTGCCAACTATGGCAGGTCGGCGACAGGTAGAATCAAATAAACACGAAGACCGGCCCAAAGCCCTGCCGCGGCTCCAAGCCGGTCTGCGTTGTTTATTAGCCGACTAATGTTGTGTCAACTTTATTCCGCCGTCACTCTTCCCCTGTGCAGGCAGCGGAAAGAATCTCGTTTCAGGCGAGATACTTCACTTCGTTCAGTTAGAACAAGCGTCATCCCAAGTTGCACAACACAAGAGAGATTTACTTCATCAACACCATTTTCTTGGCGCTTGAGAAGCCATCGGCGGTCAGTTTATACATATAAACGCCGGCTGGCAGGTCCGAGGCGTCGATTTCCAGGCTGTGGAAACCAGCGCTTAAATGACCGTTGTAGGCTTCTTTGATCAGGCGGCCGGCCATATCGTAGATGCTGATGTCGGCGGCGCCGGCTTTGAGCATCGCAAAATCGACCGTCGTGGTCGGATTGAACGGATTAGGATGATTCTGCGCCAGCGACCACTCGCTCGGCGCGCCCGGACGGGAATGCTCAATCACACGATTTGGCAGAGTCGCCGCGAATACCCGCAAAATCTTCGACGGAATGTTGCGCGATGTGTTCCGGATGAGGAACGATGTCGAATAGCTGTTCTGAACCGGGGAATGGAAAGTAACGCGCACGACTTGAGTGTCTAGACTACCAAGCCCGAAGGTCATCGGGTCAACGCTGAAGTAGTCTGCCATCGCCTGCGAAATAGTAGTGCGGGTAATATAGACCGAGTCGGCGCCGTAGGAAATGAAGAGTAATTCCCGAATATAGTCTTGGTTGGTTTCAAGGTTCCAGCCGAAGTCCAGCAGGGTGTCGGGTTCGGTGCGCAGCCAGGCTCCCGGCGACGGGCGATCTGAAATGGGGGCTTGAATTTGAATAGCGAAGTCGCCAGTCCAATTAGGCCCGAAACGAGACCCATCGTCGCCGGTCGTCAGCATCGCCCAGGGCATATGCCGGTTAGTGCCGGCAATCGGCGCTGTATTATCGTTTTGAATTGCCACTTCATTGCGGTAATGGTAGCAGGCGATAATCGCTTCGCCGGCGCGGAAAAACAGGGTGTCGGGCAAATCGGGGACTTCGACCCACTGGTCGCCGTCCTGTCCGCTGGTGGGGACATTTCCGCCCCAAATTAGATTGAAGCGCAATCCGGCGACATCGAGAAGATAGAGCGCCATTTCGAGTTGATATACCTGAGCGCGGCTAGGCGTTACACCGACTCTAAAGCCGGCAACCTGCAGCGCGGTATCGACGCCGGGATGATAAAATGTTGCCGCCCAGCCCGATTGTTCATTCCAATTTGAGCCGCCTTCCAACTCGTTATCGACATAGCCCAGCCAGGCGTCCGGCTCATTACGCGGGTCGAAAACAATCTGGTCAACACCTGCAATGTTGTTGTCAGCATTGGAATCGTCCGGCGCTTGGACCTCGGCGAAAATCCGATAATTGCCGGTCGTTCTAACCGACCAATTCTCCGGACATTCGATGACAACCGTGTCGCCGCGAGCGATGCGCCGTTCAACGACGACTTCAGCAATGCGCGTCGCCTGGTTATCGGAATTCAAAGCGTCAAAATTGACGATATACATATCGACATTATCGCCGTAGTTGATAATTTGGGCTTTGAAACGTTGGGGGGTGTTTGGATACATCATCCAGGTTCCGGTGGTCAATCGATTGGGGTCGCCATTGAATACCTCTTCGACGCCGAGGTCAACAAAGCCGCCCATATAGGAGCCGTTGGCGCGGATTAAGAAGTCGCCATCGCCATTCGCCAGCCAGTTAGCGTGAACGAGAACAGGCTCGTTATTGACTGCCGCTACGCGAAAACTGCGTCCGACGCCTGCGCCGTCGAACACATTCCACCAGCCGGAACCGGCTTGTCCGGGATAGGGTCCACCCGGCGCCGGACCATACATAATTGAGAAAGATTCGCCGGCTTCGAAGGTAACATACTGGTTTTCCGCGAAGACAATTTCTCGCCAGTTGTTTGCCATACTATTGGGATCCCAAGCCGGCAGGCGGTCATAACGAAAGTTGAATACTCTATCGGTGAGATTCATATTCTGTTGATTCTCGCGATAGACATAGACATTGCAGGGCGAACCGTTATCCTGTTGATTCAACGGCGCAAAGCGAATACCTTGCAGGCGAAAGCGAGCGTTCGGCGTGAACCTGACTCGCGAGTAAAGATTAGCGACCGGCCAAAGCGAGCGCGGATTTCCATCGTCATAAATTATCCAGTCCGCGCCGAGCGGGTCGCGCTGCGGCCCAGCCGGCTGACCGATTAGTTCCTCAACTTCGTCATAGGCAATTTCATCGAGTCCAGGGCTGATGACCGCCGTAGGATATTCCTCGGCGGCAACCGGCATTGAAAGCCCCAGTCCGATTATTCCTGCTAAGACGAAAATTATAGCCTTCCGCATTTGATTCTCCTAAAATTAAGATTGGCAGGCGGCAGATCTATATTTTCGCCGCCGGCCGGATAGTTTTGAATTTGTAAAAATATTGTTGGATTTTTAATTCTGGTAGTGCGGGTGTCTCAGCCCGCGATCTACAATTTTCGACATTCTACATCTACCGGCAAGCACCCTGGCTTCGGAGAAGCCGGGTAGCAATGCTTCTATTGCCAGTGCAACTCTCTTAAAAAACAACGTCAGAAACAATTCCGAGTTTCGCCGCTGCATCTTTAAATTTCTGGTGGAAATAGTTCCCTTCGCGGCGGCTGCCGCCGGCAAGATGCAGTTCATAAGTTCCATTGGATTTAAGGATTGCCAATACCCACGCCAAGCGATGGTCGAAGATATAGGCGATAAGCAGCCCCAGAGTCGCCAAGGTTATGCCGAGCCAAATAAATTCACGGCCTTGCTCGCGATTGACATCGAAAATCGTCGTGTATCCGCCCCCTATGGTCTCGACGCCGGCGACATCGGCTAAGATGAAACTAACCGGCAGTCCGCCGCTCCCCGAATGACCCATCATTCCGCTGAACGCCCAAGCCGAGCCTAATTCATCATCGTTAAGAAGTAATTTAATACGCGCGACGGGATTATTCAGATCTCCCGATATAGAAAATGGCCGCATCTGCTCATCGAGGCGAAAATCAGGATAGAATTGCACCACTGAAATACTGAAGCCGCCCCAGGGCAACGGCTGGGACGGGCCTGAAACCGGCGCCGTTACGCGCGCCTGTCCGAATTCATCGCTCGCGCAGTGAATTATCAGCGAATCGATATGGCGGTGCGCTTCGGCGGTCTCGAAACTCGATTGGTAGAAACGATAGCCATTATGTCGCAGCGGATGGTTGACTTCGATGCGCTGCCGGCGGACTTCCCGCCCGTCGTCGATAACGGTTACATCCGATATATAAGAACGCACATTGCCTTGATACGGCGCCGGTTTGCCGCGCTCAGAGACTAAAAAGTCAGCGCGCAGATCGGAAATTGCATAGCGTTGGACGATTTCCTTGTTTTGATGTCCCATAATGTTGACATCGGCTGAATCGCCATAGACCGCCCGGACTTTAGCCCGCAGACCCTCGGCGGTTTCGACCCACATATTGACGCCGGCCGGATAATAATCCAAAAAGAATGTATCCACCCGCACTTTAAAGCCCCATTCAGGCAGTTCGATTTCACGGCCGGCCGAACCGGAAACTCTGGCGCTGTAATGTGTCAGGCTGGCTATCAACGCGCCGACAATCAGCGCCAGCATTCCGATATGCAGCGCTAAAGGACCTAAGCGCGATAGTCCGCCGGACATCCCGGACAGAGCCGTCCAGCCTTCGCCATCCCGCCGGTGGAAGGATAATCCGAGTTCTTTTAAGAATTTTTCACCAAGAGCAATCCCATCCAACGAAGTGGTCTTAATATAATTCTTAGCGTCGGCAAACTGGGACGGTCGGGTGCGAAACAAGCGCTGGAACGCCAGACGAAACTGCTTCGGCGCCCGTTCGACGACGCAGACCAGCAGGCTGAGCGACAATAGTCCTAAGAGCGCGCGAAACCACCAGGCGCGAAATGGATCAACTATGCCAATTTTGCGATACCATCCGACGGTCGAAACCTGCGGCGGCAGAAATTCGTTCACTAACAACGCCAACAGCGAAAGCCCCGCCGTGATGATTAAAATCCATATCGCAAACTTCATCGAATTCAGCAAATCCCATATTCTCTTAAGAAGCGGCGGCTTCGCATCTTTATCTATAGAAGCAATAATGATATTCCTTAAAGGTTGGATTTATTGTCCACAACATCCGGAAATAAATACAAATTTCACAAGCATTATGCTGCCTCCTGCGCAATCAGAGAGGCAGAGAGACACGATAAATTAGAAAAGGATATTCAATTAATCTAATTAGGACTCCTGAACAATTCACTTTGTGTCAAGGCGGACGCCCTCGTTCGCCGTTTGTCAAGTATGGTTGTCGGCGCACGCGGGCGTGCGCCTTGCCAATCAAGGCATTTTCTCGAATTATCCAGCAGACACTAATTATAAAAGATAAATACAAAATTAAATATTGTCAAGATTTACCAAGCCTTGATATGAATTTTAAAGAGTTTGATATAATTTTTCCTGTTCGATGATATTCGCTACATTATCCGGCACCGCCCAGCACAGGGGCAGCCCGCACGCGGCGCGCCGGCGCAGCCAGGTCGAGGATATATCGATGAGCGGCGTGTCGATGAAGTCGATGCGCTTCAGCCAGTTTTCAGGCAGGATCTTTATTTCGTCGCCGGGACGTTTCATCACGGCCAGGCGCGCCAGTTCTAATATTCGCTGCGGCTGGCGCCAGGTATCGATTTCATTCAGGGCGTCGGCGCCGACGAGCAGAAATAGTTCGTCCGACGATAGATGATATTGCTGTGAGACGATAGACAGGGTATCTACTGTATATGATACACCGCCGCGGTCGAGTTCCAGGCGCGAGGGCTCCAACAACGGGTCACCGGACACGGCTGCGACGACCATACGCCAGCGCGTTTCCGCCGGCGCCGCAGCGCCGCTGTTCTTATGCGGCTGCGCCGCTGCTGGAATTACTAAAACTCGCGCTAAATTCAATTTTTCAGCCGCAATGCGGGCGCATAAAAAATGCCCGTTATGCGGCGGGTCGAAACTCCCCCCGAATATACCTATGCGATACGACAATTGCCTATTTTTATAATTTATGATAATATCGATGGGTCAGGTCAGCACACGGTTGCGTGTCATCTTGAACGAAGTGAAGAGTCGCGTCCCGACTTAACTAGATGAGTTCCTTTACTTCGTTCAGCATAACGACATTGCTTTGCGCAATCGCAATTTCATCGGACTTAAGACACCTGCCCTCTCATACACGGCAGGTTTGACCGCCTGCTCCGCTATCGCTTATTTGTTCAATTCCATAATCGCTGGGACATACATAAACGGCTTTGCCCAGTCGATGCCTCCAAGTCCGCCGGAGTCGGATTTGGTGTAAAAGGCGAACTTATACAGTGAAGAATCGGGATAGAAATTCATCCCGCCGCGGTCAACCTTCAAGGTGAACCGAACGATGCCGCCCGCGAGAGTAGCAGGATCTCCGCCCGGCCAGTCCTTAATGAAGTCCGAGCGGACCGAACCGCCGCCGCCTCGCAATCCAGTAATCGCGTAACGGAAGTATTCTTTACCGTCCGGCTGCATTACAATCGCCTCCATCCTCGAGTCGGGGTCGCTGCGATGTGGAGCCATCCAAAAGAAGGTCCAGGCATCGAATCCCAACGGCGCTTCGACAGCCGAATGAAACGTTACCTGACGAGGCAGTTTGCCTGTCCCCCTGTTTGTGCATCCAACCGCAGTAAGCAACAGGATGAACAGAGAGGTAGAGATGATATGGGTAATTTTCATTTTGATGACCTCAAAGTAGCCCGGCTTCTTGAAGCCGGGATTTTCAATTCCGGATGCCTGTCCTGACTTCGCAGGCATAAATTTCCAGTGAATTATGAGATTGCTTCGCTGCGCTCGCAATGATGGCAGGCAGGGACCTCCTGCCCCACGGTAGTCATACATTTCATACAATTGATTTCAGATAAAATGACTAATACAAATGACTAAAACTAATATCTCAGTTATTAATACACTATTATCAGTATTAGTCATTATTCATTCCAAAATCCAAATTCCAAATTCCAAAATCTTTACAGCACTGCGACCTTGTGCCTTGCTGAGTGACACTGAATGTTGACGGCGCAAATGAGGCTGGCTATGTGCGCGGGGTAGGCTTCGATGAAGACATCCAGCGCGGTGGTCGTGCCGCCGAGACCTTGGGGTCCGATGCCGAGTTTGTTCACCTTGGTCAGGATTTCGCGCTCCATATCCGCGTAGAAGGGGTCGGGATGGCGCTGGCCAATCTCGCGCAGGAGCGAGCGTTTGGCATTTTGGGCGCACTTCTCAAATGTGCCGCCGATGCCGACGCCGACTACTACCGGCGGGCAGGGATTGCCGCCGGAGCGCTTCACCCGGTCAACTACGAAGTTAATCACACCCTCCCGTCCGTCGGCCGGCTTTAAGCCGCGCACCTCGGACATATTCTCCGACCCGCCGCCTTTGGGCTCGAAATAAAGCGTCAACTTATCGCCCTTGACGATGTCACACCATATTACGGGTGGAGTGTTGTCGCCGGTGTTCTCGCGGCGCAAGGGATCTTTGACGATGGACTTGCGCAGGTAGCCGTCTTTGTAGCCCTGCCGCACGCCCTCGGTGATGGCGTCCTTCAGGTTGCCGTTGATTTGGGCGTCTTCACCGACATCGGCGAAGATGACAGCATAGCCGCAGTCCTGGCACAGGGGGATTTGCTGCTTGGCGGCGATGTCGGCGTTCTCGATGAGTTGGTCGAGCAGCGCTACGGCAGTCGGGGATTTCTCGGTCAGGCGGTAGTCTTCGAAGGCGTCGAGGACATCTTCGCCGAGGTAGAAGTTAGCTTCCATAGCCATTGTGCGCACCGCGGCAGTGATGTCCGCGGCTTCGATAACGCGTTTTAACAAAGGTTAAATCCCTTTTATATGATAATTTTTTTAGTCTGTTTGGAGGGCGGACTTTCAGTCCGCTCTAATCTATTAATTCTTTGAGAGCGGACTAAAAGTCCGCCCTCCAGACGTTGATGAGTCTTCTGTTGCGTCAGGTCTTAGCCGGTTGAAAACCGGCGTGACCTGACGCTGAGAGAAGATTGCTTCACTTCGTTCGCAAAGACGCGGCGACAACGCTTTCAGCACCGCTTAATTAACTCCCCAATCGCCTTCTCAATCCCCGCCGCCACCTCTGAAATCCGTTGTCCGAGCATATACGCCGGTGTAGAGATGACCTTGTTCGGCTCGTCGATGCAGACGCCGAATACATCGCGATTCTCGTGCTTGCCGCCCATCTTCTCGATGGCAGCAGCGGCGCCTTTGTCGCTGCCGATGGTCACCGTCGGCTTAATGCCGACGCCCGCCAAGGCTTTGACTACAATCGCCGGGGCAATGCAAATCGCCGCAATCCATTTGCCGGCGCGATTGGTATCGACGATGAGTTTTTCGACTTCCGGCACGACAGCGCAATCAGCGCCTTTGACGGCAAAGTCGCTCAAATTTTTCGCCGCGCCATAGCCGCCGGGAATGACCAGCGCATCGATGTCTTTGTAAGATACGAATTTAATATCTTTGACATTACCGCGGGCGATGCGGGCGGCTTCGACCAGCACATTGCGCTTGTCGCCGGAGACAGGCTGACCGGTTATGTGATCGACAGTGTGCATCTGGGCGCGGTCGGGCGCCAAGCAGACGATGTCCACACCTGCGCGGTCGAGCGCCAGCAACGTAACGACCGCCTCGTGAATCTCCGCGCCGTCGAGATAGCCGCAGCCGGTCAGGACGACGCCTATGCGTTTGGGCATTGTATTCTCCTTAATATCTGATGTTCGTTTGATGTTTTCCGGAAGAGCCGATGCCAAGAAACCACCGGTGATTGCCAACATCGGCTTGAGTTCTTTGTTAACCGGGTCGATTTCGACTCCGAAGTTTTCCAGAGCCGTAACGCCTAATAAAAACAACGAATCCTTGGGTGCGAACACTACAAGACAGGGTATTGTTTCATCGATACCCTCAATCCTGAAATTGCAGTATCCGAGCAGCCGTCTATTGACTCGACCGTCGGCTAAAATGAGATTTCGGGTCAGTTGAGGTTCGATACCGATATGGTGCAGAATATCTTCCGGCACTTGGGAATAAAGCGCGCCGGAATCTACCCAGAAGTTACCCTCAAAGAAGCGGTCTGGTTCTTTACTGTTGGAGACGCGAACGCGTTTTTGAAATAAGCCCATTATAACTCCCTATATGAAATTTCCCTATGTTCAGACTTTCTTTACTAAAACATGCGGAATATTCGGGCTGGCGGGATTGACGGTAACCGTCTGTTGAACCGGATTCAGGACTAAGTCCATATCCTCCAGCAACACTACACCCATCAAGACCCAATCGCCCAGCACTAAAGCGCCGGTGAAACTAGTCCGGTTTTCGAAATCGACGCGAACAGGACCGACATAGGACACTACTTGAGTCCTCCCATCGGTGATGGTTACTTCTCGTTTATCGATTTCGGTGAGTTTTAACTGAACCGCGATATGTTCTGGAATGCATAAGGTTATAGCGCCGGTATCGACCAAAGCCTCAACTTCGACCGGTCTAAGGCTTGTGTCCTGAGCATTGGAGAGTTTTAGTTTTGTTTGTATGTATCCCATTTGATATTACTCGGAAAATAGATGCACTTTCTCCCCCGCTTGCGACTGATGCTTGCTTCTCCCCCCGCTTGCGGGGGGATTAAGGGGGGTGTCCTTTCATTTTATGTTGCATCGCGCAACGGGATGACGATTCCTATAAAGACACATTGGTGAAATTTATTGGCGTTAACCTTTCTAACACTAGGAAAACCTCTTTTAAGCGCATAATATCCGCCAAATCCTTCTGACGTTTGCTTTGGCGGCGAGTCTGGTCTTCATAAGCCCAAATCTTGCCTTGCAGGACATCTTCGACACAAACGACTTTCATTTGATAGCCAAGGACTTCTTTTACCTCCGCGCGAGTTATAAACTCCTGATACCGTTCATCAATATGTATTTGAATGCGGATGTCGGAATTCGGACTGCCTACATTCACACTATGCTCAAACCGCTCGACTTTCAGCCTTTGTGCCTGAATAGACTGAACGATGGTCTCAATATCGTTCAAAGCCAAAACAACATCCACATCGAGGCTCACGACCGGCTCGACATAGGCATCGACCGCCAATCCACCGATGAGGCAATAATCCACCTTGTGTTCGGCGAGAATATCCAGAAATTGCTGGATTATATCGGATTTGTTGTGGGCGAAGTTATTTAGAAATTCCTTGCGGGTGATGTTGTATCCTTTAAAGTATCTTGGAGGGCGGATTTAAATCCGCCCTCCAAGGCACTTTATTATTTTAAATCCAAATACTTGACGCGCACTAATCGATGTCCGAGCATGTCCACAGCGGCTTGGGACTGTTCAAGGATGATGTAGCCGATGAGCGGTTCGTATTCGCCATCGTTTTGTTCCATATCGACGAATAGAACCTCGGTGACGGTAGGGCGGAAGCCTTCGAGTTGAACCTTGACCGGAGCGCAGACTACACCCTGGATAGCCTGCTGATTGGCTAAGACAACCTCTATGACGCCTAATTCTTGCAACTCACCCTGCCGCTCGCGCCAAGCGGAGGGCAGCACCAGATGCGATACGCCGGTGTCGACTAGCGCGTCGCAGCGAATCTTGTGCTCAGGCTCAAGCATATTGACGATGGTGATGGAAGTGATGATGCGTCCCATTTTATTCCTTTAATATTTTGTTCACTAAATTCGTTAGTATTTATCTAAAAACCGTAAGCAGGCAAGAATGTCTTCGCGCTCAAGGTCAGAGAAGTCGGCGAGTATCTCATCCTCTGTCATTCCCGACGCCAGATATTCAAGCACATCGGTTACCGTTATTCGCAAGCCGCGGATACAGGGCAGCCCGCCCATCTGATAGGGATTGAGTGTTATGTGGATGAAAGACATTGGAATTTAATACTTTAACGGAAATATCTCTATTGCATTCAATAATGAGATATCAGAAATGATATATGTATGAAAGTATTGACAGATCATTTTAATGACTCAGATTATTTAACATCGCACTCGAACTTCGAAATTCGAGATAATAGACAATCAAACAACCTTCTTGAAGGTCGATAACCAAAAGATGTAATAGTTCCAGTTTCGTAAATTAGTTCTTTTGATATTCTTAGCGATAAAACAATGTCTCAAACATAATTCCCCTCCTTTACACGCTTGGACAACTTTAAACGCGAGTTGCTTCTTTCTTTTCGCAAAAACGCAATCTTATCCATCGCTTGCGGGTCGAAGAAATCCTCTTCGCAAGCGGTGCAATGCCAGCGCTCAAGGTCAGCGATGACAAAACCGTCGAGCAACCGGCACTCACCACGCCAGCGCCGCATTGCTTCAGCGCCGCACTCTGGACAAGGCAGAACTTCCGGTTCGTTTGGTTTAGAAGTTTTCGATGTCTCGTTTGGATGATATAAGGACATAGTAGTATTCCTTTCCTTCACGTTTGAGGAATTTGCCTTTTGTGTAAATAACTATTCCGATGTAGGTTATGCCGACAACTACATAGAGCGTTTCATTTCGCGCTTGTCGGGGTGACCTTGAGCGAATGGTTTTATTGATTGCCGGCGCATTGAGTATCGCCTGTTGAACGAGTTCACGGGTCAGACCATCACGCGCGATTTCGATTTCTGCCTTTTTTGTAAATATAACATTTCCGGCAAAAACCAGCTGCTTAATTTTAATAAGGGTATTTATTATTATACCATTCTATTTTAAATTAACGAATAATCAAATCATTGTTGTTCAATTATAAAATTCCTATGATTTTAGCCGAATCTTCATACACCGTATCCGGACAGAAATCCTGCTCGTTGAGCCAAGCCACAGTCCCGTTGAAGACCTTGACCCGCTTGAAGTAGCGCAGGTCCTGCAACTCCGTGAACACGCCAAAGTTCAAATAGGGCGTGCAGTCGAAGATGCCCACCTCGCCGTTGGCGAAGGTTATCTCAAGTGTGTAATCGTCGCGGGGGATGACTTTAATGATATCTGGACTCATCGACTACCTCAGTAGTTCAAATTATAGACTGATGTCTTGAGACAGTGATTAACAATTATCTTGATATCTTTCGATACTTTAGATTCAAGAGTAAAATTGTGGCCTTATTTTAGTTGATAGGCTGGAAAATAATTTTGGAAGGTTATGTTGGGTTAGCTTCGCTAATATAATGAGGTGCGGGAAGGGCTACCCTCGAAATGTAGTTACCGAATCTAGATAGAATAGCTTCTGCATATGGCGTTTTTACGATTGATCGTCTTTTTATATTACCAGATTGTATTGAATGATAAACATAACTCGTTTCAACCGTAAAAGAACGTTTAAAATCAATTACAGAAGCTGGAATGCCTTCATTTAATAAGTCATCTTCAGATTGAATGACTCGTAAATATTGATATCTCTCGTCATTATTATCCCGAATTTTACGCCAAATGTCGGACTTTAAGTATTTCCTCTCGGATCTAATACGGTCTTCTGTAAATAATTCAAGCAAAATTAAAAATGGAAGATATTGAGATTCTGCTTCTTTTTCATTAACATTGATACTATGATCATTTCTTAAATTATAATCTTGTTCCAAATCACAGTCTTGACTTAGACCCATCACTAACGATCTATTAACCTGCTTTACAAGTGTTGGTTGACTATGTAATGGTATATAATGCGGGAAATCTGAAAGAATTTCGCATTGAAAAATCCGTCCTGGCAAAGAACGTCTGTAAACAGCGCTTGTGGTCGCCATAATTCAACCTATAGATTAATGGTTGTGCTTTGCACAGATGGTAATAATTTTGCAGATAGCAGGTTAGGTTGAGGTTCTTGAAGTAGTTTAATACTAGACATATTTGTATAGTATTCAAGTATGTTCACCAGCGCTTCAGTGAGCTCCTCATAACCTTGTTGAGGAATGTTTTCAATGAGCCAGTGAAAATATATCTTTTTCAAGTGAATATTATTACTAATTGGAAACGGCTTTTCTGTTGTAACCTGCAACTCAGCATGCAGGCTATAAGAAATACCGGCTTCCTTTAATTGATATTCACTAAGTGAGAAACCAAATTTTTCAATGTGTAGTTTGGACTTCTCAGGGCTTAACAGGCTCCATTGCTGCATAAAGTTTATCTGATATGCAGTTCCGGAGAAATCTTCTTTCGTATTCATTGAATACCTTTAATAAAGGTTTTATTCCATCGAAATTTATCTTAGTATCCTTAAAGAAATCGTTGTCTATGTAATAGCATATACTTTCTTTATCAATTTCGCGTAATCCGTGCTGACATCTCAGAGCGCCCCATTCGAAATGATAAAGAGTATTAGAGTCTGTTATTTTGATATTTTCTGATAAACTACCTCCTAATTCCCCAGCAAAGCATTCTTTCAGTAAATCTGACCATCGTTCATCTTCAATATTCAGATTATTTTTATTTATTATATCTAAATAACGTAATCCAATGCGAATATAGTAATTTGGTCTATAAATCTTTTGTAAAGCACTCAAAGCCAAATCAACATACTCCATAAAAGATTCAAACCGTCCATAAGAGTTAGAATTCAATGCGATAAATTCTTGTGTAAGTGTCAATTGAGTAGTTTTATTTTCATCAATAAAATTATATACTTTGGGTGTATTTTGGGCAATAACCTGCCTGACCGGTTCAGGAAATTCCATAAGCCCCGGCTCTTGTCTTAATTGATATAGCGGAAATCTTTCTCGAATTTCTTCCTGAAAGTCCGCAGGTTCGCTCGCTCCGATTCGTAATATTGTCGGATAGCGAAATTGACATATTACCTCGCGTAGGGTGGTTTTGTTAAAAATCACACGAGGCACTTCGGGCAGATTCATTTTGAATCCTTGTGTTTTTCTTTTTATACTATTGAATTCTCTGTTTGTTCCTATTTGAAATTGTTTGTATATTTCATTAGCATAACTTTTAAATTCGAACTAATATTAAAGATACTAATGAGTTAAAGTCATCAGTTTTTTCTGCAACACAGCGCCGGCTATGGAATAGATATTCCGTCGCCGGCGCTGTTGTAGCTTTTAATTAAATCCTCTTATCCACATCCGCTACCGCGCCCTTAACCGCTTCCAGCGATTTAATAAGCGCGGCTTGTTCATCAGCCATCAATTTTAGTTTGATAACCTTTTCGATACCCTTTCCGCCGATGATGACCGGCACTCCGATGAAGTAGCCCTTGATGCCGTATTGTCCGTCCAGCATCGCCGCGGCTGCCAA
>Ga0194125_10004559_pt1 | contig 21508 bp, 22 predicted proteins | sample TA2KigC250mmetaG_FD_148626 | JGI IMG/M metagenome (GOLD analysis project Ga0194125, IMG submission 148626) | Freshwater microbial communities from Lake Tanganyika, Tanzania - TA2015034 Kigoma Deep Cast 250m | ecosystem: Environmental > Aquatic > Freshwater > Lake | place: Tanzania: Lake...
CAAGTCGGCCATCTGCCTCGACACCATCATCAGTCAGAAGGGCGGCAACCTGATCTGCATCTATGCCGCCATCGGCCAGAAGACCTCCAAGGTGGCCCAGATCGTGGCTACCCTAGAGTCCTACGGGGCCATGGAGCACACCATCGTCGTCGCCGGCAACGCATCCGACCCGGCTCCGATGCAGTACATCTGTCCCTACGCCGCGTGCGCCGTGGGCGAGGAATTCATGGAACAGGGCAAGGATGCCCTGGTGATCTATGACGATCTGACCAAGCACGCCTGGGCCTACCGCCAGATCTCGCTGCTGCTACGGCGGCCGCCGGGACGCGAGGCCTACCCCGGCGACGTGTTCTATCTTCACAGTCGCCTCCTGGAGAGGGCCGCCAAGCTGGCTCCGGAGTACGGCGGGGGATCGCTGACCGCCCTGCCCATCATCGAGACGCAGCTGGGCGACATCTCGGGGTATATCCCCACCAACGTCATATCGATCACCGACGGCCAGATCTACCTGGAGACGGACCTGTTCAATGCGGGCATCCGGCCCGCGATGAACGTCGGCCTGTCGGTGTCCAGGGTCGGTGGATCGGCCCAGACCAGGGCCATGCGGAAGGTTGCCAGCAAGCTGAGGCTGGAGCTGGCACAGTACCGCGAGCTGGCCGCTTTCGCCCAGTTCGGAGCGGCCGATCTGGACAAAGCCACCAAGGCTCAGCTGGAGCGGGGTCAGCGGAGCACCCAGGTCCTGAAGCAGCCCCTGTACACGCCGCTGTCGCTGGAGAAGGAGATCGTCATCCTCTATGCCGTGACCAACGGGTACCTGGATGATGTGGCGGTGGACAGCGTGATCCGCTTTGAGGAAGGACTGCAGAAGTTCGTGGAGACCAACCACCCCGAGGTCGGGAAGGCCATCATGAGCAGCAAGGACCTGACGGCGGAGAGCGAGGAAGCCCTGAAGAAGGCGATCGTGGAGTTCAAGCAGGGTTGGAGCGGCTAGCGCGCTGCGCTGCGTGTGAGAGAGAATGGCCAACATCAGGCTGATTCGGCGGCGCATCCGGAGCATCCAGTCCACGGCCAAGATCACCAAGGCCATGGAGATGGTCGCCACGTCGAAGATGCGCCGGGCCCAGGAGCGCGACCTGGCCGGCAGACCCTACGCCGAGAAGATCCAGCAGGTGCTGTCGGACCTGGTGGCGCAGGAGGGCAGCGGGGTCCATCCCCTGCTGCAGCGCCGTGAGACGAGTCGGATCGAGATCGTTCACATCACCCCCGACCGGGGCCTGTGCGGTGGCCTCAACGCCAACATGAACCGCAGTACGGGGGGCTTCGTCCTGGAGCAGGTGTCGCCGGCGGTGCTGATCACGGTGGGCCGCAAGGGGCGGGACTACATGATGCGCTATGGCCGCGAGGTGCGGGCCGAGTTCACGGGGATCGGCGACCGTCCCTCCCTGCTGGACACCCTGCCCATATCGCGGATCGTCATTGATGACTACGCCAGCGGGTATGCCGACGCGGTGTACCTGGCCTACACGCGGTTCATCAACACCATGAGCCAGCGCCCCGTGCTGCAGCAACTGCTGCCGGTGGAGCCGGCACGGACGGAGCGGGCCGCCGAGGTGGACTACATCTACGAGCCGGGCAGGAAGTCGGTGCTGGCGGAGCTGCTGCCGCGGTTCGTGGAGATGGAGCTGTACCACGCTGTCCTGGAGTCCATCGCCAGCGAGCAGTCGGCCAGGATGGTGGCCATGCGCAATGCCACCGAGAACGCCAAGGAACTGGTGGAGGACCTGACCCTGATGTACAACAAGGCGCGGCAAGACATGATTACCAAGGAGCTTCTGGATATCACTGGAGGGGCAGAGGCACTAGCCTAGGAGGTTACTATGGCCAAGGGCAGAGTTGCTCAAGTCATCGGCACGGTGGTGGATATCGAGTTCCCGTCCGAGGAACTGCCACCGCTGTACAACGCCGTTGAGATCGCCCGCGATGGCGAGAAGATGATTCTAGAGGTCCAGAGCCATATGGGCAACAACTGGGTGAGGTGCCTGTCCATGAACCCCACCGAGGGTCTGGAGCGGGGGGCCGAGGCCGTTGACACAGGAGTGCCCATCTCGGTCCCCGTGGGCAACGCAACGCTGGGCAGACTGTTCAACGTCACGGGGGAGCCGCTGGACAACCTGGGCGCAGTCCAGGCGCAGGAGCGCTGGCCCATCCACCGGACGCCGCCAGCCTTTGACCAGCAGGAGACCAGTACCCAGATGCTGGAGACCGGACTGAAGGTGATCGACCTGATCACCCCCTTCACCAAGGGGGGCAAGATCGGGGCCTACGGCGGCGCCGGCGTGGGCAAGACGGTCATCATCCAGGAGCTGATCCACAACATCGCCACCGTTCACGGAGGCGTGTCGGTATTCGCCGGCGTGGGCGAGCGCTCCCGCGAAGGGAACGATCTCTGGCTGGAGATGAAGGCATCGGGCGTGATCAAGCGGACGGCCCTGGTCTTCGGCCAGATGAACGAGCCCCCGGGAGTGAGGGCCCGCATCGCCCTGACCGGGCTGACCATGGCGGAGTACTTCCGCGATGTCGAGGGACAGGACGTGCTGCTGTTCATCGACAACATCTACCGCTACGTGCTGGCCGGCATGGAGGTGTCCGCCCTGCTGGGACGCATGCCGTCGGCAGTGGGCTACCAGCCGACGCTGTCCACCGAGGTGGGGGCGCTGGAGGAGAGGATCACCTCAACCAAGAAGGGGTCGATCACCTCGTTCCAGGCCATCTACGTCCCCGCCGACGACTACAGCGACCCCGGCATCGTGACGACCATGGGCCATCTGGATGCCGTCATCGCCCTGGAGCGGTCCATCGCCGACCTGGGGCTGTATCCCGCCGTCGATCCCCTGACCTCGACCTCGCGCATCCTGGACCCCAGGATCGTGGGTGATGAGCACTACAACGTGGCCCGGGGCATCCAGAGGGTGCTGCAGAGGTACAAGGAGCTGCAGGACATCATCGCTATCCTGGGCATCGAGGAGCTCTCGGAGGAGGACAAGCTGACCGTTGCCCGCGCCCGGCGCATCCAGAGGTTCCTCTCGCAGCCCATGTCCGTGGCCGAGCCCTATACGGGCAGGAAGGGCAAGTACGTGCCCATCAAGGAGACGGTGCGCGGCTTCAAGGAGATCCTGGAAGGGAAGCACGACGCTCTCCCGGAGCAGGCCTTCTTCATGGTGGGCACCATTGAGGACGCCGTCGAGGAAGGGAAGCGTCTGGGCGTGTAGCCATGGGCAAACTGAACCTGGAGATAGTCACCGCCGAGAGCCCGGTCTATTCCGGGGAGGTGGACAGCGTCATCGCTCCGGGCGTCGTCGGGCAGTTCACCATCCTGCCCCATCACGCCGCCTTCATGACCATGCTGGAGCCCGGCGAACTCTGCGTCAGGCAGTCCGGCGAAGAGCTGTTCATCGCGGTGAGCGGCGGCTTCCTGGAAGTGAAGGACAACGAGGTGGTGGTCCTGGCCGACACGGCGGAACGGGCCGATGACATAGATGCCGCCCGGGCCGAAGCGGCCAAACGCCGGGCTGAGGAAAGACTGCGCCATCCGGCGGCAGCCGCGGAGTTGGCCACTGCTGAGGCGGCGCTGCGCCGCTCGCTGGCACGTCTGAAGGTGGCTGAAAAGCGGCGGAAGAGGGAGAAGAGGACTATCTAGGGGGATTCGGGGCTAGAGGATTTCGAGCTGGACCCGGACCCCTTCCCGTACGGCGGCCACCCTCAGGAGGGTGCGCATCGCCTCGGCAACCCGGCCCTGCTTTCCGATGACTCTGCCCCTGTCCTCGGGGGCGACTTCCAGCTTGAGAAAAGTGCTGTTTCCGGTCTTCTCTTCGCTTACCCGCACGGCATCAGGAACCGTGACAATGGACTTGGCGACGTACTCCACCAGTTCCTTCACAACCGCTTCCCTCCGGCGCTAGGCCTGGGTGGCCTGCGCGCTGCCGGCGTCCTGAGGCTGAGCCGTGATGCCCAGCTTGGAGAGCAACCGGGCCACCGCCTGGCTGGGCTGGGCGCCCTTCTGAAGCCACTTCAGCGCCTGGTCCTTGTCGATGCTGACCGTTTCCGGGTCGGTGAGGGGGTCGTAATGGCCGATCCTGGCGATATAGGCACCGTCCCTGGGTGCCTGGGAGTTCATGACCACCACTCGGTAGCTGGGCTTGCTCCTGGCTCCTACCCGCTGCAATCTGATCTTCACCATAGTGTCTGCTATTATCAGACGCGGCACCCCAAAAGTCAACCTGAGTGGCGTTCCGTGTTGACAGAAGGGAAGACTGCCGCTAGGCTCAATAGCTGATGGTCGACTGGGCCACTCTCCAACAGGATATCGGGGTCAGCTTCAGCGACCTGTCCCTGCTTCAGCAGGCCTTTGTGCATCGGTCGTACCTCAATGAGAACCTGGACTTCACCCTGGGATCGAACGAGCGGCTGGAGTTCCTGGGCGACGCCATCCTGGGCGTGGTGATCGCGGAGAGCCTGTACAGGGAGTCGGACACCCTGGATGAGGGGGACATGACCAAGCTGAGAGCCGCCCTGGTGCGTCAGGACAGCTTGGCCCACATGGCGTTGTCCCTGGGCCTGGGCGACTATCTGTACCTGGGACAGGGCGAGGAAAAGGGCGGCGGACGGAAGAGGGCCAGGAACCTGGCCTGCGCCATGGAGGCGCTGATCGGCGCCGTCTTCATAGACCAGGGCTTCGAGTCGGCCAGGGACCTGGTGGCACGGCTCTTCAGTCACAACGTGCGCAGGGTGATGGACCAGGGTCTGGTCATCGACTACAAGTCCAAGCTGCAGGAACTGGTCCAGGCCCGGAGGCAGGAAAGGCCGACATACCGTGTGGTTGAGGCGGCCGGGCCGGACCACGACAAGACCTTCTGGGTGGAGGTGCTGGTGGGCGGCGAGTTCCTGGGACGGGGATGCGGCAAGAGCAAGCAGTCCGCCGAGAAGGAAGCGGCCAAGCAGGCCCTGGAACGGTGGGGGTAGGCGGCAAAGCCTGAGCCGGCTGGCTTGCCCGTGACGGCTACCGGGCCAGGTGGCGTAGCGCCATTTTGACCCTGTCCTCCAGACTGAGGTCAGGGGTGGCGGGCAGCGCGGCCGCAGCCCTGGCCGCATCCGCAGGGGAATAGCCGAGGTTGGTCAGCGCGGCCACCACACTGGCGGAGTCCTGCACCGGAGCGGTGCTGACCAAGACGCCCCAGCCCTTCTCCAGCTTGCTCTTCAGCTCCAGCATCACCCGGGCGGCCGTCTTCTTGCCCAGTCCGGGCACCTGGGTGAGCAGGTCGGCATTGTCGCTGACGATGGCCGTGGCCAGATCCTCGGGAGTGAGGTTCGAGAGCATGGCCAGGGCCAGCTTCGGCCCGACGCCCGTGACGGTGTTGAGCATCCGGAACATGTCCAGCTCCTCACGCGTGGCGAAGCCGTAGAGGACCACGGCGTCTTCCTTCCACTGCAGATGGGTATGGAGCTTCACCTTGCCCCCCGGAGCGCCGAGGGTGGCGATGGTCCGGCTGGACGCCTGTGCCTGGATGCTGATCCCGGCCACCTTGACGATGGCGGAGTCGGCGGTGAGGGACTCGAGGATGCCTTCAATTGCGGCAATCATGGCTGCCGGTTGCCTCTGGCCAGCACCGTGGCGAGCTGTCGTTCGCGAAGATGGCAGAGGGCGATGGCCAGCGCGTCGGTGGCGTCGCTGGGCGGCGAGGACTGGGCCAGACCGAGCTGGAGACAGACCATGTGCTGCACCTGTCCCTTGCTGCTGCCGCCGTAGTTGGTGACCATCTGTTTCACCTTGGCCGGCGGATAGGTGTAGATGGGGATGCCTTTGTTGGTGGCGGCCAGCATGGCCACCGCCTGGGCCCGGCCGATGGCCAGCGCCGACCGTATGTTCTGAGCCACGAAGGGCTCCTCAATGGCGATCTCCTGGGGCTGAGAGTCGGCGAGGATGTCCAGCAATCCCAGATAGAGCTCATAGAGGCGCTCCGGAGGCGGTTTCCTGGTCGGGGCAGACAACACCCCGCAGTCGAGCATCCTGAGCTGTTGGCCGTTCTCCTCGATGAGGCCGTAGCCCATGCTGACCGTGCCCGGATCAACGCCGAGAACCCTCATTCTGTGGACCGGTCACCCTTCAGAGCAGGGCGTCATGCCTTGACTCTGATCTTCTCCATCACCGCATCGGAGAAGTCCACATTGGAGAAGACCCGCTGGACGTCGTCCAGCTCCTCCAGCCTGTCCAGCAGCTTGACGGCGCGCAGGGCTTCCTCCTCACCCAGTCCCACCATGGTCTTGGGGATCATGGAGAGCTCGGCCGAGGCGACCTTGGCCTTGCTGCCATCCAGGGCCTTGCGCACCGACTCGAGCATCTGCGGCCGGGTGTAGACCTCGGTGAAATCCTTCTCGATCTTGACGTCCTCGGCCCCGGCGTCGATAGCCAGCAGGGCCAGTTCCTCGGCGTTGTCCGCCGTGGTCTCCAGGGTGATGACACCCTTGGATTCAAAGAGCCAGGCCACACCGCCGGCCTCTGCCAGGTTGCCACCTCCCCGCGAGAACGCCCCCCGGATCTCCTGGAGGGTGCGGTTGCGGTTGTCGGTCAGCGCCTGTACCAGGATAGCCGTGCCGCTGGGGCCGTAGCCTTCGAACGTGGCCTCGGCCAGTTGAGTGTTGCTCCCCTCGCCGCTGGCCCTCTTGATGGCGGTGTTGACGTTGTCCATGGGCATGTTGTTGTCACGGCATTTCTGGATGGCCAGCCGGAGCCGGAAGTTGTGGGACGGGTCAGCTCCGCCTTCGCGAACAGCGACCATCAGTTCCCGGCCCAGCTTGGTGAAGAGCTGACCCTTCTTGATATCAGTGACCCCTTTTTGCCGCTTGATCTTGGACCACTTGGAATGCCCTGACATCGTCTATGCTCCTCCCCCTGTGCAGCCAGTCACGGGCACGCTACCGCCGGTTCGGGTCCTGCCTCGCTGCTACCTACGGTATAGCAAACGGCAATACCTGTGTCAATATTCCTTCATCCGAGCGCGTGTTGACTTGCCTTCTGTGTTGAATGTATGCTTGACCACCGAACGATGGACGTGCCGGCGAAGGACAGGGACAGCCAGGCAGAAGAGGCGCCGCGGCAGCCCCGCAGGTTCGGATGGTACCTGGTAGTGCTGTCCGTCCTGATGATGATCGGCATCGCCGCACTGGCGGTCATCTTCAAGGATGACTGGAAGGACTTCAAGGACTACGGCTACGTCGGGGCCTTTGTGGTCAGCTTCATGGCCGGGGCCACGGTCATCGTCTACGTCCCGGGCGTCCCGCTGGTCTTCGCGCTGGGCGGCATCCTGCCATACCCGTTCCTGGTGGGCATAGCGGCGGGCCTAGGCGAGGCGGGCGGCGAGTTCACCGGCTATCTGGCTGGGCGGGGGAGCAGCGCCTTCCTGCAGAACCAGAAGCCCGGCCTGGGACAGAGGCTGTACGGCCGTGCCGAGGGCTGGATGAAGGCCCACCCCTACCTGACCTTGTTCCTGGCCTCCGCGGTGTTCAATCCCTTCTTCGACCTGATCGGGGCCACGGCCGGTGCTGCCCGGATAGCCCCGTGGAAGTTCTACACCATTGTGGCCGCGGGCAAGGTGGTCAAGGGGACCTACGTGGCCTACCTGGGCATGTGGGGGCTGGACCACATCCTGGGCTGGTTCAACTATGAGCCGCTGTAGAAAGCGCCCCTCCCTCCGTTGCGCCCGATCAGGGCGGCCCGATCTGCCCACGCCTGCGGGAACACGATGATTGAGGCCTGTGCACTGTGGCCATTCCGCAGCAAGTCCCGTGACGGAAGACGCCGTGCCCGCCCCGTCGTCATCGGCGAGAGACAGATCGACCTCCAGGGCCAGCCCGTGTCCTACCTGCTGAAGCGAAGCTCGAGGGCAAGGCGGGTCCGGCTGGAGATCCGCGAGAAGAGCGGTCTAGCGGTGGTGGTTCCCCCCTCATACCGCCTGGGGGACCTGGACAGCCTGCTCAGGGAGAAGCAGGCATGGATACTGCGCCACCTTGCCAAGGCCCGCCACGCGGCGGCAGTGCCAGCAATTGGCGACATCAGAGATGGCGATCTCATCCCCTACCTGGGCCAGAGCCTGCGGGTGACCGACTGCCGGGGCGATGGTTCCCCCAGCGGAGTGACCCTGACACCAGACGGGCTGCTGATCAGTGGCACGTCTGATGCCCACAGGTTACAGTCCCTGCTGGAACAGTGGTACCGCTCACAAGCCCGGTCCATCCTGCGGCAGAGGGTGGACTGCCTGACCTCCCGCCTGGGGCTCGGCTACGGCAGAATCATCATCCGAGGGCAGAAGACCCGCTGGGGGAGTTGCTCGCACAAAGGAACCCTCAGCTTCAACTGGAGGCTGATGATGGTGCCGGAGCCGGTCGCCGACTATGTGGTGGTCCACGAGGTGGCCCACCTGAGGGAGATGAACCACACCCAGAGGTTCTGGAAGCTGGTGGCCGAGGAGTGCCCCCGGTGGCGCGAACACCGGCGCTGGCTTGATAACCATAGCGCCTGGCTGACTGCCGGTCCGGTCCGCGCCGGCTAGAACGTCCCGCGACTGCAGCGGTTCGCCTTCAGGACCCCGATTGCCCGACTCTGTGCTCCAGTGCCCTCTTGGCCATGCGCAGCATGACCTCTTCGCGGCCGGCGTGACCCTCGATCGCCTGGCGGAGATCGTCGATCTTCTGGTGGATGTTCCACCGCGAAGTCAGCAGTTCTTCATCGGTGAAACCGGCGACTTTGAACGAGTTGAGAGTGGTGTGCAGGCTATCGAGGGCCTTGCGGATGTCGGCGTGTTCCAGCGCGAGGGCATGCATCATCAGCTCCCCCAGTATGGGCGGGAGGTGCTTCTCCTCAAGGGCGAAATGGTTCTTCAGTCCCTCGGCCAGCGAATTGGCCACCTGAAGCAGCCTGCCGTGTTTGTCAGATATGAGATCGGCCGAGGCCAGCATCCAATCCGGCTTGACCTGCTCCAGACTGATGAGCCCTTCAAGGTCGTTCATGGAATCGCCGACCAGTCTGAGGTGGGTCCTTACCTTGTGATGTTCCTCGATGACCCGGTTGACTATCGCCAGTTGGTCTGCCATGTCGCCCCCCAATGACAGGAATCGCTCCATAGCCCATTGTATCACGTCCGATCTTGCCCAACCATGGCACGGCAGCAGGTGCTGTTGCCCGTGTCTCGGAGGCGGTGCTAGAATGTTGTCTGGCGGCGGGGCCATCCCCAGTGAATACCCGCGCAGTCCAGCGTCCCTGTAGCTCAATCGGACAGAGCAACTGCCTTCTAAGCAGTAGGTTCCGGGTTCGAGTCCCGGCGGGGACGCCAAGGTGATAGGGGAGAAGGCCCTCCGCTCCTGGGGCCCTTCTCATACCCTAGCTTCACCACAGGCCACAGGACAGCGTTCTGGCCGCTAAGGGCATCATTCCCTATCCCGTGCCAGGTTTCGCACGATTGCGCCTATTGAGGTTGGGTTGGTATAATGTCGCAGGAGATTTGTCGGGGAGGTGAGGGCATGGGCCGGAATCATTTGTCCGTTTGCGCATCCTCTTTGACCCTGCTGGCTGTTCTTCTTTGCACGTTGGTAGCGCTCGTTCCAACTCCTGCCGCCTACGCTGCCGATGAGACCGCTGTGCAAGCATGGTCCACCGCATACAAGAATGGCCCCAAGCCCTACATGGGCGACCAGCTGTTTCGCGATGACTCGCCCCACTTCCTGTCGGTTGCCGATTCAGGCAACATTGTGGTCGCGGGTACCCGCGGTACCTTGACGTACGGCAAGACAGGAGCTCTGCTACGTGGGATGGAAGGCGGCACTGCGGCAGAATCGGATGAATCAGGCAACTTCTATATTTGCAGATACCGGGAACAACAGGCTCCCGGTCACGGGTACTACTACTTTGGGTACACGATTGAGAAATGGGACAGCAGTGGGAATCGCCTATGGGCGAATAATAGTGTGGGCTATGGCAGCATGGTGGTACCAAGAGGACAGTGCGGGGCAATGGACGTGGTCGTGAATGCCTGGGGTAATGTGTGTGTTGCTGGCTATCTGACCGACCACCTTGTGACTGTGAAGTGTGATGTCAGCGGAACCGAGATTTGGAGAAGAGACTTCAAGCAGTCAGGGGCGAATTTCAGTCACCCACGCGCCATAGCCACCGACAGCATGGGGAACACATACGTCACAGGAATCAGTGAGACAACTTATCTGATGCCATACACCCAGCAAGACTTCATAACTCTTAGGTACGATGGTTCTGGGAACTTGCAGTGGGCGGGGAGCTACGGCTCGCCTACCAACAACGACGACCCCGCGGCTGTCTGCGTTGATGCTTCAGGCAACGTCTATGTCACCGGTACGAGCTATGCGGACGGTACCGACTACGATTATGCGACTCTGAAGTATGACAGCAATGGCAACCAGCTTTGGGTGGCCCGATATGATGGGCCAGCCAGTGCTCACGACGAAGCCAAGGCAATTGTTGTGGATAGTTCCGGAAACGCCTATGTCACCGGAACCAGCGCAGGCAATGGCGGTTCACAGGACTATGCCACCGTCAAGTATGACAGTAATGGCAATCAACTTTGGGTTGCCAGGTACGATGGCCCAGGAAGCGGAGATGACTCAGCCAACGCGCTGGCTCTGGACTCATCCGGGAATGTCTACGTTACTGGAGGGAGCGAATACTACGGCGGACTGAGCGACTACGCCACCGTCAAGTATGACAACAACGGAAACCACCTCTGGGTTCAGAGGTATCACGCTCCGGACACCGAGGGCAATATGGGCACAGCCGTGGCCGTGGATGCCGGCGGGAGCGTCTACGTGACTGGGGGTACCTCAGATTGGGAGACCTACACGACTCTGAGGTACATTCAGGAGGGCGGTAGCGCATGGCCCGATGCCAGTTTCTCGGCGACACCGCTGCAGGGTGTTCCCCCATTGATGGTTCAGTTCACCGATGATTCGATGGGCGACATCACGGCTTGGGCGTGGAACTTCGGCGATGGACAAACCAGCAACGAACAGAACCCATCTCACATCTATGCCTCCGCCGGGACCTATGGCGTTTCCCTCAATGCTTCTTGTGGAGCGGTTGGCGATACAGAGACCAAGTCCGACTACGTCTTCCTTCTTGACGCGCTGGCTTGGCAGTTCGTTCCGCCGGATGAGGATACTGTTGTTGAGACGTCGGGCGGCCAGATTGTTCTCGACTTCCCTGCCGGAGCAGTGAGCGAGAAAACCGAGGTGATTGTCAGAGAGGAGTCAATACTGAGCTACCCCATAGCCTTTCCCCGCTCGTTGCGATTTGCCGACACCTGTTTCAGCGTCAACGGCGTTGATACCTTGTCCGTTCCCACGACAATAGCAGTCCGGTACACTGATACAGACGTGGTACATGCCAACGGCGACCCTGAAGACCTTGTTCTGTGCTACTACGATGGGGATGCAGGCGAGTGGCAGGCGGCCATGACGATTGTCAACTCGACAGATGGCACTTTGCAGACGACAACCAGCCGCATGGGTGCATGGGCAATCTTCGCGAAGGTTCACTCATCTGACCAGTGGCTTCCGCCGTGGGCATGGATATGCATAGCAGGTGGGACTGCTGTTGGGGCGGGCTTCTTGGGCTACGTGCTCTTCAGGAGGCTGGCCAAACGATAGAAGCCTCACATTCCGCCAGATTCCCTAGATGGATAGGTGTCACCCCAGCGGCCCCTTATAGAACTTCATTGCGTCGGCAAACCCGAAGCTCCTGGTGTACCTCTCAACCATGCTCACGCTTTCCCAGCGCCCGAGGTCCCTGATGGTCAGGCAGTCAACCCCGGCCTTGCGGAGCAGGACGGCGAAGCTTCTGCGGAACGTGTGCGGGTTGCAGGCAAGGCCAGTCTTGTCCCTCAGTCTCCTGAGCATCATGGTTATGCCCCAGTAGTTCAAGCCCCAGATACATGAGCCATTGGGGGAATGTTCTGTCAGCCATGCCCTGAGATAACCCTCTGAAAGCTCGCCAAAGGGCGCCAGGGCCTCTTTCCTGCCCTTGCCCATGTACGGATGGTCCTGTCCTGCCAGTTGATGTCAGAGGCCCTTACAGAGGCCAGTTCCGACAGCCTCAGGCCCGACTCGGTAAACAGAGCGATGATGGCTCTGTCCCGGTCACATTCGGCAGACGCCATCAGGAACTCGACCTGTTCGCGGGAGAACGCTGGCATGATGGATTTCCCCAGGATTGGCGCTGACATGCCCTCCATGGGGTTCGCCAGGCCGTATTCGGTACTGAGCCAGCGGTAGAACGTCTTCAAGGCTCTGAAGGCGGCGTGTCTCGTTCCCAATCCGTTCTTATTGGGAGGTATGGCCTGGAGATAGCGGTCTATGTGGTGCCTCCTGGCTCTCAGGTAGTCAACACTGTCCACAAACCTCAAGAGCGCGTATTTGTAGAACTCCAGCGTCTTGGGACTGACGCCCATGGCCCTGCGGCTGTCCATGAAAGCGCTGAAATGGCGGAAGTCAGGCTCCTTGTGACTGGGTAACTGGAGGACAGCGTCTATCAGCCGTTGTGAAGGCCGGCGTGTACCATGCCTGACTTGGGAGATGTACGACTTGCTTAGCCCGGTGGACTGGGCCAGTTGGGACACTGGCAATTTGTTCAGCGTCCTCAGCACGCGGTCAGTCCTTCTAAGCAGTAGGTTCCGGGTTCGAGTCCCGGCGGGGACGCCACCAGACGCTGTTTTGTTTGCCTGGCTGTCCTCCGCTGACTCCTCCGGGCTCACTTCTCTCCACGATAGTCGTCGCTGGTTCCCGAGACGATTCCTCCCCTTCCCACTCAGGCAACTGCCACGCAGTGCATGGTGCAAGCATTGAGGGCAAGTCATCATGGGACATTCGAACGCTGGAGCCACTTGATTTCAGCAAGGCTGACGTCGGACACAGGCCATGAGATGAGACCCCTGCAGGCATACCTCGTGCTGTTCACACCGAGTTTGACTATGTTGACATGTCGTGATACTGTCACAGCAGATTCATTGCGGTTCTTCCAACCGTCTGCAGAGGAATAGAGGAATGAAGAAGTGCGCTATCGTCTTCCTCATATTCCTCTGCCTGGCGACTGCAGTGTGCGTCACCGGCTGCGCCGATGGCACCACGCCATCAAACGGAGGCGAAGGCGATACGCACGAAGACACGGTGGATCGGACGGCACCAACGATCTCAGGAGTCGAGGCACCTATTGTTACGGCGACAAGTGCCACCATACGGTGGGCAACCGACGAGCCTTCCACCTCGGGGGTGTCGTATTGTGTACTCACGATCGGGAGTAATGACAACGTCTGTCAAGCATTCCCCGCGGATGACACGCCAGGCACCAGTCACGAGGTTGCCCTGACTGCCCTTGCGCCCGGCACGACGTACAAGTACTGGGTTCACTCAAAAGATGGCGTCGGCAACGAGGCAGAGTTGTCGGACTTCCTCACGACCGAGGTACTAGTGATGGGTGACGCATCGGCCGTGGCAGATGGCGCCCAGCCATGCCTGAGGATTCCGTTCATGGCCTCGAACACGGTGACTTGGATGCTCTTCCACGGCGTAGGGGAGGACTGGCTTCAAGTTGGCTCTACTGTATCGGAGCCGGGGGGCGATGCACAGGCGATGGTGCCGATGGGGCCGAGCGGGCGCAGTCCTGGAGCAGGAACCTACAGACTGACTCTCGACCAGGGCGCATGTGGTTCTGAGCCTGCCCATATTCAAGAGTACTACTACTGCTTCTCAGGTGCTGAAGTCGCCATGAGTGGACTTCAACTGAGCTGGGGTATGGACTTGTGGACGGGCCAGTGGCAATTATGCAGCGCGGCTTTCGTTGTAGCCAACACCGGTGACCTGCCCGTGTTCATCTGTGGCGTGCGGCCTTCTGTGTTGCTGTCGGACACACAAGTGGACGAGGGACGCACAGTGGATGTTAGTCCAGTGGCAGCTGTGGAAGCAGGTCAGTCCCAGCTGGTTGGAGTCGCCCTCTGTACATATGGGAGCCCTTATGGCCCGAGCGGCGCCGTTAGCGTCCCTCAAAGTAGGCACACGTATACGCTGAAGCTCGATCTGCTAGACAGTTCAGACTGGGCTTTCTGCACTTGGGTGGGGGATGTTGATGTGCCACGGTAGCGCAGTACGCTTCAACGAAGGTCGCAGGACGCCCGTTGCCTGGCCTGCTTCACCGTTCGATTAGCTGACTGCCCCACCGGGATTCGCTGTCACTCGCGACTCCCCTCGAGCTCATGGGCCTGTGATCCCCCGCGGGTCGTCATGGAGCGAACAGTTATGCCGCAGTCCTCTATTGCCGTGCGGCTGGTATGGCGGGAGAGACGGTACAATCAGCGGCAGCGGCAGGGGCCTGATTCACAAGGACAGGAAAGAAGTGATGCCGTCGCAGTAAACAGGATAAGGACAGCAGCGTTGATCGCCATGGGAATGGTGGGGTCACAGACGGTTTGACAGCCAGACGACACTTGGGATAGCATGCTCTTCAGCAGGACCAGAGTTGACTGCCATTCCCGGCCCCAAGCGGCGGGCCAAGCATACCATAGCCTGTGCGGAAGACCACCGTTCTTGAGACTGCAGTGTCCATCCCCGGGACCATGAGGAGGTGACGATGCGGAGAAGAGTGGCCATAGTCGGGTATGCTCAATCCCATCACCAGCACAACATGCAGAAGACCAGGGAGGACATGGTCTTCGAAGTCTGCAAAGGGGCCCTGCGCCACGCCGGCATCAGCAGGGAAGACCTGGACACGGTGATCACCGCCTCGACGGATTTCCTGGACGGGAGGACCATCTCCAGCGTGTTCGTTGGCATGGCCGCAGGGGCCTTCCTGAAGGACGAATCGAAGGTGGAGGAAGACGGCACCTTCGCGCTCTACTATGCTCTGATGAGGGTCCTGGCCGGCACCCATGATATCGCCCTGGTCGAGGCGCATACCCAGGGGTCGACCATGAACGCGCATCAGGTGAGCTGTTTCACTCTGGACCCGCAGTTCGACCGGCAGATAGGCGTGCTGAACGATATCGCCGCTGCCGCCCTGCAGGCCAGGATGTACATGAACAGCCACGGCGTGACCGACGAGCATCTGGCCATGGTGGCGGTGAAGAACCTGTCCAACGCCGCTGCGAACCCCTGGGCGCACCGGAAGATGGCCAAGGTGAGCGTGGAAGAGGTGCTTGGCTCAAAGGTCCTCTGTGATCCGGTGAGGGAACTGATGATGTCGCCGGTGAGCGACGGGGCATGCGCCGTGATCATTGCCTCGGAGGAGAAGGCCAGGGAGATCACCAGCAAGCCGGTGTGGATTGAAGGGGTGGGCAGCTGCCAGGAGGCCTACATCCGGGACAGGGACCTAGGCAGACTGGAGTCGCTGAAGACCGCTGCCAGGACGGCCTACAAGATGGCCGGGATCAAGGAACCGGCCGCTGATCTGGACGTTGTGGAGCTGTCGGAGAAGTTCGCTCATGAAGAACTGATGGCGTATGAGTCCCTGGGCCTATGCCGGGAAGGAGAAGGCAAGAGGCTGATCGAGAAGGGCACCACCGGCAAGGAAGGCAAGATCCCGGTCAATCCCAGCGGCGGAGCGCTGGGGGCCGACCCCGTCTGCGCCACCGGTCTGGTGCGGGTGATCGAGGCAGCGAAGCAGATCAGGGGTGAGGCTGAGGGCTGCCAGGTGCCCAAGGTGCGCCGGGCCCTGGCCCACGGGCAGTTCGGGATGTGCGCCCAGAAGAACATGGTCTTCGTCTTGGGAGGCAACGGATCATGAAGAGGAGAAATGTTGCCGTAATCGGTTGCGGGCAGACCAAACACTCCAGCAGGCGGCGGGATGTCAACGTCGCCGAGATGGTATCGGAGGCGGTCTACAACGCCCTGGAGGATGCCCAGGTCAGCGCGCGTGAGGTGGACGCGTTTGTGGTGGGCAATATGCCGGGCTTCGGCGGCGTGGCACAGCCAGAGCAGTGGATAGCGGAGTCGCTCGGCGCCGCGGGCAAGCCGGTGCTCAGGATAGCCACGGGCGGCACCACCGGAGGGTCGGTGGGTCAGGGCGGCTACTACGTGGTCGCCTCGGGGCTGCACGACATGGTGGTGGCCGTTGCCTGGGAGAAACACTCGGACAGCAAGGAGGCCGGTGCCACCACCGGTCTGCTGCACGTGGGACTGGGCAATTTCTTCCACGCCGCCGGCTACGGGCTGAGCCTGAAGAACCTGGTGGCCACCTCGGTGGTGGGGGCGGCAGCGGGAGTGGCCGTCTACCAGGCGATGTTCTATATGCACCGGTCGGGCTGCGGCATAGAGCACTTCGACATGGTGGCAGCCAAGGCCAGGCGGAACGCCGCCAAGAACAAGTATGCCCACCTTCAGTGGCCGGGCTGTACGGCGGAGGACATCGCCAAGACCGATATCGTCACCTACCCCTTCAGGTACGGGCACATCTGCCCCGCCAGCGACGGCGCTTCGGCCATTGTGGTGGCGGAGGAGAGCCTGGCGAGGAAGAAGGCCAAACAGCCCGCCTGGTTCAAGGGGCTGGCCTCGTATACCGACGAGGAGAACCAGCTGCAGAGCGAGAACTTCGGCGGCGTGGGGGTGACCGATCCCTCGGAGCAGAGGGGGTGCTGGCTCTCAGCGGTGAAGGCATACCGGATGGCGGGAATAGTCGATCCGAAGACTGAGATCGACGTGGCGGAGATATACCAGCCCTTCCCCAGCCAGGAGCTGTTCTTCGCCGAGAGGCTGGGGCTGTTCGATGAGGGCACTGCCTGGATGGCCCTGGAGACGGGCGAGACCGAGATCGAGGGCAGAATGCCGCTGGATCCGTCGGGGGGCGTCAATGCCACCAATGCCATCGGGTCGTCGGCCATGCAGCGGATCCTGGAGTGCGCCCTGCAGATCATGGGCAAGGCGGAGGAGCACCAGGTGCCCAAGAAGGTGCGGAACGCGCTGGCTCACGGCTGGGGCGGCGTGACCAACTACAGCACGGTGACTGTTCTAGGGGACACCCCGGGGAGGTAACGGAGATGGGATACCTCAAAGACGAACGGCCGACCACAATAGGCGTGGAGGGCGGGTGGAACCTGGGCGCCTACCACTACAAGGGTTCCAGGCTACTGGAGGAGTACGTCGCCGGCCTGAAGCACAAGAAGCTGACGGGCTCCTTCTGCCCCGGCTGCGCCAGAGTGATCGTGCCCCCCAGGAACCTCTGCGGCAGGTGTCACCGCAAGATGGATGGGCGCAAGACCGTCAGTGATCGGGGGACCATCACCTGCTTCGTGGTCAGCCCGCCGATATACAAGGGCAAACTGAAGGTGCTGGGGATGGACCCCGTGGAGATCGGCCTGGTGAAGGACGGACAGGTGGTCATCCCGGTCTTCGTCAAGTTCGATGGATCGGACTCCAACACCGATACGGTGCTGCTGAATGCGGACCCCAAGGATGTTCATATCGGGATGAGAGTCAAGGTTGTCTGGGCAAAGGAACTACAGGGATCGCTGGCCGACGTGGAGGGCGTTGAGCCCATCTAGCCGGGCGGAGAGACGACTGCTGGCAGAAGGGGAGGGACAGAAGGCATGGAGGGCAAGTCCGAGATAGTCGAGGTGAAGACCTTTCCATTCCCGGCTGGGTTCAACTGGGCGGTAGGCCCGATGATGGAGCGCTTCATCCGGACGCTGGCCGGCCGGAAGGTCCTGGGCGCGCGGTGCCCGGGTTGCGGCTACACCTATGTGCCGCCCAGGTCCAGATGCGGCCAGTGCCAGGCAGCGATAGCAGAGAAGGACGTCGTTGAGCTTTCCGGCAAGGGCACCCTGATCAGCTACACCAACGCCCATGTGGCACCGGATGGCAACGGCAATCTCAAGGACCTCGAGAAGCCGATAGTTGTCGGCGCGGTCAAGCTGGAGGACGCCGATTCCGTGTTGTTCATGCCGGTTGAAGGAGTGAAGCCGCAGGATCTGAAGATCGGACTGGCGGTGAAGGTGCGGTGGCGCGAGGAGACGAAGGGGGCAGTGGCGGATATCTGCTGTTTCGAACCGGTTGGATAGGCCGGCAGGCGCTGCCTGCGGCTGCTACGGATATCACTTCAGGAGAGTATGAAGGAGGTTAGAGAGGATGGCGAGTAGGCCCAAGACCATTATCACCTGCGCCCTGACAGGATCTGCGGTGGCACCGTGCCAGACGCCGTATCTGCCCATCACCCCGGACCAGTTGGCAGATGAGGCGTACCGGGCGTACAAGGCTGGAGCGGCGGTGGTCCACGTCCACGTCAGGAAGCCTGAGGACGGCAGCTCCACCTCCGATCTGAAGATATGGAGGGAGACGCTGACCAAGATCAAGGAGAAGTGCAATGTGGTCATCTGCCCCACCACGGGGGGCGGCTTCGGCATGACCGCCGAGCAGCGGATTGCCGTGGTCCCGGAGTTCGAGCCCGAGATGTGCTCCCTGGACGTCGAGAGCATGAACTTCGCCGTGTTCCCGCTGGTGGAGAAGATCAAGGAGTTCAAGTACCCCTGGGAGAAGTTCGTCATGGAGGCCTCCAAGGATTTTGTCTTCAAGAACACCTTCGCCGACCTGGAGGTTTTCAGCAGCACCATGAAGAAGCACAACGTCAAGCCGGAGGTCGAGGTGTACGGGACCAACGGCATCGCCAACACCGGCTTCATGCTCAGGGCCGGCCAACTGGGTCTGCCGGTGCACATACAGTACGTCCTGGGGGTGCTGGGCGGTTCGATGGCCACGCCGTATGAACTGATGCACCTTCAGACGGAGACGCAGCGGTGGCTGGGGGCAGGGAACTTCACCTGGTCGGTCATCGGGGTAGGGTATCCGGCGGAGTTCCATCTGGGAGCAGTAGCCATGGCCATGGGCGGCCACGTCAGGGTGGGGCTGGAAGACAACATCTATGTGAAACACAATGTGCTGGCCAAGAGCAACGCCGAGCTGGTGGAGAAGATCGTCAAGATCGCGGAGCTGTTCGAAAGGGAACTCGCCACGCCGGATGATGCCAGGCAGATCCTGGGGCTCAAGGGCGGCGACAAGGTGAAGTTCTAGAGGAGGCGCAGGGGTTCAACTGGGGCTGAAGGCCGGCCCGACGACAACGAAGGCAGGCTGCGCTGACGGGATGCCAGTGGCGCAGCCTGTAGCTTTTCTCAATCCTCCACTATGGCCACCACCCGGCTCCAGCCGGCGCTTCCGCCAGCCAGCTTCACCGGGAAGCAGACCACTTTGAAGCCGAAGGGACGGGGGAGCTGGTCCAGATTGGCCAGCTTCTCGATGTGGCAGTACTCCCGGTCAATGCCGGCGTAGTGCGCGCCCCAGAGCACGCCCCTGTCGCCTGTGCGGGAGAACTCCTCCTTCAGGGCCCAGAAGGGGCGGTCCCAGCCCCAGGCGTCGATGCCCATGACCCTGACGCCTCTGTCGATCAGCCACAGGGTGGATTCGCGGGTCATGCCGCAGCCGGCCTCGAAGTACTCGCGTGTGCCCCAGAGTTTGTCGGCACCGGTCTGGATGAGGACGATGTCCCAAGGCTTGACCTGGTAGCTGATCCTGGCCAGCGCCGCCTGGACGTCATCCACGGCGATGGCCGAGCCGCGGGGCTTGTGCCTCATGTCGAGGACCACGCCGTCGCTGTAGAACCACTCCAGGGGCATCTGGTCGATGGTCCTGGCCCTTCTGCCTTCGCACACCGGGGAGTAGTGCCATGGGGCATCGACGTGAGTCCCGGCATGGGAGATCATGTTCACCGCGTCGTTGGCCCAGCCCAACCCGTGGGGCAGGTCGGCGTCCGTGCAGCCGAAGAACATCTTCATCATCCCGACGCTCAGCCGGTGCTCCTGATGCTTCACCTCCAGGGGCAGGGGTTCGCTGGGGCTTGATTCCGTGGGCACGCTGAGATCGATCGGCCGCCTCATGTGGGGGCCTGCCCTTCCGCCTGCGGGCCGGCGGGGAAGGCTGGAAGTTGAAGAATGAGGTCATCCAGGGTCCGCTTGGGGACGTGGTGTACGCCCCGGTCATCCCGCCAGTACTTCAGGGATCCGTCTGGAGGGATCCCCTCGATGACCACCTCCTCCTTGGGCTGGCCCAGGGCCAGCACCAGAAGCACTTCGTAGCGATCTGGTATGTTCAGCGCCTGGCGGAGCTTCGGCTTGTTGACCGACCCGATGATGCAGCCGCCGAAGCCCTTCTCCACGGCGCCGAGCAGGATGCTCTGGGCGGCGATGCCGTGGTCGCAATGCAAGGGATGCTCCAGCCGGGTGTCTTCCAGGACTACGATGTAGGCCGACGGCCTCTCACCTTCGGCAGGGCCGGGCCATTCGCCGAGGTAGCGAGCCCAGGCGAGGTTGGGGAAGATCAGCGCATTGGTTCTAGCGTCGCAGGAGAGAACGTATCTCAGCGGCTGCGTGTTGCCCGCCGATGCGGAGAGCCGGGCGAGGTCGACCAGCCCCCGCAGGGTTTCGCGGTCGACGTTGATCTCCTGCCGGAAACGGCGGTAGCTCCTATTCTTCTCCACCAGTTCTCTCAACATGGTCTCACCTCCCCTATGGCGCTGACTTGCATGGGATTCGGTCCGTGACTATTATAAGACCTCAACGGCGCTTCCACCGAGGCGCTTCTGGGGTCCGGCTGTATGAAGGCATCGACCAGGAACATCGTCAGGATGCATGGATGGCGTATCGATCGGGCCATCCACAACTACATCTACTTTGTGTACTACCGTCTCTACGTCTCCCTCTTCCTCAAGGCCGGCCGCTTCCTGGTGCGCCGGTTCCTGTGGCTGAGGGAACTGCGCTATGCCTTCGGATTCGTCTTCGAACGGTACCACGGCAAGGTGCTCAGCGAGAGCGACGCCCGGAAGATCATCACCCTGAACAGGGATGTCGTCCTCGGCCCGGACAAGAGCGAACGGGTGATCCCCTTCAGCCATGCCAACAAGATCATCCTCAAGGAGCCTGATTTCATCGCGGTGATGGACTGCCCATGCCGTCTGGTCAGGGAGAAGCCCTGTCAGTCACCGGGCGTGTGCATGGCAGTGGGCAGGACCACGGCGGAGTTCTGGCTGGAGCACGGCCAGAAGTACCATGTCCGCAAGGTGAGCCAGTCCGAGGCGCTTGGCATCATCAGGGACGCCCGAGCCCGCGGCTCCATCACCGCGGCCTGGTTCAGGGTGGCCACCGGGGGCCGGACCGGCGTGATCTGCTCCTGCTGCGCCTGCTGTTGCGGAGGCATGGAGGGAACCCGCATAGGTCAGAGGTTCGACAGGACGCTGTCCATGATGGCTCCGTCGGGATACTCGGTGATTCACGATCCGAGCCGGTGCCGGTCGTGCAAGGTGTGCAGCCAGACGTGCGCCTTCAAGGCGGTGAGCTTCGGGCCGGATGGCCTGCGACGGTATGACACCGACGCCTGTATGGGATGCGGGCTATGCGTGGAGAAGTGC
>Ga0194125_10004565_pt1 | contig 21492 bp, 17 predicted proteins | sample TA2KigC250mmetaG_FD_148626 | JGI IMG/M metagenome (GOLD analysis project Ga0194125, IMG submission 148626) | Freshwater microbial communities from Lake Tanganyika, Tanzania - TA2015034 Kigoma Deep Cast 250m | ecosystem: Environmental > Aquatic > Freshwater > Lake | place: Tanzania: Lake...
TGCTCGTGAAATAAAATTGCTGTTATTCTTAATATTATAACAGAACAAGTACTGCAAAACGTCATCTTTGTAGCCAAAATTAGTATATATTTAATAGCAGCATAGTACTGATTTTAACCGCAATAACTTTTTAAATCCATAAAAAAAAGCCGTTTATGATAAACGGCTTTCATACGTGAGGATGGAAGGAATCGAACCTTCGACTCCCTGCTTAAAAGGCAGGTGCTCTACCCCTGAGCTACATCCCCGATAATCATAAAATACAAAAATACATAAAATTATTCAAATTTTAAATATAATTATCAGTTCACTTCAGCCAACTATCGAGCCATTTGAAAAATTCCCTCTGCCATAAGACACTGTTCTGCGGTTTTGATACAAAATGTGTTTCATCAGGGAAAAATAAAAATCTGCTTGGTATTCCTTGTAATTGTGCCATATTAAATGCTTGCATTCCTTCCGTATAAGGTATCCTGAAATCATTTTGTCCGTGAATGACGAGTATCGGCGTATCCCATCTTCCGACAAAATTATGAGGTGAAAAATCGTAACTCCTCGGTCTTGGCTTTTGATAATATGGTCCTCCTAAATCATAATTTGCAAACCATATTTCTTCCGTTGAACCGTACCAGCTTTCAAAATTGAACATCCCGCAATGTGCAATAAATGCCTTGAACCTTTTATTATGATTGCCTGCAAGCCAGTAAACGGAAAAACCTCCGTAACTTGCTCCTACTGCTCCTAATTTATCTTTATTTACAAACGGTAGATTGGAAATCGAATCTGTTGCACTAAAATAATCGAGCATATTCTGACCTCCGTAATCCTTGCTAATCTGGTCGTTCCATTCCTGTCCGAATGTTGGAAGCCCTCTTCTGTTTGGAGCAATTATGATATAATCATTTGCCGCCATCATTTGAAAATTCCATCTGTATGAAAAAAACTGACTTACTGCACTCTGAGGACCTCCCTGACAATACAATAAGGCAGGATATTTCTTATCGGGACTGAAATCGGGAGGGTATATTACCCAAACAAGCATTTCTTTGTTATCTGTTGTTTTAACAATTCTTTTCTCAACGGTTGCTGATTTAACATTTGAAAAAATTTCATCGTTGATATTAGTGATTTTCTTTTCTTCCCCGCTTGTTTCATTTACATAATATAATTCTGCGGGGTTTAACATCGTTGTTTTCGAACCTATAATTGTCCCGTTTCTAACTGCAATGTCTTTATAATCGTGCCATCCATTTGTTATTTGATTTATTATATTAGTGTTAATATCTGATGAATAAATTTGAAATGTGGCATTTATTCCGCTTATAAAATATATTTTTCTGCTGTCTTCGCTCCAGATTAAATTGTCGGAACTCTGGTCAAAGTTTTCCGTAATGTCTTTTACTTTTTTTGTGTTCAAATCCATCAATATTATTCTTTTTTTGTCCGATTCAAATCCCGGCGTCTTCATGCTTAACCAGATTAATTTAGTTCCATCAGGAGAAAAAGATGGATTAAAATCGTATCCTTCCATAGTCTCGCTTAAATTAACTGTTGCTTTATTTTTTATGTCATATAAAAATATGTCAGAATTAGTGCTGACTGCATCTTCTTTCCCTGATAGTTTTTTGCAGGTATATGCTATATAATTACCGTCAGGACTGAATGTAATCTGTTCCATACCTCCGAATGCAGAAATAGGCGAATCATATCTTTCATTATCCATTATATCTTCAGGGATTCCCAAAGAACCGTTATTATAATTAACTATGAATATATGGCTGTATGAATAGTCATGCCAGTCATCCCAGTGTCTGTACATTAAATCGTCGATGATTTTTGCATTGGCAAGCGGAAGGTCAGGATGAATATCGTTCGCTGTTTTATCGAGTTTCACATCTGAAACAAATAAAATATAATTCATTGCGGGTGAATAAATAAATCCATTTATGCCTCCGTTAAAATTTGAAATTTGATTTTTCTCCGAACCGTCAGGATTCATTTCCCATATTTGCATGCTGCCGCCTTCTGAAGATATAAAACCAATTTTTTTTCCGTCCGGTCTCCAAACAGCATTAATTTCGTTATGTTTCGTATCGGTTAAACGTTTCATTGCACCGCCGGTTGAAGGTACAATAAATAAATCCCTGTTGCCTTTATTTTCTTCGAGTTTATAAAAAGTAACTCCGAATAAAACCGTTTTTCCGTCAGGTGATAATTCCGGTTCGCTTACTCTTCCGAGTTTCCATAACAGCTCAGGAGTGTATTTGTCCGTTTGAGCGTATATATTAATTGCAATAAAAAAACATAAAAGTAATTTTATGTACTTCATATCAGGTCTTTAATTTTTTGATTAAATAAATGTGAATTGTTATTACGGCTATTTTCCTGTTTGCAGGAGTTTCAGCCGGTTTTTTGCTCTTTTTAAAGCTGCTTTTGCTCTTTCTCTGTCTGTCCCTTTTTCAAATGTCGTAAGTCGGTTTTCAGCTCTTGCGAGAGCTTCTTTTGCTCTTTTTAATTCAATTTCCTGTTTGCTCTCTATTGTTTCAGCTAGTATATTTACAACGTTATTTTTTACTTCGAGTATTCCGCCGCTTGTAGAATAATCCATTTCTTCATCACTTTCGGTTATAAATTTTATGATTCCTATATCCAGTGATGAAACAAGTGAAGCATGATTGTAAAGAATCTGGAATTCACCTGCTGTTCCTGGAGCGGTTATCGATTTAATTTTGCCTTTGAATACCGTTTTGTTCGGGCTGATAATTTCTAAATCAATTAATTTTTCCAATTTATTAAAATGTTAAGATTGACTTTCTATTACTTTTGCTTTTTCAATGGCATCTTCTATTGTTCCTACCATATGAAATGCCTGTTCGGGTAAATCGTCGTACAGCCCTTCACATATTCCCTTGAATCCTTTGATTGTATCTTCGAGTTTAACATATTTACCTTCGAGGTTTGTAAAAGGTTCAGCAACAAAGAAAGGTTGTGACAGGAACTTTTGAATTCTTCTTGCACGGTTAACTGTTAGTTTGTCTTCGTCTGATAGTTCTTCCATTCCGAGTATGTTTATGATATCCTGCAAGTCTTTATATTTCTGCAGAATTCTCTTTACTTCCTGAGCAGTATTATAATGTTCATGTCCGACGACGTTGGGATCAAGTATTCTTGAAGTGGATGTTAACGGATCTACTGCGGGATAAATTCCCATTTCTACTATTTTTCTCGATAATTCCGTTGTTGCATCAAGGTGTGCAAACGTTGTTGCAGGTGCAGGGTCTGTGTAATCATCTGCAGGAACATAGATTGCCTGAATGGAAGTGATCGAACCTGTTAATGTCGAAGTTATTCGTTCCTGGAGTTCACCCATCTCTGTGGCTAATGTCGGTTGATAACCTACTGCCGAAGGCATTCTGCCAAGCAGTGCTGATACTTCCGAACCTGCCTGTGTGAATCTGAATATATTATCTATGAATAGTAATATGTCTTTCCCTTCTACGTCTCTGAAATATTCAGCGATTGTGAGTGCGGAAAGTCCTACTCTTTGTCTGGCACCTGGCGGTTCGTTCATTTGTCCGAATACCAGTGCTGTATTTTTGATGACACCTGATTCTGTCATTTCGAGGTAAAGGTCATTGCCTTCCCGTGTTCTTTCTCCCACGCCTCCGAAAACCGAGTAACCGCCGTGATGTTTTGCTATGTTGTGAATTAACTCCTGAATTATTACAGTCTTTCCGACTCCGGCACCGCCGAATAATCCTGTCTTACCGCCTTTTGTGTATGGTTCCAATAGGTCTATGACTTTTATCCCCGTCTCAAACATTTCGCGTTTTGTTGATAACTGGTCGAATGCGGGCGGTTCACGGTGTATAGGATATCGCATCTTTGTTACTATGGGTCCTTTGTTGTCTATCGGTTCACCAAGTAAATTCATTAATCTACCCAGCACTTCCGGTCCCACAGGTACGCTTAGTGGTTCACCCGTATCTGTAGCTTCCATACCTCTCACAAGACCGTCAGTTGAATCCATAGCAACTGTTCTCACCCGTGATTCACCCAAATGTTGTTGTACTTCCGTTACAAGTATGTTTTCAATTCCCTCTATTGTTGTTCTCTTAATTCTGACTTCGTTGTATATTGCCGGCAGGTGTCCGCCCTCGAATTCTAAGTCCACAACGGGACCAATAACCTGAACTATTTTTCCCTTTCTAAGTCCGTTATCAACCATTTGTATTTTATTAAATTATTAAAAATTAAATATAATTATTTTAAAAAATAATATCAAACTCATTTTTTTTCAGTCTAATGATGTATTTTTTCACTTTTTTATAAGTTTTTTAAAAAATTATTTTAATAGTTCGGAACAGAAAATAGGCGTTAGTCGATTAGTATTTTATAATTAACTTATTCCCAATGTATTCGATGTTTAACCTTACAAAATAAACCGGGTATTTCTTAAGGAAATTTTCATATTTTTCAAGCCTGACAAAATCTTTCTCCGTTGTCAAAAATATTTCTTTTCCGGTATATTCTGATTTTAATTTTTCGATATCGTTTGAGGAAAAATAATGATGGTCGGGAAATTCGAATTTCGATTTGATTTTAAAATTCAACTTTTCGATACATTTATTAAATGAATAAGGATTTGCAATCCCGCAAAATGCTATTACCTCCGTATCGGTCTTGTCAAGTTTATTACCTCTAACGTCCCTTACTGAATCGATTGTATATCTAATTCTGAAATATCTGTCTTTTTTAATATTCTTTATCCTGTTTATTGCAGTGTATTCTGAGAATTTGTCGTTCTGTATAATATAATCTGCTCTTCTTAATGAACAAAATGGTTCTCTTAAATTACCTATAGGGAATACTAATCTTCCGGTTATTTTATTTTTGTTATAGTCGTCGGAATCTATCAGCATTATATCCATATCTCTGAATAATCTTCTTCTGGAAAATGCATCGTCTAAAATAACCACATCCGGTTTGAAATACTGCATTGTATAATCGATTGCCTTGAACCTGTCTTTGCATACTAAAAGATAAAATTGTGATTTTTCTTCTTTGAGCATTCTGTATATCATAATCATTTCGTCACCTGCTTTTTCCCAATCCAATACTCTTTTACCGTCATAAACTAATTTCAGACCTTTACTTTTTCTTTTGTAACCTCTCGATATTATCGCTATTTTGCGGTTCTGCCGCATAATGGTTTTTGCAAGATGTATTACAAAAGGTGTTTTTCCTGTACCGCCTGCGGAAATATTTCCTATAGATATAACGGGTTTCGGATATTTGTATCTTTTAAGTATTCTGTAATCGTAATGAAAATTTTTTATTCTGATTAATATATAATAAATAATTGTCAGAGGAGATAATATTATTCTCGATATTGATTGTATTAACTTCGATTTCATAGTTTACATTTGAGACGCTATCTCCCTTTTAAAATTTGCTAAATCATCTTCATACAAAAACCGTCTGTAATAATATTTATTACCAAAGAAAACATAACATGTCGAAAACAATTTTGGTATTTCGAATTTATCCCAGCTTTTTATCAAAACCTTTTTCTTGAAATAAACTACTTTGACCGGTATAATCGGTGCTCTTGTTTCTTTAGAAATTATCAATGCTCCGTTTTTTATGGATTTAGCAGGTCCTCTTGGTCCGTCAGGAGTAATGACTGCTGAACTGTTTTTGCCGACATCGGAAATTAATTCTTTTATCCCTTCCTTGCCGTCTTTGGAACTTGATGCCCTGATTAATTTATATTTCCATCTGCTGAGGATTTTTGATAAAATTTCACCGTCTTCACTTTGTGATACCATTGCAGAAAAATTGCTGTTTTTAAAAATCCACCAGCCGATAAACATTTTTCCGTGCCAGAAGATAAATATTTTTTTGTTTAAATCCTTTGGTTGATTGTAAATTCTAATTTTTAATGTTTTTATGTATAAATTTATGAGTAAAGGAAGCAGGAGTTTACCTGCAAAGTTCAATATTTTCTTCTTCATTTGTTAAGATATGTTGAAATAATTTCCTCTGCGGTATGTTTCAATTTATCGGAAGAAAGAGTTTCTTTGATTTTCTTGAATTCATTAAGCATATTATTCCGGTATTGATAATCTGTAAGAATTCTTTTCCCTTCATTATATAAATTTTGTTCAGTCATATTTTTCTGTATGAATTCCTCGACAACCTGTTTTCCCGCAAGGAGATTTACTATAGATAAAAATTTTACATTAATTAATGCCTTTCCGATTGCATAATTTAATTTTGTGGTATTATATACCGTACAGAAAGGTGAACCTATTAATGCGCATTCAAGGTTAGATGTCCCGGATTTTGCGAACAGTAAAGCAGACTCTTTTATGAATTTGAAATTTGTATACTTGTCCTGTCTGTTACTGATAATTAAAGGTTCTTTATCTTTTATAATTTCATAATAAAGTTTTTCTTTTACATTTTCCGGTCTTAAAATCTTTATTTCGGCGTTGTATTCGTAAGACAATATTTTCGCTGCTTTGTATATAACGGGTAAAATTTTCCTGATTTCTTCTTCACGGCTTCCCGGCATTAATCCGATGTTTATGTGTTCTCTTTCGGTGCTTTTGTAATTATTAAGGAAATCCTGTGCTTTCTCTATTAGCGGATGTCCTCCAAAATCGGCATTAACTCCTTCTCTTTTATAAAAATCTACTTCAAAGGGAAATAAAACTATCATCTTATCGATATATTTTCTTACTGTATTTACTCTGCTTTTGTGCCATGCCCATAACTGTGGTGAAATATAATATATAATTTTCCCTTTGTAAAATTTTCTTGCTTCCGAAGCAAATTTCAGATTAAATCCGGGAAAATCAACAAGTATTATCAAATCAGGATTGTTTTTCCTTATGTATTCTATGCAGTCATTGAAAATTTTTTTCAGTTTCGGCAGATTTCTGAAAACACTCGAAAATCCTATATAATTTACTTCCCTGATATCGAATAATGTTTTTACCTTTTCCCTTCTCAGGTTGTTTCCTCCTATTCCGGCTACTGATAATTCGCCGTATTTCTTTCTTAATTTTGAAATTAGTGATGCGGAATGTGTGTCACCTGATTCTTCACCTGCAATTATAAATATGTGCTTTATTCCATTTTTCATTTGGTAATTGAATATACAAAGTAAATTATAATTATTAAAGATACTAAAAATAATGCCTGAAGGCTTCGTTTTTCGGACTTTAAACCTGCTTTTATATCAAATTCAAGTTTAGATTTAATATCATCCGGAATTTTTTTGAAAGAAGGAAAAAACCTGTTTACATATTTTTTATATATTTCATATGACCGGAAAGATTTATTCAGATAAACTTCTTCAGAAACTATGATGCAGTAATATTGAAATATGAAATATAGAAGTCCTGCAATCTGAAGATAGGGAAATAACGCAAATGACATAATTCCTGCTCCGGTGTATATCAATATATTTCCGGCATAAAGCGGATTTCTGATTATTCCATAAGGTCCTTGAGTAACAAGATTAGAACCTCCGGGTTCAGCGGTTGTTCTGGTTTCGCTTCCCGCATAACCGACTGCCCATATTCTTATTATTTCTCCGCACAGTGATATTAATAACCCTGCAATTATACTTATTAATACAGGTTTCATGAATAACAGCATTAATATTAGAAATGGTATCGGGGTATAACTTCTGTATTTAAATAGTAAATTACCTGTTTTTTCCATAATCTATCCTCCGAGAAAAACTTCTCTTCTGTTGTATTTTGCCGTCTGTCTGTGTTTGATTTTATTTTGCGAAACAAGTTTCTCAATTTTTTTTACGATATCGCTGAAATTATTGAATTCGAAATATGTAATATTGTTTTTCCAGCAATAAGATGCAAGTGCTTTTTTAGCAAAAACAAAGTCCGCATAATTTGCGGCACAAAAATCAGAAACACCGTCGCCGATAAAAACGGAAACATCATTATCATAATCGTTTGTATGCTTTAATATAATATTTCTTTTGCTCATACCGCAAAAATTGCAGTGTTCGTCGGGATAAGGAAATTCACAGTCCAGTTTTATTTTTCCGTTTATGTTTTTTATTATCATTTTGTTACAATAGTATCTCAGATTAATGTCTTCTTTGTTAAGTATATATTTTATGTAGTAATCGAGTCCTTCACTTACTAATATTATTTCATAATTATTGTCTTCGCAGAATTCTGTAAATACTTTGAAATTATCATCGAGTTCTTCTTCGTCAAGATATTTATTAAATGTGTATATATCAAAATCTTCTACCAGTTCCAGTTCTTTTCTTATGCAGTCTCGTCCGGTGATAAGACATAAAGAAAAATCATCGCATATTTTTTTAAATTTTTCCTGATTTTTGATGAATCTTCCCAAAGAATGTACCCAGATATCATTCTTTGTTACTGTTCCGTCGAAATCACAGAAAAATTTTAAATTGAACTTTTTCATATTCCGCTTTGAACTTCGAATACGATTTTTTTCAAAATTTTTTTTACTGTTTCGGGATTTGCTCTGCCTTCTGTTAATTTCATTATCTTACCTATTAGAAACCCTTCAATCTTGTGTTCTCCTGACCTGTATTTATTTGTCTCTTCAGTATATACTTTCAAAATTCCGATAATAATATCTTCTATTTCAGATTCGTCTTGAATTTGATAAAAATTATGTGATTTGATTATATATTCGGGATCTTTTTCTTTTTCGTCTTTTGCCTGAATCATAATTCTGAATACTTCTTTTGCGGTCATAATATTTATTTTTCCTGTATATAATATATCGAGTAATGAAGAAAGATGTTTTGGCTTAACAGGAAAATCGTCTATGTTTTTACTTATACTTTCGTTTAATTCTCTGATAACTTCTCTCACTATCCAGTTTGCCGTGTTTTTAAACTGTTCGGTATTTTTAATTTTAAGAAGATTTATAGTGTTCTCGAAGTATTCACAAATCATTTTATTTCGTGTCAGAATATCAGCTTTAGATTCCGGTATTTGATATTGTATTAAAAATCTTTCTTTTTTGTCTTCAGGTAATTCTTGTATGGAATTTTTTATTTCTGCGATTAACTCTTTTGTAACTGTAAGTGGAATAAGGTCGGGTTCAGGGAAATATCGGTAATCTTCTTCCTCTTCTTTTGTTCTTAAAACTGCTATTTTTTTGTTAGTAGCATCGTAATTTATTGTGTTATGTTTAATTTTATTTTCCGACTCTATTAAGTATTTTTGTCTTTGAATTTCTAAATTCAATGCATCTTTAAGATATTTAAATGAATTGAGATTTTTTATTTCAGTTTTTCCGTATTGTTCTTTCTTATCTCTGTGTTTAAGGGAAATGTTTGCGTCGAATCTTAAAGAACCTTCTTCCATATTTCCATCGCATATATTGAGAAAGGTTAATATCCGCCTTATTTTTTTTGCTAATACTGCTGCTTCTTCCGGTGAATTTATTTCCGGTTTTGTAACAATTTCAATAAGTGGAATACCGCATCTGTTGAAGTCTAATAATGTTTCTGTTTCGGAAATTTCGTGAATGGATTTTCCTGCATCTTCTTCAATGTGTATTCTTTCAATACCGATTCTTTTTTTAAGATTATTTTGTACCGGGATCTCTATACTACCGTCATAACATAAAGGCGTTTCATATTGGGTAATCTGATAACCTTTCGGCAAATCGGGATAAAAATAATTTTTTCTTGCAAATACGGATTTATAATTTATCCTGCAATTTAAAGCAATACCGGCTTTTAATGCTAAATACACAGCTTTCTTATTCAATACGGGCAAAGCACCCGGACTGCCGAGACACACTGGGCATACGTTTGTATTCGGAGGTGAATTATGCTTTGCAGAACATCCGCAAAATGCTTTTGTATTGGTATTTAATTGTGAATGTATTTCAAGTCCAATAACAGGTAAATATTTTTCCTGAATGCCGGTCAATAAATATGTCTTTGATTTATTTCTAAAATTTACAAAGAATAGTTTTCTAATTTAATTCATAGTTCATCTGTATATTACGGAGCTTAGTACACGACAAAAATCCGCTTTAAATAAACAAATTCCAAACTCTGTAGTTAAGCGTCACTTATTACTCATAAGTCCGGACTGTAGTTAGGTTTTATTGTTTTAATTATCCGGAGTATTCTTCACTTTAATCGGAACTTAATTTTAACATGAATATCATAAAAATTATATAAGTCTGAACAGAATCTTAATATTATATATATTACTAACAGTTCTGAATTAAAGAATTACTGGTTTTTATTAATTGCACGGAATTCATTAATAACTCTTTCTTTTGCTTCAAAGTGATTGACAATCGGCAGGGGATAATCTTTACCGATTTTAATTTTACAGGATTTTAAAATATCATCACTGAAAATCCACGGTTCGTGAATAAATTTCGAGGGAAGATTTCTGAGTTCCGGTAAATATTTTTTAATAAATATTCCCTCGGTATCGAATTTTTTACTCTGGAGTACGGGATTGAAAATTCTGAAATACGGTTGTGCATCGCATCCTGTCGATGCACTCCACTGCCAGCCGCCGTTATTTGAAGAAAAATCCAGATCTATCAGTTTTTCGGCAAAATATTTTTCTCCCCATCTCCAGTCAATGAATAAGTCTTTTGTTAAAAACATAGCAGTTGCCATTCTTACTCTGTTATGCATCCATCCTTCTTCATTCATTTGTCTCATAGCAGCATCTATTATCGGATATCCGGTTTTTCCTTCACACCACAATCTGAACATTTTCCTGTTATAATTCCATTTGAGGTTGTCATATTCTTTTTTAAACGAATAATTAATGATATAGGAGAAATGAAAAGTAATATTATAATAGAATTCCCTCCACAATAGTTCGTTAATCCATGTTTGTATTTCGTTTTCGTATTTTGAGTTTTTAATTAAATTCATTGCTTTGCCGAGACATTCTCTTATCGAAACGGTTCCGAAATGTATATGAGCCGAAATCCTGCTTGTTCCGTCAACAGCGGGAAAATCACGCTGACTTTTATACTTTTCTATTCTGTTGTCTATAAATTCATTCAACAATTTTATTCCTTTTGTTCTTCCTCCATAAAATATTCTTTCCGGTTTTTTCCCGTTAAATTCGTAAAAATCGAGTTCGATATTTTCTTTTTTTAAATCTATATTATATTTTTTATTAAGGGTGCTTATTTTATAAACATAAGTGTTATATTGTTTTTTTGTCAGTAATAATTTTAATTTTTTACTGAACGGAGTATAGACCGTATATGGTGTGCCGTCATCTTTCATAATTTCACCGCATTTAAAAATCGTTGTGTCAGTAAATAATTTGAAAACTCCGTTATTTTTCTCAATAATTTTTTTTATAATTTCGTCACGTTTAATACAATACGGCTCAACCTGATAATTTGCGTAAATGCATATATTACCATAATAACCTGTTAATGTTTTGAAAATATTTTCTGAATTTCCCTCTATTACATTCAAAATTAAATTGTATTTCGCCAGATTTTCTTTTAAATCTTTTAAAGATTCATCTAAAAATTCGATTCTTTTTTTGCCGGAATAAACATAAGTATTTTTATTTTTAATATAGATAAAAGAAAATATTTCACCATTACCGTAATCCTTTATAAAATCAGAAAGACCTGCATTATCCGATATACGCAGGTCTTTTCTAAACCAGAAAATTTTTAATATTGTATTCGATTTTTCAAACAAACTGTGGCATTCTTTCGATGAAAGAATGCGAAGTTAAAATTACAAAATTTGCTTTTGACTGATATTCTTTGAGATTAAAGGAATTAAGGTAACTCATTGATGACTGAAGTCCCTCTTTATATTCTCTTATGATTTTCGTAACATTGCCTTTATATGGTACAAGAGTTTCTTCTCCTTCAATGTAAGTTTTGCTGTCCTGTTTAACAGCAAATGAAGCGCTTCCGCAGTATTTTTTCCATCTTTGATTGTTATATTTCAACACTTCGCCCGGAGATTCTTCACATCCTGCAAGTACTCTTCCGAACATTACAGCATCACATCCGAGAGCAATTGCTTTACACATTGCTCCAGGGTTACTGATTCCCCCGTCTGCTATTATCTTTACGCCGGATTTTAAATCGTCTTTTGCCGCCAATGCTCTGATAATTGCATCGACCTGTCCGATTCCAATACCGGATTTAATTGAAGTAGAGCACATTGCCCCGTTTCCGATGCCTACTCTGATTGCATCAACATTAAGGCTTATCAGATATTTTGTAGTCTCGTAACTTGCTACGTTTCCTGCGATTATTTTAAGTTTATAGGAATTAACAATGTTGTGTATTTTGTTCAGATATCTTTCTATCATTTTTGAACCACCGTTTGCCACATCTATACATATTATATATACACCTGAATCCGCAAGTGCTTTTAATCTGTCTATTTCTGTTTGATGAGTTATTCCGACTGCAGCGGATTTGTATTCCTTTTCGAAGAGATTATTAGAACGAAACTCATCAATCTGGTCTTCGATAGTATTAAACCTGTGTATTATACCAAGGCACTTTAACTCTGACAATGCTTTTGCCATTTTTCCTCCGCATACAGTGTTCATAGGGGAGGCAATTATGGGGACTTCAAGATTCAAACCAAGAAAGTTGGATGATGTGTCGCAAAGACTTCGATGTTCGATTTCGGATATTTGATTTGGAAGAAGCGATATATCGTCGTAAGTAAGTGAGTAGTCCGATGAAAAATTTCTGTATGACAATTCTTTTGAAGTTAAGTTTTTAAAAATTATTTTTTAATTGCTCTTGTAACTTTTTCTGCAGCGTCTTTCAGCGTTGTCGCAGGAATGAGGTTTAATCCCGAATCATCGAGAATTTTCTTTGCTTCTTCTGCATTGGTACCCTGCAATCTTACGACTACCGGCAGTGTTATATTGAGGTTCTTCGATGCCTGAACAACTCCGTTTGCAACCCTGTCGCACCTGACTATACCGCCGAAAATATTTATGAGTATTGCCTTCACATTTTTATCTGAAAGAATAATTCTGAATCCGTTTTCCACTGTTTCAGCTGAGGCACTTCCGCCCACATCCAGAAAGTTAGCCGGTTCTCCGCCTGCAAGTTTGATTAAATCCATCGTTGCCATTGCAAGACCTGCACCGTTTACCATACACCCGACATTACCGTCGAGTTTAATGTAATTCAGATTATATTTCGATGCTTCTACTTCGAGAGGGTCTTCTTCATTAAAATCTCTCAATGCTTCATACTCTTTGTGGAGGAACAATGCATTATCGTCAAAAGTTACTTTTGCGTCCAGAGCGAGTATCTTATCGTCATTCGTTATAATTAACGGATTAATTTCTATCAGGGAAGCATTGGATTTCTGATATGCATTGTAAAGTGACGGTATGAACTTCAGAAAATCTTTGTATGCTGCACCTTCGAGTCCGAGTCCGAATGCAAGTTCCCTTACCTGATAAGATTGCAGACCAATCGTCGGTTCTATCCATATTTTTATAATCTTTTCCGGTGTTTCTGCCGCTACTTTTTCTATTTCCACTCCTCCTTCAGTAGATGCCATTATAATATCTTTTACTTCCGACCTGTCCAAAAGAATACCGAGATACAATTCCTTTTTGTAATTTAATCCTTCGGTTATAAATATTGTCTGAATTTCTTTTCCTTCTTTTCCCGTCTGATGTGTCACAAGTATATTATTAAGTATTTTTCCCGCATAATCTTTAGCTTTCTTGACATCTTCACCGAAAAATTTTACTCCGCCTTCTACAATTAATTCATCCCTGTTATGTTTGTTGAAAACCTTTCCTTTTCCTCGTCCGCCGGCATGTATCTGAGATTTTACGACAAACTGTTTAATTCCTCTTTCTGTCAGTTTCTTTATTGCGTCATCGAATTCTTCAATCTTTTTAATTGCTGAGCCATCCTGCACTGCAACACCGTGTTTTTTTAAAATTGCTTTCGCCTGATATTCGTGAATTTTCATAATTATTATTTTTAATTTTTCAATTTTATTTTTTCTCTAATTTTTCTTTTTGTTGAATGAAAAAAGTATCGAGTTTGCTCTTTATCGTATCCGGATTTGTTTTATTTTTTATTAATGTATCTATCTTTTTAATTTCGTTGTCAATAGTTTTGTCTATTTCTTCATTAACCTGTTTATTTATATTTTCGTGCATTTTCTCGCATCCAAAAAGTATCATAAACATAATTATCAGAAGAAATAATTTATATGTTTTCATAAAAACAGGTTAATCCGGCTTATTTAATTTTTTCACTTATGGATTTTGCCTGCATAAACAGCAACAGATAATCTCTTCCGCCTGCTTTCGAGTCTGTTCCGCTCATATTGAATCCTCCGAACGGATGAACACCAACAAGAGCACCTGTGCATTTTCTGTTCAGATATAAGTTTCCTACGTGAAATTCCTTTTCGGCAATGTCGAGTTTTTTACGGTTTTTGCTGTAAACCGCACCTGTTAATCCGTATATTGTGTTATTTGCTATTTTCAAAGATTCCTCATAATTTTTTGATTTTATCACCGCAAGAACAGGTCCGAATATTTCTTCCTGTGCAATTGTATCAAAAGGTTTTACATCTTTAATTATTGTCGGATCGATGAAGTATCCGTTCTTTTCGGAACTCTTGCCTCCGGATATCAATATTCCGCCTTCTTCTATTCCTTTTGTTATGTAACTTTTTATACTTTCTTTTGCCTTGGCGTTAATTACTGGTCCCATATTGAGATTAAATCTTGCTTCATCTACTTTTAAGGTTCTTGCCTTTACAACGAGTGCCTCACAGAATTTATCGTATAGTTTTTCATCTACTATTACTCTCGAACATGCCGAACATTTTTGCCCCTGAAATCCGAATGCGGATGCAATTACCCCGTTAACTGCATCATTAAAGTCTTTTAGTTCATTGTCAATTATTATTGTATCTTTGCCCCCCATTTCTGCTACGACTCTTTTAATCCAGATTTGATTGGGCTGTTTTTTTGCTGCAAGTTCGTTAATTCTTAATCCTACTTCCATTGAACCTGTGAAAGAAATATACCTTGTAAGAGGATGTGTAACAAGTACATCGCCGATAGATCCGCCTCCGCCTGTTATAAAATTCAATACTCCGGCTGGTAGCTTAAGTTCTTCCATCAATTCGACAAACATTTGTGCGATAGCAGGGGAGTCGCTCGATGGTTTCAGAACTACGGTGTTGCCTGTGACAATGGAAGCGGTTGTCATTCCGACTAATATTGCAAGAGGAAAATTCCAGGGAGGTATTACAACTCCTACTCCGAGCGGAATATATATGAGTTGATTTTTTTCTCCTGGGTATTTCGTCAGTGGTTGTTCTTTTGAATAACGTATCATTTCCCTTGCATAAAATTCCATGAAATCTATTGCTTCAGCAGTATCTGCATCCGCTTCCACCCAGTTTTTTCCTTCTTCATATACCATCATAGCCGAAAAATCGTGTTTCCTTTTACGCATTATATATGCCGCTTTTAGCAAATATTCTGCTCTTTTCAGCGGAGAAACGAATTTCCATTCGTCAAATTTTTTATGCGCTGTTTCGATTGCCTTAACAGCTAAATTTATATCGGCTTTTTGAAATGTACCTACAACCTCGTTGTAATTAGAAGGATTGATGGATTTTAATTTTTCATTAGTGTAAATTTTTTCCTTTCCGATTAACAGGGGATATTCCTTGTTGAATCTTTTTGTGATTTTTCCAAGGCTCTTTTCAAAAGCTTTTCGGTTCTTTGAAATACTGAAATCGGTTAACGGTTCGTTTTTAAATTTTGATAGTAACATATTTTTTAATTTAATTTTATAGAAATTATTTATCTGTTTGTTAGTCTTACTGCTGTGTTGTGCACCTCCGGTCTGATTAATCTGATTCCTTCATTTCCTCTTGCCGGATTTATCCTGTTGGTTAAAAAGATTACTATTAAATTCCTGTCTCTGTCACACCAGACTGATGTCCCGGTGTATCCTGTATGACCGAAGGAGTTTTCAGAAAACAATTCTCCGCATTGAGTCCTGTATTTTGTCGGCTCGGGTTTTGTTTCCCATCCTAATGCTCTTATGTTATTGTATGATAATTCAGTAAATCTTTTTGTAAATATTTTAATAACCGAGCTCCTGCAGAAGTTTTCTTCTTTCAATCCTCTGGTATAAGGATTATAATAAAATCCGTTATTCAAAATCATTCTCATAAATTGATATAAATCTTTTGCATTGGAAAATAATCCTGCGTTTCCGGATACGCCTCCCATCAAACTTGCCGCCTCATCATGTACTTCTCCCTTTAATAATCTTCCTCTCCAGTAATTATCGTATTCTGTTGGAGCTATAAAATTTTTGTATTGTTTATCGGGATTGAAAAAAGTATTTTCCATTCCAAGAGGGTAAAAAATCAAGGAATCACAATATTTAGAAAAACTTAGTTTAGTAACCCGCTCAACTATTTCGCCAAGCAATATCGCATTTAAATCGCTGTATACGCATCTCGTATCTGTCGGATAATCCAAACCGATATTATATATCGTATTCATGACATCCTCTTTTGTTTTGCACGTTTTGTAAAAAGGAATCCAAGCTTTCAAACCTGAATTATGCAGTAACAGGTTAAGTATTGATATCGTGTTTTTTCCGTTGTTGTCAAATTCCGGGATGTATTTTATAACAGGGTCATTTAAATCGATTTTTCCGATGTCTGCAAGTATCATTACTGCTGTTGTAGTTGCTATTACCTTTGTAACAGATGCTAAATCATAAATCGTATAATTTGTAACCTCCGGTGAATCTGTGTCGTATGTGAATCTTCCGTATGATTTTTCATAAATAATATTATTATTATCACCGATTAATATCTGCGCACCGGGGTAATATTTGTTTTCTATTCCTGATTGTATTATTGAGTCGAGTTCAGAAAAATCCTGCGAAAAGGAAATTAATGGTATGAGTAAAATTATTACTGTAAGAAAGTATTTCATTTTCCAAATATATTCAAATTCAAGTGTTACTTCAATTTAATAAAAAATACGCTAATAATACCAAAATTTTAAATAAGTTCGTAAGTTTTATTGTCTTTTCGTTTCCAAAACTGAAAGTAAAGGAGAAAAATACAAAAAAATAGTAAATAGTAAAAATTAAATAAAAAATAAATAAAACTGTAGATTTAGCTCAAGTCCGAGTTAAAGTATACAAAAGCGGGAAAGATAAGGAAGAATTCCGGAAAAAGACAATCAGATTCCGAAACATCCACCGCGGCGGAATGATACAGGAGAAAGTTCGAAATTAAAGTCAAGAAAGAATAGAAGAAGGGAACTTTGCTAAAATCGGGCGTAAGGAGAAAAAGTCATAAGAAATGTAAAATTTTTTCAAAAAAAAGGAACCCGAAATCTTTCGGATTCCTTATAAAAAAAATTTGTATGGATTTTTCGTTTTATCTTTTTCTTCTGAGTCCGTATGCGACTACAACTCCAACCAATGTTATCAGGGGTAATTCAAGACCGAATAATCCGCATCCGCCTTTTACTTTTATTGTAGCATTAAGAGGTACATCGTCTTTGGAAATATCACCAAGTTTATGTTCCCATTTAACTTTGTTTCCGTCTTTTGTCCCGTTTGTTTTCAGGACTTCTCCTGGGAATTCAAATTCATAATTAAGTTTATTTGTTGCTCCGCTGACTGTTGTATCTTTCAGCAGCACATAAGAAAAATCATAACCGTCATCGCCTTTTTTCCATGATGGTTTGATTTTATTCTGAAACGCCTTAGCGTCTGTCAGTTTATTGATGTCTTTGTATTTTAACGTTAACCGCACATGCGTAGTCGTATCTGTTTCATTTTTTTCTACTTTGACTTCTGTTACTTCGGAATTAGATGAATTGTAGTTGTCTTTGACTTTTTGCTCGGTGAAACCAAATCCTTTGAATTCATCGTTGGAAATGTTTGAATTCTTTGTCCAGTAGTGTATGTCCATTTTTCCCGACCCGTCTTTTTCCAGTACGGACTTCGTTTCCATGTCAATGCAGGAAGACAGCAGGAATGCTAAAAGGATAAAGGGTAGAATAAAAAACAGTCTCTTCATTTTTGAGCCCTTTCTTTTTTAATTAATAAAGTTTATGCAAGTTAATAATAATTATTAATATTTACAATTATATTTTTTTACATTTTTTTTATAAAACTTTTATGGTAATTTATCGTAAAATAATATAACTACAAGGAGATTTTAAAAATGAAAAAATTATTATTATTATTAATATTTTTTGTTTTTGCTTTGGGTTTGAATGCCCAGACATTGGTTGCTACATATCCTTTTCCGTATTTCAATTCTTATAACTATTTCTGGGGTATAACTCAAAGAAACGATACTCTCTGGATTGGTTCGGATTTCGATGGTACAGGTTATCCGTTTTCGATGTTGTATAAAGTTACGAAAACGGGTACTATTTTAGATAGTTTTGCAACACCTTTCAAATTCAATCATGGTCTTGAATGGGATGGTTCGAACTTCTGGATTGCGGAAGACTATAAATCCAACGGCGCAAAAATTTATAAAATTAGTCCGAGTGGTGTTTTACTGGATAGTATTATGACAGGAACTTGGGCTGGCGGTATCGGAGATATAGCATTAGACGGTGATAATCTGTGGTTTTCAGTTTATTATCCTGATTATACAACCTACCCGTATGCCTATGCTTATAAAGTAAATTTATCGACAAAACAAATTGTTGATACAATTCCATTAAGAGGCAGACAGGTTTATGGTATCGCAGTCAAAGGTGACACAATTTTTTACGTAAACGATAATCTGCACAGTGAACAGGAAAGAATTTATGCTTACAGGAAAGCAATTGGAGATACCTTGTTTTCATTCGCCGCTCCCGACCCGGATAATGACTGTGACCCTCATGGACTCTACTGGGACGGACAGCATTTATGGCTGATTGCTTTTAGAGTTGGCGGCTCAGCAAGTGCGTACAGATGCCTCTATAAATATGAAATATTAGGTCAGGGAAGTCCTACTATTACAACAAGTACTTCTTCAATAAATTTCGGCGATGTTATAATTGGTAATACGGGTATCCAAAATTTAACAATTAATAACGTTGGCACTGCAAAATTAATTATAAGTGCTAAGACTATTACGAATCCGGTTTTCGGAATTATTCCGTCTAATGTACCTGATACGATAAATCCGGGTTCCTGGAAAGATTATAATATTACATTCACTCCGACTGCTTTCGATACAACATTAGGGCAACTGCAGATAAGCAGTGACGATATGGCAACACCGGTAAAAACCATAAATCTCAGAGGCAGAGGGGTTTACAGCAGTGCTGTAATCAATTTATCGGCTGCTTCTTTTAACTATAATGACAGAAGAGTAAATTCATTATGCGGATTTCAGTTCCAAATAACTAATCAGGGAACATCTCCTTTAACTATAAGTTCTGCTGCATTTACTACTCCGAGATATAAATTCGATACAAATGGAGTAACATTTCCGATTGTAATCGAACCTCAAATCTCGAAGCAGTATAGAGTCTGGTTCAATCCGAATACTGTAGGTGCCTTTATAGATACACTTTCTATTGTTTCAAACGCAAGCAATTTGCCTACTGCAAAGATTTCTTTTACCGGCAACGGAGTCAGTAATCCGGCTGTACTTGGTGATATAATGTGGCAGGGTACCGTCCCCGATAATCCTTACACAAGTTATGATGATTATCAACCGAAAAGTATGAAGAAAATACCTGATGTAAACGGTGACGGCGTAAATGATTTAATAATTTGTTCCGGTAATTATCTGACTCACTGCTGGAACGGAAATTCATCTGTTTCTGCCGATATTATCTGGATATTTAACACAGGATACAATAATAATAATACTGGGTCGGTTGACTGGGAAGGCGCTATGCAAATTAGAACCGATGTTGACGGCGACGGAGTAAGTGATGTGGTTATCGGATGTGCAGGAGGAAATGAGATGGTGTATACAATCTCAGGCAGAACAGGTAGATTAATCTGGTTTTATGGTGATTCGGTGAATTATGCAACCGGAGATATTATGGGTATCAGAACCGATAAGGATTATAATAGTGACGGTGTAAATGATGTACTTGTTTCGGCAAGCGGTACTACAACAGGTGGAAGACATTCGGTAATTTGTCTTAACGGTATTAACGGCACTGAAATATTCAACGTTGTTCAAGCATGGCCGTTTACTTATGATATAAGTAATTCTCCTTACGGCGGCGCAATCGGCTTGACAAATAATGGCACACCTTATACGCTCGCCGGTTTTAACAACAGCGGTGCTAATACATGGAATTATTCATTAACCGGCGCTTTGTGGAGCATTAGACAAATTCCGGATATTAACAATAATAGTACTGATGATTTTATCGGTTATCAGGGATTCAGCGGAAGCGTGTTTACGGTTGACGCAAGCAACGGAGGTGCTATATGGAATATTACTCTCGGTAGCGGAAATAATGGTACTATACTCATACTCTCTGACCTCGATTCAAATGGATTTCCCGATTTCACTCTGTCCGGTCCGCAAATTGCAAGTCGTGTTGATACAAAAACAAATACGATACTCTGGCAAAATGCTTTTGCAGCATCATATATAAGGGATATTGCTGATGTGGGAGATATTAACGGCGATAGTATTAATGATATTGCTTTTTCTACTCAGACGCCGGGACGTGTATATATCCTTAACGGAGTTAACGGTTACCAGTTGTTCATGTATGAATTCGGCTCGACTGTCACTTATAGAGCCGATAGAGTTGAAGGAATAAATTCAATCGACGGTAATCAGACAAAAGAATTTGTCGGTGGATGCAGAGATGGAAGAATTATTTGCTTCTCCGGCGGTCCTAATCCTGTCGGAATTTCGAAAATTACTCAAATCGTTCCTGATAAATATGAACTCCATCAGAATTATCCGAATCCCTTTAACCCGGTAACAAATATTAAATTCGATTTACCGAAGAATAGCACCGTTTCTCTGAAAATCTATGATATTAACGGAAGGGAAATAAACGAAATTGTCAAAGGACATTTAAATGCTGGACAGTATGAATATGAATTTAACGCAAACGGGCTTTCGAGCGGAGTATATTTCTATAAACTGACCGCAGACAATTTCAGTCATGTTAAAAAAATGATTTTGCTAAAATAATAATAGATTAGAATTGTCATTTTTAAACTCCTGATTCTTTTTGATTCGGGAGTTTTTTATTTATGAAACAATTTTACTTTTCTATTATTAAATTATCATTCTTGACATCTTACCAGCTTGACTTTATGACTTTAATTAGGACTTAATTCTTGAATTTAGTTTTTGCAGGATTTTTTTCCCGGTGTATAAATAATTGCAGTTTTTTTTTTTTTTTTTTTTTTTTTTTTTTTTTTAAATAATTAATTTTTTTTTTTTTT
>Ga0194125_10004567_pt1 | contig 21491 bp, 11 predicted proteins | sample TA2KigC250mmetaG_FD_148626 | JGI IMG/M metagenome (GOLD analysis project Ga0194125, IMG submission 148626) | Freshwater microbial communities from Lake Tanganyika, Tanzania - TA2015034 Kigoma Deep Cast 250m | ecosystem: Environmental > Aquatic > Freshwater > Lake | place: Tanzania: Lake...
CTGCCAGCACCCCTCCCGCGGGGCGCGGCCGAGGGCAGAGGCGGGTTTGCACAGACTCAGGTCGGCCAGGTACTTCACGTCGGCCACCCCCCTAGTTGGCGCTGCAGCGACGAGAAGGGCGGAGCCCAGCGAGACTACCGGGTGCATATACACAGGCATTCCCATTGGACGCCCTCCGACCGTTCAGAGCCTGTATGAGAAGGGTGGGCGCCCTGAATGGCGCCCGCGCACGCTCTCAGTCGTACGACCCGTACTCCTTCGCGATCTGCACGATGCGGCGGTAGTTGTCGAGGCTGACGCTGTCGGGGATGGAGTGGTCCTCCCGGAAGATGTAGCCTCCGTTCTCCTTGAGGACCGGCAGCAGACGGACGATCTCGGCCTCGATCTGGTCGATGTGATCCCACAACATCGCGTTGATGCCCCCGTCGAGCACCAGCCGGTCGCCGTAGGTCTGCTTGAGGTGAACCGGGTCCATGCCCGCCTTGACCTCCAGCGGGTTGAGCCCGTCGAGCCCCGCCTCGAGCAGGTCCGGCACGAACGCATTGATGTTCCCGCAGGAGTGCAGGTGGGCGACGATGCCCTTCTCGTGGGCCCAGTCGATGGCGCGCTTCTGCACCGGGAGCAGGAGTTCGCGGTACATCGGGACCGAGAAGAACGTGCCGTTGCGGTAACCCATGTCATCGCACCAGAAGATGCAGTCGAAGGTGTAGCCCTCGTCCCAGATCATCTGGAGCAATTGCAGGCTGCAATCCAGTTCGGTGTTGTACATGTCGGCCACGAGTTCGGGGTCATCCATCATCAGCGTGAGCAGACGCTCTGTGCCGACGATCCGCGCATGGGTGACGTCGAACCCGAAGAACAGCCCGCCGTGAATCCACCAACCCTTCTCGCGCCACGTGGGGTAGTGGGTGCGCAGGTGGTTCCAGTCGATGCGGTCGCGCCCCATCTCGAGGCGCGCCTTCGCGTCCTCCCAGGTCTTGCGGTCCACGACGGTGCGACCGAGCCAGTGGGGCGTGGAGCTGGCGTGCTTCCAGTTCTTCGAGGTCGTGCCCCATGAGTCGAAGGTGATGATGTAGTCGTCGGTTTCCTCGACCACCTTCGACTCGTACCGCGGGCTGACGTCGCCGCCCACTCCGGCCACGTGGTCGAGGCCGAAGTAGTCCGCGAAGTCCGCATCGGCCGGCATGCCCTCGCGGCGCCACCGCTCAAGCGTCGTGCCCCACGGTCCGCCGATCATGGGGACCCGGTCGGCATCCCGGTGCTCGTACATCCGCTGGAACCGCTCACGCGTAGTCATCTCGGCCATGCACTTCCCCCCTGTACGATCGGGTACGTTGGTGTTGCGCCGGCGCAGGAGTGTCCGTTGCCGCTCCGTGGTTCGCCCCGGCGCCGCCCAGGTCCTCGCTCTGCCTGCATCTCTCCTGCCCGAGGAGGCGGCGCGGGGAGAAGGAGGGGTTCCGGCGCCGCCGAAAGAGAGGCCCAACTTGGCGGTAGGGTGAGGTCCCCTGGAGCGCATTCCCCCTGACAGGCTTACGTGGGTCATCGCGCTGGCGCTGGCGTTGGCCGTGGCGGTCGGCGGGGCGATCTCCACTCTGGTCCGCTACGACGTGCTGGGCGTCGGCCACCTTCCGCGCGTTGCTCTGTTCCCGATCCTGGTTCTCGTGCTGCTGAACGCTCTCGCCGTTCGGGCCTTCGGGCGGCGCCTGCTGGACGCTCGCCGGCTGATGTACGTCTACGTGGCCGTCCTCGCGACCGCGAACATCATGGGGGTGGAGCTGGTCATCCGCCAATACCTCATCATGGTCGCGGCCCAGGGGTACGCCACACCCGAGAACAAGGTCGCCGAGACCGTGCTCCCGCACGTGCCCGAGTGGATGGTGCCAGCCAAGAGCCCCCGCGCCCCGGCGGTTCGCTACGCCTTCGAGGGCGTGCCGACGGGGGGCGACTTCCCGTGGCGCGCGTGGGTCCGGCCGCTGGTGGCGTGGACGCCGCTCTTCATCGCGCTGCTGACGATGCAGATGACGCTGCCGGTGTTCTTCCGGCGGCGGTGGGCGGATCAGGAGCGCCTGCTGTTCCCGCTCGCTCGGATTCCGGCCGAGCTGACCCACTACGATCGCGCGGGCGATCCCGTGCCGAGCCTCTTGCGGAGCCGCCTCTTCTGGGTCGCTTTCGGCGTGCCTTGCGTAGTCTTCCTCCTGAACGGTTGGCATCATTACGTGCCGGCCGTCCCGGAAGTGCGCCTGATGCGGGACCTCGGCCGCGTGTTTGGCGGACGGCCGTGGGCGGTGCTCAACGGCTGGCCCGTCAACGTGTACTTCGAGATGGCCGGCATCACCTACCTGGTGCCGGACGACATGGGGTTCAGCCTCTGGCTGTTCTGGGTGCTGAGGAAGCTCGCCATGGTGGCGCGCGAGGCCCTCGGCCACACGAACCACGACGCGGTCCTTCGCGAGCAGGGCTTCGGTGGCTACCTGTTCCTGGTGGTCGCCTACGTCTGGTGCGCCCGCGCGCAGCTGGCCGATCTCTGGCGGAAGGCGGTCTACAATGACCCCGGCGTTGACGACGACCGAGAGCCGATGCCGTACCGACTCGCGCTCCTCGGATTCGCCGCCTCCGTCATCGTCGTCGTGGGCTGGGCGCGAGCCGCGGGGGCCTCGGTCGGCTACTCGTTGCTGGGGCTCGCGCTGTACCTCGTGAGCATTACCGTCATCACGCGCATGGTGGCGGAGGGCGGTCTCTTCATCGTCTGGCCGCCGATGGAGCGCTTCAACCACTACCTCGTGCGGGCCTTCGGTCCGCAGGCGATGGGGGCGCAGACCTACACGATCCTGAGCTACCTCGGCCTGAAGCTGGCGGACAACTCGACCTCGACGATGGCCAACGTCTTGGACGGGTACCGGATCGCGGACCTCGCGGGCCTCGAGCCGCGACGGGCGGCCCTGCTGATGCTGACCTGCATGGTCGCCGCCGTGTTCGCCTCACACCCCGCGGCGCTCCACGCCATCTACTCGCGCTCCGTGCCGGCGCTGGGCTGGTTCCCGCGGATCGCCTTCGTCAGCTTCGGGAGCGACATCGTCAGCAACCTGACGGCGCCCCTCCGGTTCACCACGACCGACTACGGTCACATGGCCCTCGGCGCCGGCGTCACCTTCGTCCTCCAGGCGCTGCGGCAGCGGTACGTCTGGTGGCCGGTGCATCCCCTGGCCTACGTAGCCATGATCGGCGCGCCGTACCTCGGCGACCGCTACGGGTTCTCCATCTTCCTGGGCTGGGCCGCTCGCCGTCTGGTGCTCTACGTGGGAGGGTTCCGCGGCTACTCGGCGGCGCGGCCCTGCGCCCTCGGCCTGGTGGCGGGTCAGGCCTTCATTCTGCTGCTGTGGAGCCTCGTCCACTACTTCCGCCCCATCAGCGCCGCTCTGATCATCGAGTAGTTGGGGGCTGAACCACCGAGCTCTGCGCAGGCCCTCTCGCCGTTGCCGGCGAACTGCCGCTGCGCCACGTTTGGCGACCGTCCGCCCTCCTGCGGGAACCGGACCGAGGTGAACCTCATGCCACGGCACATGCTGCTACCACTGCTGCTGGGGGTGCTGGCCGCGCCGCAGATGGCCCGTGCGGAGCGGACCAGTGTGCTCGACTTCGGGGCGAAGGGCGATGGCATTGCGGATGACACCGCCGCCATCCAGCGGGCCCTGAACGCCGCCAAGGGCGCCGACGGCACCGCGGAAGGCCGGACCGTGTTCTCGCTCCACTTCCCGAGCAAGCCCGGCGGGTTCTACAAGATCACGGACAGCCTGCTGATTGACGGCACCCACGGGCTGGTCCTCTACGGCGACGGCGCCCTCACCCGGCGCAACTGGTACGATGAGAACGCCACGATCCGGTGGTATGGGAAGGAGTCGAAGCCCATCTTCTGGGTGAAGGGCGGGACAGGGCACACCGAGGTCGCCGCCGGGGGCGAGCGGACCAGACCCTCCAATCCCAACGTCTGCCTCACGATTCGTGACCTGACGATCCAGGGCTACCCGGACCGACTGAAGGAGGGCGCGCTCCCGCCCAACCTCGCCCTCTCCGGCATCCACTTCGGCCCGCTCGAGGGCCAGCACGACCCCACCCTCGTCCGCCGCGCGAACATCGAAAACGTGCACATCTCCCAGTGCCGCTTCGGCATCTGGTCGGGCAACCCCGACGGCGAGAACACCGACCACGCGACCGTCCTGATCACCGGCTGTTTCATCAGCGGCAACGCCCAGGCGGGCATCCGCTGGGGCACCGCCAACGCCATCGCCAACGTCATCTCCTGTGACATCGGCAACAACGGCTGGGCCGGCGACGCGTTCCCTGCCGACGCCTACTCCCCGCCGATCGGCGCCAACATCAATCTCGACTCCGGCTACATGGATATCGTCAGTTACACCAGCGCCGGCCGCCCCACCCGCGCCGACATCTACCAGCAAAGCGGCCGGATCTCCATCCTCAACGCCTGGTCCGACTGCTTCGGCTACTTCCTCTACCAGGCCAGCGCCTCCCAGAACGAGGGCGGCTACCACAACGGGCAGATCACGGGGGTGCGGCACTACTGTGGGGGGATGACGGAGGCGGACACGCCCAGTTCGATGCGGATTGTCTGTCCCGGGATGGTGGTTTCCGGCTGTTTGGTGTATGGGAACATCGAGGTGATGTCGGGACTGGGCGGGCGGCCGGTCTTTGAGGGCATCAACTTCATCCGCCCTAACGCCACCTACATCGGCAGCGGCGTGGACACGCAGCGCAGCCTGACCGTGCTGGGGAATGCAACCAACAGCGGGCAGATCCTGCTGGGCGGCGCGAACCAGGGGGTGCCGCTGAAGCACCGTGGCAGTGCGGTCCCGCAGATCCTGAGCATGGGCGACAACCCGGCGCTGTTTCAGGTGCTGGGCGCCTCGGCAGAGAGCACCGGCCTGGCCTTCCACACGCGCACGGACGATGCGAACGGCGGCAATGTCCTGCTCATGAACGGGTACTTCACCGCGACCGGGGTCCGGCCGCTGCAGGCCGACAAGATGGTGTGGTGGCTGGAAGTGGGCGGTTCGCAGGGGCTCAGAATTCGGGGCTTCGATCCGGCAGGCTCTACGGATGAGATCCCCCCGGGGGCGTTCCAGGACTTCGGTGGGATCAAGTCGGCCCCGCTCAGCGGCCATCGGGGTGAAGTGACCTTCCAGCCCCCGGTGCGCAGCGGCCCGCCGTCCTTCAGCTCGGGCGACTTCTGGTTGGGCAGCGTCTATTTCGACACGACGACGCGGAAACTCCGCGTGAACACCGGCGGCTCGAAGTGGGAGGACCTGAACTGAGCCGCCAGGTGGGAACCCGCGGTGTTGGTTCTCGGGCGCCATGAATGGCGCCCCTACATGGGCGGGCGCGATGAATCGCGCCCCTACATGGGAACGGCTTGGAGACCAACCGCGCCCCTACACGGGAAGGGCGCGGCTGAGGAGCGAGCCGGGAAGGAGGCCTGTCATGGATCGATCGTACGCTCGCGGTACTCTCGTGATGCTCGCTTTGTGGTGCGTGACGAGCGTCGGTGCCCAATCGGGCATCAACGTGCGCGACTTCGGTGCGAAGGGGGACGGGCAGACCGACGATACCGCGGCGATCCAGGCCGCGATGGACAAGGTCGGCGGGATCAGCGCCCCCTACCCGGGCACCGCGTACTACAACGAGATGCAGGAGCTGTACTTCCCGCCGGGCAAGTACCCGATTAGCGACACGATACGGATCGGCGGACGGGTGCGCGGGGACGGCGCGGTCATCGAGCAGACCAACCCCGACAAGGCGATCTTCGCGAGCGACTACGCCTGGCGGATGAGCATCTCCGGCTTCACGTTCCTCGGCGGCAGCAAGCACCTCGTGCTCCACAACCCCAATCTCGACACCGGTCAGATTCACATCGAGAAGTGCCGCTTCTACGGCGCGAAGGTGGTCGCGCTGGACGTGGACATCGTGTCCACGACGTTGGCGGTGCGGGACTGCATCTTCCTGGAGTGCTGGCAGGTGTGGATCCACAGGGGCTGCGACCAGGCGATCATGAGCGACTGCTGGATCACGACCGCCGCCCAGATGCGCAACATGGCCGCCATCGAGCATCGGGCCGGGCGGCTGATCATCGAGAACCTGTGCGGAGTGCCGCTGGTGAACGGCGCCGACCAGCGCTGGATCGACAACTACGGCGGCAACCTGACCCTCCGCAGCGTGCGCTTCGGCGGCGAGGGCGGGGGCTTCACGCCGGTGGTGAACTTCGCGAAGTACGGGTCGGTGTGGGGACCGACGATCCTGCTGGAGGGCTGCTTCGTCTGTGCCAACGGGAATGCGAAGCGCAACTGCGCGGTCTACTGCGAGGAGGTCCCGAACCAGATACACATCCGCGACTGCATGCTGGCCGGGGCGTCGCTGGTGGAGGTTCGCCCGGGCCTGGACCTGCGCACGTACTTCCAGGCGCGCGACGCGAGCGTGTTTAGCTTCGCGGTGGACGGCAACACCGGCCTCAACGCCGGGAAGCTGCCGGAGCTGCTGGCGCGACCGAGGATCAACCCGCTGCCGCCGCAGGGCCTGAGCGACGCCCGCACGCGCGAGGCGCTGCAGCGCGCCGTCGAGGCGGTCCAGGCCCATGCCGGCGAGGACGCAGCCGGCGGCGAGTTCAACGGCCACCGCCAGCAGACTGCGCCCGGGAAGTACGTTGACCTGAGCCCGCGACGGGTGAAGTGGCAGCTCGATGACTTCATGGACGCCACGGCGGAGCGCAACTCGGAACACCTGGCGATGGCATCGGTAGGGACGGACATCGTCCTGGTGCGGCGCACGGAGGCGAAGAACAACTGGCCGCATGTGGCGGCTCAAAACGTGGAGCTGGACCTGGACAAGACCCCGTTCCTGAGCTGGAAACAGAAGGCCACGGGGTCGGACTCACCCGGGACGTATGCGGTGCGCGTGCTCGACTTGGGGAGCGGGGTTGAGTTGCTGCTCGAGGAAAACTACTATCCGCCCTGGGACGGCTACCGCGCCTTTGACCTGCGCGACATGCTCAAGCTGGGCGGCGTGCGCAAGCTGCGGATCAAGTACTACTACCTCGGCGTGCGGAGCGTGAACAAGGAGTCCATCACCGCCAAGCCGGGGGAGTACGTCGTGTTGGACTTCCTGCGGGCCGAAGCGGACAAGTAGGGGCGGGGCGCGGACAGGCAGGAATGCCGGTCCTCCTACGGCCGCAACGGCGGACAGGCAAGATTGCCTGTCCTACGCGAGGGTGGACAGGCAGATTGCCTGTCCTACGCGAGGGTGGACAGGCAGGATTGCCTGTCCTACGCGAGGGTGGACAGGCAGATTGCCTGTCCTACGCGAGGGTGTCGGGGACGCGAGGATTGGATCAGCATGGGGGGCTTGCACGGCCATGAGATCGAAGAGGCTGAGCAGGTTGATCGCGGTCGTTGGGGTGACGGTGGCGGTCCTGGTTTGGTCTGGTGCTGAGGGGCCGACGCAGTAGGCGACCGTGTCCACGCCCGGCCGGCAGTAGGTCCGCAGGTGGCGTCGGAGGTCCTCCCTCTGCAGGCCGTCGCTGAGGAGCAGGAACACATGCCCGTCATCGTTGAGGACGAGGCGGCCAACGCCGCGAGTCTCGGGCATCGACATCGGACGACCTCCATCGTTTCGAGGCGGCGGCGGGGCGTTCGTCGCCAGGCCGGGCCGACCCTCGTCTTACTGAGTCCCGTGTAACTTGGGGAACAAGGAGCGAATTCGTGGGGCGGGCATTCCTGCCCGCCAATGGCCCGTGGCGGGCAGGAATGCCCGCCCCACGAGTTTCCCTATCTACACGAGACTCAGTAGGCGCGTCAGCAACAAGGGCGCTGGTCGCCCGTTGACGAAGGGCAGGGCCTATCATCGGCGCTCGGGGAGTGTGCCGTGGCCTGTCACAGACACTTGCGGAAGAGCCGGACGGCGTGGGCCAAGGCTTCGGTGGCCTGCGGCCTCACCGCACTGCTGCCGCTCGCGCTGCGGGCGCAGGGGGACGCCGACTCGCGCCCCGGGCCGAACGTCGCGCTCGGCTGCGCGGTCACTTTCGATACGCCTCCCAACAACGCCAGCGCCACGGACCCGGACGATGTGCATCAGCTTGTGGATGGGAAGCTCTCGCCGGCGACCCCGATCTGGTATGACAAGAGCGCCGTGGGCTGGCTGTTCACCGATCCCACCGTGTTCACTCTCGACCTGGGAAGCGTGCACCCGATCCGGGGGGTCGGCCTGCACATGGGGGCCGGGCAAGCCGGCGTCGAGTGGCCCGCATCGTTCCACCTCTACGTCAGCGACGACGGCAGCCGCTTCAGCTACGTCGGCGACCTGATGCGGCTGCTCACCGTGTCTCCGCCCGCGGAGGGCTACGCCGCCCTGTGGCTCGCGACCGACCGGCTGCAGACCCACGGGCGATACGTGCGGTTCGTGGGCTCGCCGGTGAACCGGGGCAATGGCGCGTACATCATGCTGGACGAGGCGGAGGTGTACGGGGGGGACGCGGCGTGGCTCGACCGGCCGCTCGTCTGGCCCGACGCGCCCACCCGGTGGAGCGTTCCCTGGGCGGAAGTCCGCTGGCGCGACCAGGCCGACGCGATGCCGGCGAGTGAGAAACCCCGGCGGCTGGTGCTGATCGACGGTGAGGCGGAAGTTGCGGACGAGGGTCCGCCGCAGCAGGTCAGCGTGACCGAGGGCGGGGCGACGTTCACCTTGCAGGGCGAGGCCGGGCGACCGCGCCGGATGTCGTGGACCGGGGAGCTGGCGGGTCCGATCTCGACAGCCAACTGCCGCTACGCGGTCCTCACCTTCCGGGCCTCGGGCGTTCGGCCGACACCTGAAGCGACGGCGCTGGTGGCGCTGCACGGGGTGAACGACCGAGCCGGGGCGAGCGCGGTGACGCTGCTCGACTCCAACGCGGCCCCCGATGACGGCCTGAGCCACACGCTGGTGACGGCGCTGCCTGAGGGATTCACCCTCCAGCAGGTGAAGGTCGCGCTGCCGACGGAGGACGACGCGCCGTACCTCACCGTGGAGAGCCTGGCGCTATTCGCCGCACCGCCGGATACGTTCGGCGCAGCGTTCTCGACGGAGCCTCAGGCGGGGGAAGGGTACGTCGCGGTCGATCTGCGAGCGGCGATGAACGGGAGGCTCGCGGAGTGGTTCGAGCGCGTGCTGACGCAGCATCGGTTCGCGTTGGATGGCGCGCGCGTCTTGCCGCGAGGCCAAGTGCGGGTGTCAGGGGTTCCGTTTGAGGTAGCGGACGGGCCGGATGATCTCGCCCTCATGCCGGAGACGCCCGAGCCCAACGCGCGGATCGAGTTCCTCGGGCAGACCATCGACAGCCGGAACCTCGGGCCGGTCTCACGGGATGACGCGCTGAGCGTGAACGTCGATGCGCAGGCGCGGGAAGCGTTCCTGCTGCTGGCCCTGTGCGCGCCGCCGGCACAGGTGCGCGGCGGGATGCCGTCCTGTCCGCTGAGGCTGGACGACGCCGAGTGTCTCACGGTCGAGCTGGGTTACGATCGGGGACGAGACGAGATCGCGCTTCCATACTCGCTCGCGGACCGGGGGTGCTACCTGCCCGCTCGCGAGCTCGGCGCGTACGCGGCGGCCGTGGACCCCACGCGGCGGCTGAAGCGGGTGGCCCTGCGGAGCCATCAGTACGGTCTCGGGTTCGCGCTCGCGGGGCTGACGCTCAACACGTCCGGCAGGCCGCTGGTGCCCGAGCTTTCTGATCTCCCGCCGCCCGAGGCTGTTCCGAGGCACCCCGAGCCGGCCACTCGGCCGCCGCAGGTCACGCTGGAAGGCCGGCGGCTCACACTCAGCAATCGGTGGGGCGAGTTCGGCTTCGACCTGTCGCGCGGGCTCTCGCTGACGCGGCTGGTGAACCGGTGGGCGCCTGCGGCGAAGACGGTCCTGTCGCCATCCAGCGGCCTGCGCGTGCGGGAGGGCGACCGAACGTACACGGGGCGCTGCTTCGAGGCGGAGGTGCTGGGTACGACCGAGACCGAGGCGCGGATCAGGCTCACCAGTACGCGGCCCGAACTGCCCTTGGAGATTGTGGTCTCGCTAACGGTGGGAGACGGTCCGGAGCTGAGCTGCGTTGCCGAGGCCACGAACCGGGGCGCGCAACCCCTGGCAGTGGAGCTGTGCCTGCCGGCGCTCGCGGGCTTGTGTCTGGGCGATTCGGCGGAGACGCGCCTGTTCTTCCCGCAGTACCGCGCAATCGACACCCACGAGAGCATTGCGCTGCGCGCTCCCTATGGGCCCGAGTTCCCGCTCCAGTTCATGGACATCTACAACCCGCGGGCGGGGATCGGCTTGATGGTGCGCACCGATAACCGCGAGCAGCGGATGGCGGACTTCGCCGTGCGGAAGGACGCCGACGGTGTCGCGGGCGGGGTGCACTTCCTGCCGGAGCACGACGAACTGCAGCCCGGCGCGACGCGCGCCTACCCTTCGGTGGCGCTCATTCCCCACAGCGGCGATTGGCACGAGGCTCTGGAGCTCTACCGCACGTGGGTGCGGAGTTGGTACGCGCCGCATAAGTGCCAGGATGAGAGCTTCTTCCTGCAGGCCTGGGACATCCAGTGCTACCGTCCCAGCGAGAAGCTGAGTTGGCGGGACGCGCGGGTGCCGTCGATCATCTCCCCGGACCGCAAGCGGTTCTGGGTGGATGAGACCTTCGCCTTCGAGCAGCAGCGCCTGGGGCACGTGCCCGACCTGGTGCACTTCTTCAACTGGACGCACAACGACCGGCTGGACCGGGACGAGAACGGGGTCTACGGCGGGCCGCTGGCCTACGAGCAGGTGGGGGGTCTCGAGTTCTTCCGCGAGGGGATCGCGCGAATCCAGACGCACTGGGGGCGCCCGCTGTCCCTCTATACCCTCAGCGACCGCTTCCGCGCGTCGGCGCTTCCCGACCGGAACCTGAGCCGGGAGCTGACGGAGCGGGCGGCGTACAAGGAGCTGGAGAGCGATGCCTCAGCCGCCTTGCGCGGCGCCGGCCAAGTGGACGGGATCATCTACCCGCAGATCGGCGAGCCGCGCTGGACGGAGTACTTCGTGCGGGACATCGCGGAGATGCAGCGCGATACCGGCTGCCGGATCGTCTACATGGACGTGTTCCCCCGGTTCTCGCACTTGCGCGGCTTGAGGGGCGTCACTCCTCGCGAGGACGACCTCGATGTGGTCACCCGGATGCGTGAGGCGCTGCCGGACGAGGTAGCCCTGTGGAGCGAGTACCCGCTGACCGACGTGGCGTCGCAGTACGCGGACGGCTGCCTGCAGTACTACTTCGTGGAGCTGAACGAGGTGTTCGCGCGCGCGTACAACAGCCCGCACACGCACGGAGCAGGCCTGGCGGAACTGCCGCTCAACGTCGGACGTTACGCGCTGCCCCGCTACCGGACGTTCTGCCTGCCGGGCTACATCGAGGCCAGCAATCGTCCCGGACAGGTCGATGCGGTCTTCGTCAACGGAGAGCCGTTCCATGAGGACACCTTCCGGCTGCAGCACTCGCGGCTGCGGGAGCGGCTCAATCGGGCGTACGTCGTGAAGCACGAGTACGCGGACTGCTTCGGCAGCGACTCCCCCGTGCCGAGGGTCCCGACCGCCGTGGCGGGCATCACTGCGAACCTGTTCCCGGGGGCGACCCGCCAGGTCTGGACGCTCTTCAGCAACCGGCCGAAGACCTTCTCCGGCGTCGTGTTGAGGGTTCCCCACCGCGAGGGCGCCCGGTACCGCGACGCGTGGAACGGACGCGACCTGGAGCCTGTCATCCGGGACGGGATGGCGGAGATCGCGGTCACCCTGGACCCGCAGCAAGTGGGCTGTGTAGTTCAGGACTGGGGGCAGTGAGGTCGCGACGGGTGAAGCAGGAGGAGCAGGTGGGCCGATACGGCAAGGCTGACAGGGTTCTCCATCTTGCGATGGCCGCGGCACTGACGGCCTTCTGCGTCCCTGCGGAGGCGGCGCTGCCGGCTGCGGGGCGGGTGTTCGTTGACGCGAACGGAGACGGCCGGCTGTCCGTGGGCGAGGAGGGGTTGGGGGGCGCAGTGGTCAGCGACGGTACCACGGTGCTCAAGACGGACCCCGAAGGGGCGTTCGCCTTCCAGGCCGACACCGACCCGATGCTGCAGGAGGGCGAAAAGCCCATTGTGACGCTGTCCACGCCCGACGGTTTCGCGACCACCACCCCCTGGTTCTCGCGGCTCGGCGGCGACCGGGCGCAGGACATGGCCATCCGGTTCGGCGTGAAGCCGGAGGTGCAGACGCGGCCCTTCGAGTTCCTGCACGTGACCGACATCCACTGGGTGCCGGACAGCAGCTTCTATGACACCTTCGTGCAGGAGGTCACCAGCGTACCAGGCAGATGCCGCTTCGCCATCAACACCGGGGACTCGTTCTCTTGCGACCACTACCCGCCCGAGACTGCGTGGCGCCTGTCGAGCTGCGCGTTCGACATGCTGAACAGCCTGAACATGCCCTGGCGGATCACGGCCGGGAACCATGAGGCCATCGGTGGGGACTACGCCATCAATGCCGGGTGGACCAGTACCCACCCCCGCTACGGGTACGGGCTGTTCTGGGAGCTGTACGGTCCGCTGCGCTGGTCCTTCACCCATGCGGGCGTCCATTTCGCGGGCGTGGACGTGATGGAGCACCCCAGCCACGACGTCTGGAGCTACGGCAGCTCGAAGAGCGCCATCGCGTGGCTGCAGCGGGACCTGGCCGCGATTCCCGCAGGCATGCCGGTCTACCTGTTCGGCCATTGCTTCAGTGATGACTGGCTGCCCGTGGTGGCGAGCGCCAACGTCCGGGCAGTGGTGTACGGGGATGGGCACGAGAACCGCATCAGCAAGTGGGGTGACGTGCCCTGCGTGGAGAGCGGTTCGCTCTGCCCCACGGCACCCGCCGAGTATCGCGGCTACCGGGTGTTCCGCGTGAATGCGGACGGAGGCTTCGACGAGTGCTTCCGCTTCCCGGGTCGGGATGTGGCTCTCTGCCTCTTCCCTCGGGACTTCCGGGTCGGGCCCCGGCCGCCGGCGCGGCTGTGCATGACGGGCTACGGCTACGGGATGCCCATCACGGCCCGCACCGTGACGGTCACCGTTGACGGCCGGCCGGCAGAGGTCCGCCCCGACCGGCCGTCGGCGCTCTGGACCGGGTTCAGCGCCCGGCTCGACCTCGCCCGCCTGCCACGCGGCTACCTGAAGGCTGTGGCGCGGGGGAGGCACAACCGGCGTGAGGTGCTCTCCGACGAGCAGCTTGTCCTCAACCTGCACGGGGTGGACGAGGCGCCGCCGGAGGCGGGCGAGGTCACGCTACGGCTGGGCGTGTGCGGCCTGCAGGCGGCGGCGGAGGTGTGGGTGAACGGGCAGAAGCTCGGGTCGATCGCGGGCCCCGCAGGCGGCGAGTCGCCCGGGGAGCATGTCGCGCGGCGCTTCGCCTTTGCGGTTCCGCCCGGCGTGGCGCGACGCATGAACGCCGTGGAAGTCAAGCCCGGGGTCACTGCCGGGAAGCCCGATCCGATCTTCCTCGACTACTGCTGGATGGAGCAGGGCGGCGCGGTCTTCCGGGACATGGACCCCCGGCTCGGCTACGGGCACTTCTACGGTGCGCTGCGCACGCACTACATCGACCTGAAGGCTCCCATGCCGGGCCGCGAGCAGTACGTCGAACACGCCGAGACGCACACGGTGCCGTGACCCAGAAAGGGCGCTGACGGCCATGAAGGACCACAGAACCGCTTCCCCAGACCCCGCGGGGATTCCGCGGTGCGCCCGGGGATGGGTAGCGTTGGCGGTGCTTGCTGCGGCGGCCTGCGTCGCGGCCGGAGCGAACGCCGCGTTCGAGCCCTGGGCGTCCGATACCGACCCGACGGACGTCCCCAGGAGCTACGTGCAGGAGGTCACCACCGCCCCGTTCACTTACACGATCACCCAGGGCGGGACGATGGACGGGAAGATGTGCACCACGCTCCCCGGAGTGTGGGAGCCGTACGAGCAGACCTGGGAGTCAAACCGCTCGATCCGCATGGAGAACGTCGGCCCGTCCAGCGTGGCGAACCCGTGGCTGACCATCGGCCCAATCGACTTCTTCTCCCAACAGACCATCGCGGACTCGGTGGTGAGGGGGCTCTCGACCGACCGCGAGAAGGCCCTCGCGATCTTCTACTTCTACATCACGCATCGCTATCACAAGGGGAATGGCGACAACACCGCGCAGGGCGACGTCTCGCAGGCCATGAACGTGTTCGGCTTCAACACCTGCGGGAACAGCACGCTGTGCCTGTCGGACCTGCTCGACAAGGTCGGGATGCGTGACTGCATCTTCAGCCACTGTCCCGGCCATGTCGTCCCGCAGGTCTTCTTCGATGGGCGCTACAACACGCTCGACGGGGACATGGCCACCTTCATGCTCCTGCGAGACAACCACACGCTTGCCAACGAACTCGATCTGGTGCGCGACCACGATCTCATCAAGCGCGTGCATCAGTATGGCATCATGAGCGCCACGGACCCCCTCCGAAACAACGAGGACTACGCGCAGTACTACACGTGGGAGGGCGATACGACCCAGCAGCTTGACGGCTGGGCGTGGTGGACGATGGCCATGGTCCTGCGGCCGCACGAGGCCATCGAGTGGCGATGGGGCCACGAGACGCCGGTGAAGTACTACGGCGACATGACCGGACATCCGCCCATTGCTCCCGACACCATCTACAACGGCCTGTGGGAGTACGCCCCGGACTTCAAGGACGATGCGCAGTGGCGGGCGGGAGCGACCGCGACCAACATCACGACCAACGACGGCGTTCTCTCGGCCACGGACGGCGGCACCGGCACCATCGAGTGGCACATGAAGACGCCGTATGAGTTCATCGGAGGCACGCTGGCGACGGAGGCTGACGGGTGCACTTTCGAGATCGGCTTCCTGGATCCGAAGGACTGGAAGGCCGCCTTCACGCCGCTGGCGACGTTGGCCGAGTTCGGCGGCAAGTTCGCGGGCCGCACGGCCTGCGGGAACGAGTACTGGCTGCGATGTACCCTGACGGGCCAGGCCAAGCTGAGCGGCATCAGGATCACGAACGACATCCAGATGGCGCCGCTGGCGATGCCCTCCATGACCGTGGGAGACAACAGGTTCACCTACGTCGAGCACACGGACAACAACACCGGCCCCAATGCTGCCAGGCACTTGCGGATCACGCACACGTGGATCGAGAGGTCGAGGACGCGCCCTCCGAGCGCCCCCGCCTCTCCCCTCTTCCCTGCCCAGGGCGGCAGGAGCGATGGCACCGATGTGGTGTTCCGTTGGAGCGCGGCCAAGGACCCGGATGGCGACACGATCACGGACTACCACTTCCAGCTCGCAGACCGCCCCGACATGAGATGGCCCTTGTCACCCAACTTCGAGAAGTACATCTCCCGGACGCCCGACAAAGGCAACGCCCGCTACACGCTCCCGCGGCCCGGCCTGCTGACGCACGGCCAGACCTACTACTGGCACGTGAGAGCGAAGGACTCCAACGGCGTCTGGGGGCCGTGGAGCAGCACGTGGAGCTTCACGGCGGAGGGGCCGGAGTACCCGATCGACGTGGAGATGAGGTACGATCCGGCCACCGGGATCGGCACGTTGACATGGAGCGCCAACTCGACGGGCAGGGCGCCCGCCAAGTACAGGGTCTACGGCAGCGACGAGAAGGGGTTCACGGTTCACGACGCCCCCTATGAGGTGAAGCTCGGGGATACGAAGGAACTCACGAACCCGTTCCCCGCGAGCTTCGTGGCCGAGGTCGCGGGTACTTCCCTGGCGGTTGTGGGTGTGGGCAATGCTCTGCCGAACGCCAACAAGGCCTACTACCGCGTCGTGGCGGTGGACCGCAAGGGCAAGCGAAGCGGGGATTCGGACTACGTCGAAGCGCCCCGGCCCTTCATCTACAGCGCGCCGGTCACAGGCGCACCCGCGGGTCAGCCCTATCGCTACCAGGTGCAGGCCATCCGCTCCATCGGCGCCCTCACGAGAAGGGACAACACCAAGCCGAAGCCGGGAACGAGGTTCTGGAAGATCGAGCCCCTGAAGTTCGCGCTCACGCAGAGCCCGGGCTGGATGAGCATCGACCCCGACACCGGTCTCATCACCGGCACGTCCGACGGGACGGGCGGCACGGTGATCGTCAGCGTGACTCTCACGAAGGAGCACCGGCTGGTGCACGATGCGAACGCCATCGTGTGGGGGAACGAGTGGGAACAGAGCCGGACCTACGAGACCGTGGGGCCGGTGACTCAGGAGTTCGTGGTCAGGGGCGCATCGGCGCAGGCGCTACCCACACCCGCTCGATCGCCTCGGGCAGCGGCTTCGTGGTCTCCACGTGCAGCGCCATCGCCCAGTCCTGGTCTGTGGCCGTAACCCGGACCTCCTGCACCGCCTGGCTCCCCGGTACGGAGGCCAGCGTCTGGTCCACGTTGGGGGGCTGCACTTTGATTGTCACCAGCGTGACCTTCGCCTGCGGGTCCTTGAGCACGGCGCCGACGCGATACGTGAGGCCGGGCTGCACCGGGATCGAGCGGCTGACCCAGCGCGTGTTCTCATAGCAGGTCCAGCGGTCCGGCTGGGGGCTGAACACCGCGATGTCGCCGTGCGGGTTGCGGATGATGTTGCCCGGGGGATCGTCGGGCGCGAGGACGATGTCGGCCGTGACGGTCTGACCGGCGACCAGGGCCACCGGAGCCGAGACCCGCGCAAGAGAGCCAGGACGATAGGCCCACACCCGATAGACGCCCGGGGGCAAGCTGCGGAACTCGTAGCTGCCATGCCACGCACCGTCGGCGGGCTGGGGCGTGACCGCGTAGGCGTTCGTGGCGAAGTCCGTCAGCCCGGGGGCCAGGCAGGCGGGAGCGGGGCCGAGGGCCCGGAACTTGGCGTCGTCCAGGAGCATGATTCGCGCGCTCTTGTCCATGTGCTTCGGGGCGCCGGTATGGAAGAGCCCGGTCGTGATCGCGCCGCGCAGGCCGGCACCCGGGGGCTGAGGCGCTTCGGCCAGCGTGAACAGCGTATGCAGGGCGTCGGCCAGCACGCGGGCGCACTCCAGGGCGCTCTCCAGGATGATCGGCTCGACTTGCGGCCGGGCGGCCTCGCCTTGCGCGGCCAGCGGCTTGGCCCGGGTCGCCCGCTCGACCGAGAAGGCCACCAGACCCTCCAGGCGCGCCGTGAGCCCGGCCACGGCGGCCTCGTCGTCTTGCCCCAGCAGTTGCGGCGCGTATCCGGGGGTGGCGATCTCACTGGCCGGGACCCAGTTCTCCAACGGGCCATGCAGGTCGCCGACGATGACGGCGGCATGCGGCGGGGCGCCGGTGTCCTCGATCCAGTGGACGATCGGCGCCAGCTGCCGGGCAGCGTTGACGGGCGTCTCAGTGCGCAGGCCCTGCAAGGCGCGGAGGAAGAACGGACGCCAGGTCTGCCTGACCTGTGGGTCGCCGTGGAGCACGTAGTGCGGCAGGGCGCGGATCAGCAGGTAGTCATCCGCCGAGTAGTCGCCCAGCTCCAGGCCTTGCCAGTCAGGGATCCACGAGTAGTTCGTCAGTTGGCCGAACTCCCCGCCCAAGACCCCTTTCCAGTGGTCGGCTTCGGGGAGCGCCTCCAGCGCCGCACGAGTGATGTCCGGGTGCGGGCCCCAGGCGCGGGCGGCGCCGGGCACGATTGCCAGTAGCCCCACGAGGGCGAGAGCGTGAAGTCGACGCCGACGCATGGGTTCCGCTCCTTGGGGGAGATCAACAGAGAAGAGCTGCCACAACTCCCTGGCGGGGTGGTTCCCCCGATGCCTGCGCGCTTCCTGCCCGGCCGGACCCGAGGAGCTTCGTTGAGGCGTGGCTCGGGGAGGGGCCGCGCGGCGTGGGGGCGAAGGCAGTGTGGAGGCCGGGGAGAGACGACCCGTGAGTGACCAGCCCCCAAGAGAGCCTGAGGCCGTGAGGGCCTTGCGCGAGCAGTACCTGCACGCGGTGGCTTCGTGGCGCCGGCTCGGTCTGCTTGTGAAGCGCCTCGCTGACATCCTCGGGGCGGCAGTAACGCTGCTGCTGTTCGGTCCGCTGATCCTGTTCCTGGCCTGGCTTGTGAGGCGCGGCTCACCGGGAGGCGCGTTCTTCGCGCAGGAGCGGCTGGGGCAGTTCGGGCGCCCGTTTCGGATGGTCAAGCTGCGCACGATGGTGCAGGATGCCGAGCACAAGGGCGCCGGGCTGGCCATCGAAGCGGATGACCCGCGGATCACGCGCATCGGCAAGGTGCTACGGGCCGCGAGCCTCGACGAGTTGCCGCAGCTCTGGAACGTGCTGCTTGGTGACATGAGTTTCGTGGGGCCTCGGCCGCTGCCCGTGGTGTACTTCGAGCGCTGGAACGACCGCCAACGCACGCGGCTGCTGCTGCCACAGGGCGTCACCGGCTGGTCGCAGCTCATCGCGCGGAACGATGCTCCGTGGCCGGAGCGGCTGGAGCTTGATGCGTGGTATGTCGAACACTGGTCGGTGCTGCTTGACCTGCGGGTGTTCTTCAGGACGATCCTCTCCGTGGTCGCGCGGCGGGGCATTCAGGCGGCGGATGGCACCGTGAGGGAATTCACCGGCAGTGAGCCCGGCGACGCGGAGTAGGCCATGCATGAACTCCGGGAGGGTGAGTGATGTCGCGACCCCGTTTGGTGATCGTCGGGGCCGGCGAGCATGGTCGGGTCATGGCCGATGTGCTCCGCGAGCAGGAGGAGGTCGATCTTCTGGGCTTCGTGGACGACGATCCCGAGCTGCTCGGCCGGGAGGTTGACGGCGTGCGGGTGCTTGCCCGGGCTTCGGACCCCGAGTGGCCCGGGAAGCATGGCGCGACACATTTCCTGGCTGCGATTGGGAACAACGCCATACGGGCCGCCCGATTCGCCGAGATGGAGAGCAGGGGCCTTGCGGCATGGTCCGCCATTCACCCCTCGGCAGTGATTGCCCGATCGGCCGAGGTGGGTGCGGGAACGCAGATCGTCGCCGGGGTCGTGATCAACCCGGGGGCCGTCATCGGTCGCAACGTCATCCTGAATACCTCCTGCAGCATCGACCACGACTGCCGCATCGGGGATCACGCCTTCATTGCCCCCGGGGTGCATCTCGGCGGCACGGTGACGGTCGGCGAAGCAGCCCTCATGGGGATTGGGGCGGTTGCGCTCCCGGGCGTGACGATCGGCGAGCGTGCGATCGTCGGCGGGGGAGCCGTCGTGACGAAGGACCTGCCTCCCGGCGTTGTCGCCATAGGTTGTCCGGCAGGAGTCAGGTCCAGCGGGGAGTGAGGTCCGCGCCCTCAGCCGTGTGTCGGGGCGAGGGAGCGTTCGCCAACCCGCGGAGGCGCGCGCGCCCCACGAGATCCCTCGTTGTTCCGCAAGGTATGCGCGACTCAATAGGCCTCGCTGCTCTCGACACACAAGCAGCACCGTGAGGTGCGTCACATGCCCCGCCACTGAGGGAGGTCATCCTGGTGCACCTGACCAATCCGAGCGTGGTAGTTCTTCGTCCAGCGGTCTGTCAACGATCACAGTCCGGCCGCATGACGTTGTGCGCCGTGCAGGGGGGTATGGGGCCGTGCGGCAGGCCATTAGTCCCTACCGAATCGGGCTAGCTCTTGCGGACTGCTTCCTTGTCAGCGGCGCGCTGTTGCTGTCCGCGGTCGCCTTCCACAGCGGACAGGTCCCGCCCGGTGAATGGCAAGGCCTCAAGGCGGCGTGCCTTCTGGCAGCGCTCTGCCTGATGGCCACCAACCTGCTCTTTGGCCTGTACAGCCGTGTCTGGGAGTACGCGTCGGCCGACACCGCCCTGGCGGTGGCCAGCAGCGTCACGATCGCGCAGATCGCGGCTGCCGCGCTCGACAGGCTGTTCCCTCACCCCACCTCGATCCCGATCTGGCTCACGGCCTGGCTGGCGACGCTCCTGTCCATTGGCGCGGTCCGGTTTGCCTGGCGCTTCATCCGACCCCTGTTGGCCTCGCATCCTGCGGGCTCGTCCGACGAAGTGAAGCGTGTCCTCATCTATGGGGCGGGCCGCGCGGGTCACACCCTGATGGCTCACCTCCGCAGCGAGGGCAACGGCAACTACCGCGTCGTCGGCCTCGTGGACGACGATCCGGCCAAGCTTGGAGCGTTCGTGAGGGGCAAGAAGGTCATCGGGAGCGGCGAGAGCATCCCCGCCCTGGTGGCGGAGCACCGCGTCCAGGAGGTCATCGTCGCGATCCCGTCCCTGGACCGCGCGGAGGTCCGTCGGATCTACGGAATCTGCCGAGATGCCGGCGTCCGGATGAAGGTCCTCCCCTCCTTTCTGGAGTCCATGGAGGCGCCGGAGAGCCGGAGAGTCCGCCCCATCCAGGTGGAAGATCTCCTGGGCCGTGAGGTGATGCTCGAGAGCATCGGTCTGCAGGAGAACTACCTCGAAGACAAGACCGTGCTCATCACGGGGGCCGGAGGCTCGATCGGCGCCGAGCTGTCCCGGCAGGTTTGTCGCTACCGCCCGCGCCGGGTGATACTCCTGGGCCGCGGCGAGAATCGAATCCACTGGGTCTACTCGTACCTGAGGAACCAGCACCCTCACATCGACGTCATCCCGGTGGTTGCCAACGTGACGGTGGAGAGCAGTGTCGAGCAGCTCCTCGTCAGGTTCCGTCCCGAGATTCTCATCCACGCCGCCGCCCATAAGCACGTGTACCTGATGGAGTCCGTTCCGGTGGAGGCGGCGCGTAACAACGTCCTCGGGACCGCCTCTCTCGCCGATCTGGCAGAGCAGTACGGGGTCGAGAGGTTCCTCTTCATCTCGACCGACAAGGCCGCCTCGCCCACCAACATCATGGGCGCGACGAAGCGCATGGGCGAACTGGTTCTCGCCCGTCGCCCCCACGCCGGCACGTGCTTCATGTGCGTGCGGTTCGGGAACGTCCTGGGCAGCGAGGCCAGCGTGCTCGAGATCTTCCGCCGCCAATGGGCCAACCACGAGCCGCTCACGGTGACCCACCCGGAGGCGACGCGGTACTTCATGAGCATCCCCGAAGCGTGCTTCCTGGTCCTGCAGGCCGGGGCTCTGGGCAACCACGGTGACAGCTTCGTCCTGCGCATGGGCAGCCCGGTGCGAATTGTCGATCTCGCACGCGAGTACATCGCCCTCCAGGGCGGCGATCCCGAGGCCCCCGACGCCATCCGAATTACCCAGCTGCGTCCCGGCGAGCGCCTGCATGAGAAGCTGACGGGGCGGGGCGAGCAGCTGCTGCCGACGACGTGTGAGTACATCGACAAGGTCAAGCCCGAACTCAGCGGCGATCGCTGGCCTGAACTCGTCAGGCAGACGGAGCAACTCCGGGCGTGCGTGGAAGCTGAGGACGAGCGAGGGGTCTGCCGGGTCCTGGGCGAAGTCACCGGCGGGGAGCTGCTTCCGAGGGGCGGTCCTGAGCTG
>Ga0194125_10004568_pt1 | contig 21491 bp, 21 predicted proteins | sample TA2KigC250mmetaG_FD_148626 | JGI IMG/M metagenome (GOLD analysis project Ga0194125, IMG submission 148626) | Freshwater microbial communities from Lake Tanganyika, Tanzania - TA2015034 Kigoma Deep Cast 250m | ecosystem: Environmental > Aquatic > Freshwater > Lake | place: Tanzania: Lake...
CCGTAGCAAAGCGTTCTCGGAACGCAATAATTGTTTGCGGATACTCTTGCACACGGCAACAATGCTACCAAAAATCACAAGAGTCAACTGCATAGCCAGAAAAACCTATATAAAGCCGTAGCCGGCAGAGGCGGCAGGGGGCAGTGCAGAAAGCGCCGATCAGATCGGTGGCGGCAGGATGGCAGGAAGACTGGAAGACTGCGCGCTCGAATGGGTCAGGCAAAACGGTAGCGAGCCACCCGCCAGCAGCCCGGCACGGCAGGCCCTCGCCGGTCACCGCGGCGGGGACGCTGGGGTCGGAGGGGCGAGAGGGGACGGCGATGGGCTGGGGGAGGGCGGCGGGGAGTCGAGGTGAGGCGCCGGCGTGAGTGTGGGGGCGAGCGCGGTGGCAGGCGGCAGAGGCAGAGGCGGCTCTTCGGGTGGGCGGGCGCTCTCAGTCGATCCCTCACGACGCCGAGGGCGGGCGGGGTCGTCGGTCGGGGCGGAGGCGCGTTGTTTGAGGAGGCGATCGAACTGGGTGCGTTGAGGTGGGTCCAGCTCCGCTGCGATCTGTTTGCGGAGGTGACGCACTTCTTCCTGGATTTTGCGGCTGACCGGCTCGTAGAGCTCGCGCACGCGCTGTTGGCTGGCGCGGACGTGGCGGTCGATGCGCTCCTGCTGAGTGGGGGTGAGGTCCAAGCGCTCGGCCATGCGCCGCATGAGTTGCATGCGCGGGGCTGCCCCATGCGGGGCGCTTGTTTCAGCTCGGGCCCGCGCCTGAGCCTGGGCTTGGGCGCGGTACACCTTGGCAGTCCGGTATAGATGCCCGGCCAGAACGCCCGAGATCGATCCGGTGAGAAAGATCACCAGTGCCGCGAGGACCGCTTTCCACGGGTTTACCATGTCTCGACGGGCGTCTCGATGACGGCGGCCACGGCGATTTCGAGCTCGGCGGCCAGGGAATCCAGGGGTGGCCCTTGGGCGGCGGAGGAGTAGGCCAGGACCCCGAGGAGGAGGGTCACCGCCAGCGAGGAAGCGGCGGCGCGCCACAACAGGGTAGCCCAGATGCCCCAGTGGTCTGCTCCGGGCAGGGGCTTGAGGCACGCCATGACCCGCTGTTCGAAGGCGTAGGGCACTCGGTCATCGGCCGGCTGACGGCGGGCGGCGGCAATCAGCTTCTGGTGCAACAGGGTTAGGTTCATGCGCCTACGGTTGGGTCAGACGATGCGGGTTGCGATCGGGTTACAGGTACTTGTCCCGCGCCACTTTGGCCAGGGCCTTCCGCATTTCGGCGCGGGCGCGAAAGGCGCGTACCTTGACCAAGGGGACGGACCAGCCGGTCAAGGCGGCAATTTCCTTCACGCTGCAGTCTTCGAGTTCGAGCAAGGTGATGACGAGCCGCGCGGCGGGAGAGAGGTGCTCGAGGACGCGTTGGACCAGGGCCTGAGCTGCGGAGGCCTCCTCGGGCGCTTGGTCGGGATCGAGGACGAAGCGGTCCAGCCAATCCTGTTCGGCGTCGGAGAGGTCTGAGAAGGAGGCCTCGCGATTGCGTTGGTGTTCGCGCAGGAAATCATAGCAGGTTCGTACCGCCAAGCGCATGAGCCAGTGTTCGAAGGGGGCCTCACTCCGGAAGCCGTCCAGTTTCTGGAAGGCCTTCAGGAAGACCTCTTGGACGATGTCCTCGACCTCGGATTCGCGGCGGGCGTAACGGCGGGCGGTGGCGAAGACGCGCGGCTGGTATTTGCGGACCAGTCCTTCGAAGCTGGCCGTGTCACCTCGGCGCACAGCGGCGATCAGTTCGGCATCGTCTGGTTCCACGCTGGCGGATCCTGGCACAGTGGGCCAGTGGGCAAAAGGGGAATCCCCGGGCGGGCTCGGGCGGACACCTTCCGGATTGAATTTGTCGCTGGTGCACGGCACGCTGGCACCCATGGCATCTGCTGCTCGATATGTGGTGGGCTTGGATTATGGCACCAACTCTGTCCGCTGCCTGATCGTGCGGGTCCAGGACGGCGCCGAAGCGGGCTCGCACATCAGCGTGTACGCGCACGGCGAAGAAGGGGTGATACTGGATGGGCGCGAACCGAATTTGGCGCGCCAGCACCCGGCGGATTATCTGACGGGCGCCGAGGCGGCGGTCCGGGGCGCACTGGCAGCCGCGCGGGCGCACGACCGCGAGTTCCGGCCCGAGGCGATCATCGGGCTCGGGGTTGACGCGACGGGGAGCACGCCGCTGCCGGTGGATGCGCAGGGGCGGGCCCTGGCTGAGGCGGCCACGTTTGCCCAAGACCCGAATGCGATGGCCTGGCTGTGGAAAGACCACACGGCCACTGAGGAAGCCCTGGCAATCACCGAGCGCGCGGCCGCGGAACACCCGGAATACTTGCGCAAGTGCGGCGGGGTGTATTCTTCGGAGTGGTTTTGGGCCAAGATCTGGCACTGTGCGAAGGTTGCGCCGAAGGTGATGGGGGCGGCCACGAGTTGGATCGAGTACGCCGATTGGATTCCGGCCGTGCTGACGGGGACGGAGGCGAGGCCGATGCGCGGCATTTGTGCGGCCGGCCATAAAGCGATGTATCACGGCTCCTGGGGTGGGTACCCGGCGGAGGATTTCCTGGGGCGGCTGGATCCGGCGCTGGGTCCGTTGCGGCGGGGGTTGGGAATGGTGAAGGCGGTCACGGTGGACCAAGCGGTCGGGGGATTGACGGCCGAGTGGGCGCAGCGGTTGGGTTTACCGGCCGGCATCCCGGTGGCTGCGGGGGCCTTTGACGCGCACCTGGGGGCGGTGGGCAGCGGGATTGCGCCTGGAACGCTGGTCAAGATCCTTGGGACCTCGACGTGCGACATGATGATCGCGCCGTTGGTGCCGGAGTTGCCGGACATCCCGGGCATCTGCGGGATTGTGCCGGGGTCGATTGTGCCGGGGTGCTACGGGCTGGAGGCGGGGCAATCGGCGGTGGGAGACATCTTCAATTGGTGGGTGCAGAAGATCGCCCCGCAAGGGGCCACGCACGAGGCGTTGGCCGAGGAAGCCGGGCGGTTGCGACCTGGGGAGAGCGGGTTGTTGGCGTTGGACTGGAACAACGGGAACCGGACGGTGCTGGTGGATCAACGATTGACCGGTTTATTATTGGGGCAGACGTTGGCCACGCGGCCGGCGGAGGTTTATCGAGCGTTGATCGAGGCGACGGCGTTCGGGGGGCGGATCATCATGGAGCGGTTCGAGGAATACGGTGTGAAGGTGGAGCGGGTGGTGAACTGCGGGGGCATCGCGGAGAAGAGCCCGCTGGTGATGCAGATTTATGCCGATGTGACGCGGCGCCCCATGCAGTTGTCGCGCTTGGCACAGACCTGCGCCTTGGGCGCGGCGATTGCGGCGGCGGTGGTGGCGGGGGCTTATGCGGACGTGCCGGCAGCCCAGCGGGCGATGACGGGGGTTAAGTCCCTCGCCTATCAACCTGAGCCTGAAGCCATGCGCGTGTACGAGCGGTTGTATGGGCTCTATCGGTGCCTGCACGACAGCTTCGGCTTGGGCCGGCCGACGGAGGATTTGTCCGGGGTCATGAAGCAATTACTGAGTTTGCGGGACGCCACGCGCCAAGGCAGGTCATGACCGACGCCGAACTGCGCGAGCAATGTTGCGCGGCCAACCTCGCCATTCGAAGGGCGGGTTTGCTGCTGTTGACCTGGGGCAACGTGTCGGTGTGCGACCGGGACCGCGGCGTGTTTGCGATCAAGCCCAGCGGGATGCCGTACGATGAGTTGGCGCCGCACAACATGGTGCTGGTGGATTTGGCGACCGACCGGGCGCTGGGCGGGGGTTGGCGTCCGTCGTCGGACACGCCGACGCACGGGGTATTGTACCGGGCCTTTGGCGGGGTCGGGGCGATTGTGCATACGCACTCGAAGTGCGCGACGGCTTGGGCGCAGGCGGGTCGGGACCTGCCGTGCTTTGGCACGACGCACGCCGACTATTTCTACGGGGCGATTCCCTGCACGGCGGGGCTGACGGACGACGAAATCAACAGTGGCGAGGGCTACGAACACAACACCGGCCAGGCGATCGTGCGCGAGTTCCAGCGGCGGGCCTTGGATCCGCTCGGTGTACCCGCAGTCCTGGTGCGGGGCCACGCGCCGTTCGTCTGGGGCTGCGACGCGGCGTCGGCCACGGAGCATGCGATGGTGCTCGAGGCCGTGGCGGAAATGGGGCTGGACACGCTGGCCTTGGCCCCCGAGGCGGTGCCGATCTCGGCGGCCCTACTCGACAAGCATTTCCAGCGCAAGCATGGCGCTCGGGCCTATTACGGCCAACCACGCGCCTGACCTCGAGTTCAGTCGCGCGGCGCCGGCGCGGAAGCCCGCGTGCCGAACCACGCCAGCAGCGGCCGCAGCCACTTGCCGGCCGCCGCGACGCAGCCGGGCAGCGCTGCGATGGGTCGGCCGCGCCAGCCACAGGCCAAGACCACGCCGGCGACGGGCAGGGTGACAACCAGCCACGGTGGCAGGGCGCGCAGGCCATCGCCGACGGCTTTCAGGCGCTGGGCGGTTGCGCTCACGTGCCGCAACTCGAGCTGGAGGGCGAGCCGGTTGAGGTCGCTCGTGACGCGGAGGGTTTGCTTTTGGGCCTCGAGTACGGTTAGCGCTTTCCTTCCAGGCATTGGCGGTCTTTCTTCAGTTCCCCGAGGGTCGCAGCGAAGGCAGGCCAATCCCGCAGGCGCGCCCGCAGGCGCCAGGCCGCGACGAGCGTCCCCGCGAGGTAAAGCGCGGCCAGGCCACACAAGACGGCCAAGCGATGTTCGCGCCAGAACAGGATGACCACCGTGAACGTCACGAGGATCAGGGTCATGATCGCGCACACGGCCAGTGCGAGCACGAGCAACAAAGCCCCGAGCAAGTGCGCCCGTTGCTCCTGCAACTCGACGAGGAACAGCTCGAGCCGGTTCGCCAGAATTGCCAGCAGGGTGCTCCCGATGCGACGCACCGAATCGAGCAAGCCACCGGCGCCCTGGTCTGAGGTCGTCATGTTCATTGCAGACACACCGGCCGCCGGTCCCGTTCAAGCTGGTGCCGGTGGGCCAGGGCTCGGCAGTCTGGCAGGTCAGGCCGGACTATGCAATCCTCGCGGAACCGGCGCAAGGTCAGCCCCGGTCCGCGGCGGGCTAGGCGCCGCGCGGTTCGGGTCCAGCGGATCGGCTGGCGTTTGGGGCGAGCGTCACTTGGGGCGAGCGTCGCGTGGAATCGCCGATCCAGAATGGGACATCATCACGCCGGTCGGTTCGTGCGATGGAGACTGTTAGGGTAGCCTGCCAGGCCATGGCCACGCGGTTCGAGATCCTGCTGGCCGGGGACGATCTTGTGCTCTTGCGCGCCGCGGGCGAAGAGGCCCTCGAGGACATCGCGCGGCTCGAGGGGCAGCTCAGCCGCTTCCTTCCTTCGAGCGAGATCAGTCGTGTGAACCGCCACGCCGCAACTGCGCCGGTGCCGGTCAGTTCGCGGGTGTTCCGGTTGCTGGAGCAAGCTCGCCGGCTCTGGCAGCAGACGGCTGGGGCCTTCGATCCGACGGTGGGGCCGTTGATGGACTGCTGGGGTTTCACGGCGGATCGGGGCCGAGCACCGGCGACTGAGGAAGTCTCTGCGGCGCGCGAGCGCGTGGGGATGGACCTGGTCGAGCTCGAGGCGACGAACCACACGGTCCGGTTCTTGCGGTCGGGAGTGCAGTTGGATTTGGGGGCAATAGGCAAGGGATTCGCCCTGGACTGCGCGGTGGAGCTCCTGCGCGAGGCGGGGGTGGAGAGGGCTTTTCTGCATGGGGGAACCAGCAGCGTGTATGCCCTGGGCGCAGCCAGCGAGGGGGTGCCGTGGAAGACGGCGGTCCTCGACCCGCGGCGAGGAGGAGGAGGGGTGTCGCTGGGTGAGGCGCCGCGGTGTGTGGCGACCGTGTCGTTGCGCGACCAAGGGCTAGGCGTTTCGAGTGGGTGGGGGCGTCGGCTCGCGGCGGGCGAGCGGGTTTATGGGCACGTGCTCGATCCGCGCATGGGCGAACCGGTGGCCGACACCTGGTTGGCGGCGGTGGCGTTGCCTTCGGCGACGGAGAGCGATGCGCTGGCGACGGCGCTGTTGGTCGACGGATGCGCGGGGATGGAGCGGTTGGCCCAGGGTCGACCCGAGGCGCGGATGTTGATCGGCGGCTGCGCGGATGGGGCGGGCTCGTTCAGGCTAAGGTCCTATGGGTTCGAGTTGGCGGTGGCGTAGGGCGCCGGCTGAGATGGCTCGAGCGCGGGCCAATGGGCGGTCGGTCTGGGCGTGCTGAGGCGAGCGGGGTCAGGCCGGGGGAAGGATTTCAACGATCTCAGACAGAGGTCGCTCTTCTTCATCCCAGATGGTGTTGCGGCGACCGTAGAGGGTCTGGGTGCCGGCGAGGCCGAAGCTGCGGTTGATGAGGTCATCCGATTGGACGCGCAGGAAGGCCTTGGGGCAGCCGTGATGCGGCACCTTATGGACCTTGAGCAGGTGGCCCAGGGGGATGCGCTCTTCGAGGATGAGCCGGCGCACCGGCGGGCTGAACAGGTTGAGCGTGATCTTGTTGGCGCCGAACTCGACAGGTTGTTCGTTCTTATCCAGGCGCAGGACCACCTCGCGGAAGTAGAAGTTCCCGCGCTCTTCGCGGTTGAGGATTTCGAGGTGGATGTCGCACCCGTAGTGGTCCTCGAGGGTGGGGGTCATGTCGTTGCGGTGCACGAGCAGCGTCTTGTAGGGCTCGGGCACCACATCGCCGGGGATGACCTCGATTTCCGGGAGCGGCAAGCCTGCCCGGGCATAGAAATCGTCCAGGGGGTAGATGTAAGGCGAGACCATCGCCGGTTGGCTGCCGGGATCGGATACGGGTGTTGGATTCATAGCGACTTGAGTGAGCGGGTCCGGGCTAGGCATACCGTGCGCCCCGGTGCTCGGGTTTGAAGAACTCGTGCAGCAGGCGGTCCACCTGCAGCAACCCAGCCCGCGTGATGGCAATGCGGTCGCCGCCGTTCTGGAGGAACCCCCAATCCCTGAGCGTCAGGAGCGGGGCGGCGAACTGGACGCGCGGGTCGACTCCGAACTTCTGTGCAAAGTAGGAAGCGCTCACGCTGCCCAATTTCAGTTGGAGGATGAACTCTCGGATATAGCGCTCCTCGGCCGAGGGTGTGAGGGCGCGATAGATCGGCAACCGGCCGGCGTTGACGGCGGCGACATAGGGCAGGAAGTCATGGTGGTTTTGGTAGTGCGTGCCGCCGATATGCCCGAAGCTGGCCACGCCGACCGACAGCAGATCCGCGCCCGCCCAGAGCCGGTCGCGATAGATGAACCGCGTGTTGGCCTTGTCCTTCACTGCCGTGTAGGCGCTGGCAATGGCGTAACCGGCTTTCTCCAACTCGGCCCAGGCGTAGGCCACCCAGCGGCGTTTGGTGTCCCAATCCGCGACGGGGGCGACGAGTTTACCGGTGGCCTTCATCTGTTGGTAGATGGTGGTGTTGTACGGGATTTCCATCTGATAGATGGTGACCGAATCCGGCTCGAGGGCGAGCGTCTTGGCCACGGCCAACCGCCATTTCGCCTCGGTTTCCTCGAGCATCCCGGCGATCAAGTCGATGTTGATCTGGGGGAAACCCACCTGCCGCGCGTAGGCGTAGGCGCGCGCGATCTCCGCGGAGCGATGCGCCCGGCCGTTGACTTCGAGGATGTGGTCGTCGAAATGCTCGATGCCCAGACTCAACCGGGTCACGCCTAACTCGCGAATGGCGGCCAGCTTGCGATCGGTCAGGGTGCCGGGTTCGCACTCGAAGGTGACCTCCTCGACCTGGTCCCACGGCAAGCAGCGTTTCATGCCGTCGGTCAAGTGGCGGAGTTGATCGACGGACAAGTAGCTAGGTGTGCCCCCCCCGAAATAGACGAAGCTCGGGCGGCGCCCACCGACGAACGGTTTGGCCGCGTAGAGCGCCAACTCAGCCAACAACGCGTCCAGGTAGCCCCGGATCTCCTTCGCGTCCTTGTCCGTGTACACCTTGAAGTAGCAGAAGTGACACCGTTTCCGGCAAAACGGGATGTGAACGTACACACCCAGTTGTGGCGCGGCGGGATGAACCGCGTCGGGCGGACGCTCGATGGCGGCCTCCAGTTGGGGCACGAACGCTGGCTGCCAGAACGAGAACGGCGGGTAATTCGACACGAAATAATTGCCCGCAGTAGTCCGCTGGGGCTCGAGGGGCGGCGCTTTAGGTACGGAATGGGTAGCGATCGCGTTACTCATGAATCGTCAGCTTCAGGCAAAGGTCCCGCCCAAGGTAGCGCAAGCCCGGCCGGAATGCACGAATTCCTGCCCCGGGCCCTTTCCGCCGCGGCGCCGCGTTGGCTCGGGCGTCCACGCTGACCGGGTGTGGGTCTGGTGGCTCAGGGTTGGGTCGAGCCGAGCTCCAACCAGGTGACCACGGGGAAATGGTCGCTGGGGAATTGGCCGTTTTGGGCGTAGCTGACGATTTCGGTGGCGCTCACCCGAGCCGGACCGCGGAGCAGAATCCAATCGATGCGCACGCCGTCTTTTCGGACGTCGCGAAAGCCGTTGAAGGTGTTCAGGTCTGCGTTCCGACGCTCGGCGGCCAGGGTCCACGTGTCCTGGAATCGGCCGTTGCCGACCAAGATGTCGTAGACGGGGTTGACGCCGGCCTGGGCGTTGAAGTCTCCCACCAGCAGGACTGGCAGGTTGGTCTTCAGGGCCTGGACGCGTTCGTGGATGAGGGCGGCGGCTTTTTCGCGCGCGGTTTGGATGGCGTGGTCGAGGTGCGTGTTCCAGAAGTAGAACTCGCGCCCCGCGTGCCGGTCGCGGAATCTGATCCAGGTCACCATGCGGCGGTTCGAGTTGCCCCATGTGGACGAGGCCACCACGTTCGGGGTGTCGGAGAGCCAGAAATGATCGAACTCGAGCGGTTCGAAGCGGTCGCGGCGGTAGAACACCGCCATGAACTCGCCGCGGCTGCCGCCGTCTCGGCCGGTGCCGATCCAGTCGTAGTCCGGCAGGTCGGCGGCCAACTCCTTTAATTGCGGGTAGACGCCTTCTTGGGTGCCGATGAGGTCCGGAACCACCTGGGCGAGACAGGCCTTCATGATCGGCCGACGCTGCGGCCAGGCGTTAGGCGGCGTGGGGCTGGCATAACGCAGGTTGAAGGTCATGATGCACAAGGTTGCCGGAGCTTGCGGGAGCGCCTCCGCCCCCGACGCGCCGACCGCCAACAGGCCCGCGAGGGCTAGCCCAGAGCTATTCGCGACGAGTTTCATGCCGGCCAGCATGGGCCAAACGGGGCGGAAGGCAAGCCGCGGCGCTGGCGGCGGTGCGGCCCGAATCTCGATCGAGTTGGAACGGGGCAGGCGGCGTCCGTCGCGCGCGAAGGCGTTTGGGGTGGGCTCAGGGGTTTCAGCACTTGAGCTGGGGCGAGCACCTTTGAGCTTGCCAGTGCGGGGCGTTTCCGCATCATACGCGCCCGCTGGCGAACGGGCCGCGGGCGCGGCGCGGTGGGCAGTGAACCTGCGCGGGTGCTGGGCCGGTGGCAGACGTTCGCGTGCGCATCCCGGAGTGTGGTTGCCTCGGTAGCTCAATTGGTAGAGCAGTTGACTCTTAATCAATTGGTTCTAGGTTCGAGTCCTAGCCGGGGCACCAGTTCACCCGCCCGGGGGGAGCGACCAGTGCGCCCGGGACCGCCACGGAAGCTCCCCGAGCCATAGAACGCATGCCCATGAACAGAGACAACACAGACGCCCGCGCGCGGATTTGCGCCTGGGTGCTTCTGCTCGCCCAGGTGGGCGCGCAGGCCGACGTGGTTTACGACAATACCCAGACTTACACTGGGGAAAGCCTCGCCGCCAAAGACCTCCTCGGGCGGCCGACGGAATTCGGGGATGAGATTAGACTGGCCGGCACCGCGCGCATCGTCACCAAATTCGACTTCGAGTACTATGGCGACTTCACGGCGCAAGGGGACGAGACGGCCCGGATTCGCTTTTACCGCAACGACGGGCCTGGGCGCTACCTGACCCCGGGAACGCTCCTCTGGGACAGTGAGCCCTTCGCCGTCTCGCCCGGGTTCAACAGCAAGGCCCTGTTCCTGCCGGGGGTGGAAGTGCCCAATGCCTTCACCTGGAGCGTCGAGTTCGCTGGATTAGCGCAAAGCCCGGGCGATCAAGGCCTCATGCTGATTTACCACCCGCCGCAGGTCGGTGGCGTGCTGGCGGACGGTCGGATTGGGAGCTACAGCGATTACTGGGTCCGTGGGACGCGGGTGATCGGCAACTGGGACCTGTCGTTGGTGCGCGGCGAAGGGGGCGGCACCATCCCGGCCAACTTCGGCGCGCGGGTGACGGCGGTCGAGGAGGCCGTGCACTTGACCCCGGTCGTGCAGGGCGGCCAAGTCACCCTCAATCTGAAGGCCAAAGCCAACACCTCCTACAGCTTTCAGTACTCAGACGATCTGTTGACCTGGGTGAGGCTGGGACAAGGCAAGACCGACGCGGCTGGCGCTCTGGATTTCGTGGATGCAGCCGCAGGACAGGTCCCGCGGAGTTTCTACCGGGCGGTCAGACTCATTCTGCCGCCGCCGGCCCCGATGTTGTCCTTGGTGCACCGCCCTTGGCCGGCCACGCCCCTGGTCCGCGTACAAGGTTCGCCCCACGCCGCCTTCCAGGTGCAGGTGTCCCAGAACCTGACCACATGGTCCTACCTCGGGACCGCCACGGCCAATGCGGCAGGCGCCGCCGAACTCGAGGATCCCGCCGGGCCGACCGCGGGGCCGCGTTTCTACCGGGCTTGGACGCCGTGGTAAAGGCGCAGAATTGTATTGCGCTAGACATTGTCTCTGGTACTTTCCCACCTCTTTTGCCGGCAGCAGCAGCCGAAAGAGGGCTCGGCCGGCGAAGTTGAACGGCCGCGAAGTCCCGGGCCCTTGGGGGTCAGGGCGGCCATAATCGTACTCAATCGAATCCCGTCTTCCGCGGGATGGTCCGGTCAACCTAAGGCCGGGCTGACAACCAATGGAACAGCGTGATTAGCATCGGCATCAAGGAACTCTTGGAGGCCGGTGTCCACTTTGGACACCAGACCCGGCGGTGGAACCCGAAGATGAAGCAGTTCATCTTCGACGCGCGCAACGGCATCCACATTATCGACCTGAGCAAGTCGTTGGGCCAGCTCGAGACGGCGTGCGGGTTTCTGACCGACACGGTCCGTCAGGGGAGCCAGGTCCTGTTCGTCGGCACCAAGAAACAGGCGCAGGAAGCCGTCAAGGAATCCGCTAAGACATGCGGCCAACCCTACGTCACAGAGCGCTGGCTGGGCGGCACCTTGACCAACATGAAAACCATCAAGCGCTCGATGGGCCGGCTGCGCGAGATCGAAAAGATGGAGGCCGACGCCACCATCAATAGCTTCGGCAAACAGGAGGGCTCGCGCTTGCGCCGCGAATTGGCCCGCCTGGTCAAGAACCTCGACGGCATCCGCGGCATGGAGAAGCTGCCCAGCGCGCTGTTCGTCGTCGACATCAAACGCGAGCACAACGCCGTGGCGGAAGCGCGCCGCCTCAAGATCCCCGTCGTTGCCATCGTCGATACCAATTGCGACCCGGACTTGGCGGATTATCCGATTGCCGGCAACGACGATGCCATCCGTTCCGTGCGCATGATCCTGGGTGTGGTGACGCAAACGATCACCCACGCCCGCGCCGAGTATGAGTCCAAGCGGGCCCGGCAGACGGCCGAGGCCCAGAAGGCCGCCGAGGAGGCCCGCCCGGCCGAGGTTGCGCCCGACACCAGCGCCGCACCGGCTCCGCCTGCGCCCCCGGCCACCGCGCCGGCGTCGGCGCCCCCGCCTATGCCGGTTCCGATCGATCCGGCCGCCGCGCCCGTGCCGGCCCTACCCGCCACCGCGACCGAGGCAGCGGGGCAAATCTAGACGTGTCGAGCGGGCCGTGAGGGGCGCAGGTTTGCGTGCCTCGACCCGCCGCGCGAGACTTGGCATTTACGCGAATCTGCTATGGCTGACATTACTCCAACCCTGATCTCCAAACTGCGCGAAATGACCGGCGCAGGCATGATGGACTGCAAACGCACCTTGGTCGAAGCAGGTGGCGACCTCGACGGCGCAGTCGATCTGCTGCGCAAGCGCGGCATGGCTTCCGCGGCCAAGAAGGCGCTGCGCGAGGCTCGCGAGGGCGCGATTGCCCAGTGCATTCTTCCTGGCTCACGGATTGGGGTGCTTGCCGAGGTGAACTGCGAGACGGACTTCGTGGCCAAGAACGAGACCTTTCGGGCCTTCGCGGAACAAGTGGCCAAGGCGTTGGCGGAGAACCCCGCCGCCGAACTGGAAGCGTTGCGCGTCGAGATGGTCGCCAAGACGGGTGAGAACGTGAAGCTGGCGCGCCACCAGCGGTTCGAGGTCAGCGGCCACGGTCTGGTGGCGGCTTACATCCACACCGGCGCCAAAGTGGGGGTGCTCGCCGAGGTGGGCTCGGGCACGGAGGCCACGGCGAGCCGAGACGAGTTCAAGCAACTGGTCAAAGACATCACCCTGCAGATCGCCGCGGCCAACCCCTTGGCGGTTACGCGCGAGAAGCTCGACCCCGCGGTGATTGCCAAGGAAAAGGAGATTACGGCCAGCTCCGACCTGGTGAAGAACAAGCCGCCGCAGGCGATCGCCAAGATCGTCGAGGGCAAGCTCGAGAAGTTCTACCAGACGGTCTGCCTGCTGGACCAAGGGTTCGTCAAACGCAATTCGGAAATCACCGTGCGCGAACACATCGCCGGTGTCGCCAAAGACGTGGGGGACGACCTGACCGTGCGGCGGTTCGTCCGGTTTCAGGTGGGCGAAGCCTTCACCGCCTGAGGTTGCGGGCCCCGGCTTACTGATGAGAGCCAGGGATGGACGTATGGCCAAACGCGCCCTGCTCACCGGCATCACGGGCCAGGATGGTTCGTACCTGGCCGAGTTGTTGTTGGGCAAGGGCTACGAAGTCCACGGCATCATTCGCCGAGCTAGCACGTTCAACACGGGGCGCCTGGACTCGATCTACGCCGATCCCCACACCGAGAAGGCGCGGCTGCACCTGCACTATGGCGACCTGAGCGACGCGAGCGCCTTGGCCCGGTTGATCGGCAAGATCCAGCCCGACGAAGTCTACAACCTCGCCGCCCAAAGCCACGTCCGCGTCAGCTTCGATAGTCCCGAGTATACCACCGACATCACCGCCACCGGCGCGGTGCGGTTGCTCGAGGCCATCCGCGAGACGGGCATCCGGCCGCGCTTCTACCAGGCGTCATCGAGCGAGATGTTCGGTAAAGTGCGCGAGATTCCCCAGCGCGAGACCACGCCGTTCTATCCGCGCAGCCCCTACGCCTGCGCCAAGGTCTACGCCTACTGGGTCACGGTCAACTACCGCGAGTCCTACGGCCTCCACGCCAGCAACGGCATCCTCTTCAACCACGAATCCCCGCGCCGCGGCGAGACGTTCGTGACCCGGAAAATCACGCGCGCGGTCGCCCACATCCAGGCCGGACTGCAGGAGAAGCTTTACCTGGGCAACCTGGACGCCAAACGCGATTGGGGTTACGCCAAGGAGTATGTCCAGGCGATGTGGCTCATGCTCCAGCAGCCGGAGCCGGACGACTACGTCATTGCCACCGGCGAAACCCGGTCGGTGCGCGAGTTTCTGGCGGCAGCTTTCGGTCACGTGGGATTGGATTGGGAGCAACACGTGGCCGTCGACGAGCGCTACTACCGGCCCGCCGAGGTCGACCTGCTGGTGGGAGACGCCTCGAAGGCAAAGCAAAAGCTCGGCTGGGAAGCCCGCACCCGGTTCCAGGATCTCGTCGGCTTGATGGTCGATGCCGACGTGCAGTTGCTCAAGGCCCACCGCGAAGGCAAGATACGAGTGACCTGCTAGCCCGCGCCCACGGCTGCGAGCGTGGCGCGGTCTGCCCAGGCCACATCACGGTGAGACCTCGAGATAGCGGACGGTTTGCAGGCAGGGCGCGCAGTCCTCTGCGCGCCGCCAACCGATCTGGACGCGGGAAGCCGCGGCGCGCAGAGGACTGCGCGCCCTACCGCTGCCTTGTGGACCATCTCGGCAATTCCAGAGCATGCGCCGCGCTTTTATCACCGGCATCACTGGCCAGGACGGCTCGTACCTGACCGAGCTGCTCCTGGACAAGGGCTACGAGGTGCACGGCATCGTCCGGCGCACCAGCGCCCTGGCGCGCTCACGGCTCGATCACCTTTACCACGACGCGGCCATCTACGGCCACCGGCTCTTCCTGCATTACGCCGACCTGGACGACCCGACCACGTTGCGCCGGGCGCTGTTGAAGGCGGCGCCGGCCGAGGTTTATCACCTGGCGGGCCAGAGCCACGTCGGGTTGAGCTTCGACATACCCGAGTCGACCTGCGAACTGACGGCCATGGGCACGCTGCGCCTGCTCGAGATGATGCGCGATTTGCCGCAGCCGGCGCGCCTGTTTCACCCCGCCTCGAGTGAGGTCTTCGGCCGACCTGCCGCAGCCCCCCAGGCCGAGGCCACGCCGTTCGCCCCCGTGAACCCCTACGGCTGCGCCAAGGCGTTCGCCGCGCACATGGTTCGCGTCTACCGCGCCACCTTCGGCCTGTTTGCGTGCAATGGCATCATGTACAACCACGAATCGCCCAGACGCGGCGAGAACTTCGTCACCCGCAAGATCTGTCGGGGGGCGGCGGCCATCAAACTGGGGCTCGAGACCGGGCTAGCGCTTGGTGACCTCGAGGCGCAACGCGACTGGGGTCACGCTCGCGACTATGTCCGGGCCATGTGGTTGATGCTCCAAGGCGAGCGCCCGGACGACTACGTCATCGCCACGGGCCAACTCCACGCGGTACAGGACGTCGTCCAGGTCGCCTTCGGCGCCGTGCAACTGGATTGGCGCCCCTACGTGCGGCGCGACGAGCGCTTCTTGCGGCCGGCGGAGCCACACAACCTGGTGGGCAACCCCGTCAAGGCCCGCCGCCAGTTGGGCTGGGAACCGACCGTTTCCTTCGAGCAGATGATCCAGGAAATGACGGGCGCGGAGCTGGCTGGCTTGAGTTCGTTGGCCGGGCTGCCCAGGTGACCCCGCGCGGGAAGGGGCCGCTTAGGGCTCGAGCGGCAACAGTTCGACCTTGCGGAACTCGACCGGATGACTCTCGGCCTGGAGCGAGATCCACCCTTCGCGGAGCAGCTTGTCGCCCTCTCGGATCAGCTTGCGGGCGTCGGCGTCGCCCTCGTCGAGTTGGGGTTGTTCGTATTCGAGGACAAGCTCGCCGTTGACGAAGTGCCGGATGACGCCGCCGCCGCGGACTTCGACCTCGACGGTGACCCATTGGTCGCCGTGGTAGGTCTTCGACTTTGAGTCGTTGCAGTGCTGGGTGACGAGCTTGCCGTTCATGACCACGTGCGTGCCGGGCGTGCACAGGTTCGCCGTCGAACGCTTGTCCCGCCCGTTGCCGCCCAAGAGTTGGACTTCGATCGAGACGGGAAAGTCCTGGTCCTTCCGCAGGCTTTCGGGCGCCTGGCCATGCAGCATCAGGCCACTGTTCCGGAACGCCCAACTCGGTCCGCCGGGCGTTTGCTCGCCCACGAACCGGTACTCAGCCCGCAATCGGTAATGGGAGAATTTGTCCTTGTAGAAGATGTGACCGAACTTGCCGTCGAACTTCGTGTACTTGTCGTAGGCCACCCGCAGGACCCCGTCCTCGACTCGGAAGGTGTCTGCGTGATTGTCGTTGAGCTCGAACCCCTTGATCTTGACGAGCCAGCCCTCGAGGTTCTTGCCGTTGAATAGGCTGATCCATTGGCCCTGTGCCAGAGCCGCTGGTTCCGCGGCGCGCAAGGGAGCCCAGGCGAGCCCTAGCAGGCAGGCGACCAGGGCTGCGTGGCGGCCCCGGGTCTCGATCAGATGCGGGTTCGGTTTCGAGGAGGCGTAAGCAGTATCTTCGCGTGGCATGTGCATGGGCCTTTGATGCCACGGATCTGCCTGCGCAGCAAGCGCGAGTCAACGGCGCCATGGCGCCATGGCGCCGCGATCGCGATCGCGATGGCGACACGGGGCGCAGGGCGCAGGGTGGCTTTGGGTACTCGATGTGTTCCTTGCGGGAGAAGCACTTGGCGAAAGTCGGGGAGGGGATCCGCTGTGCAACTTAATATGACAGAGTTATAGAACTTGACACGATTTGGACGGTTTCGCTGGATGTGTGTGCCGGTGGGCGAGGTTGGGATCGGCACCCGATTGGCAGGAACTGGTTCGAGGGGAGCTTGCCAAGTCGACGGAGGCGGTAGGCGTTAGGCCTGAGCTCGGGCGGCTTCGGCGCGCAACCGGGCTAGGGCGCGGACCCAGAGCATCCGCGCTGCGCCCGGGGCGCGGTTCATGCGCCGGGCGATTTCCTCAAAGCCGAGTTCGTCGAAGTGGCGGAGACAGATCACCTCCCTATAGTCCGCAGGCAATCGTTCCAACGCGGCAGCCAAGGCCAAGTCGTCCTCGCCGCGGACTGCGCCTTGGCTGGGCGAAGTGATGGGCGAGATCAGGACCTGGCTCAGGCGATGAGAGGACAGCGCCAAGGCGGCTTCGAGGGACCGTTCCCGGTTCAGGTCTCGTTTCTGGGCGCCGCGGTAGCGCCTGATTTCATGAGCCAACGCATGCGACAGAAGTCGGCGCAACCAGGCGCGCCACTCGACCTCGGTCGACCCTCGGAACGCTCCTACGGCGCGGCAGGCTTCGATCAAGGTCTGCTGGACGACGTCCGAGGGGTCGAATTTGGCGTTGAAGCGGCTTTCGATGTCGGCTCGGGCCAAGAGCCGCAGCCAGGGGCGATAACGTTCGAGCAGTTCATTTCCGGCGAGCATATCGCCGCGGCGAAAGGCCTGGACCAGCTCAGCGGACTGGCTGGCGAGGGAATCGACGCGGCGCGTGGCTGCTTGCTCGGCACGATGGGCTTTGGTCTTGCCGCCGCGCCACGGCCAGCGCTAGCTCGGGATCATGATGGCGCAGCAGCTTCCATGCGGCCTGGTAACCGCGCGGACTTGCGGGGCGCGCCGGCAACGCGCCCCTGGGAGCTTGTGATTGGCCGAGTCATGAACGAGAACCAACGATGAACATCCGAGAAGCTTCGCCGTCCCCTGCGCTTGCGCGTCGGGGCCCGACTGGCTTTGGGTCCGCCTTCACGCTGATCGAGCTGTTGGTGGTCATTGCGATTATCGCGATCTTGGCCAGCCTGCTCTTGCCGGCCCTGAGCCGGGCCAAGGACCGCGCGCAAATGTCGCTCGACCTCAATAACGTCAAACAGATTCTCCTGGCCGGCCACCTGTATGCCGGGGACAGCCAAGACTATCTCCCGCATCCGACTTGGGGCGGCAACCTGACCGGCCCGGACGGCTGGGTCTACGCCACCCGCAACAACGGCCGGATCCCGGGCGGTCCCAGCGCAGCGGTATCGGCTGCTGGCTTTGACGTGCACTCCGCTCAGTTCAGCAATCAAGTGGCCTTCTTCAGAATCGGCCAACTGGGGCCCTACTTGGCCAACTACGAGATTTGCTGGTGTCCCAAGGACGTCGCCACCCGCGGGGTCGGCCGGCTCAAGCAGTTGTGGCTGGCGCGCCCGGTCAAGCTGACCTCTTACTGCTGGAACGGCACCATCGGAGGGTACAACAACATCGGCCGAGCGTCCTTGAGCCCGGAGGGCAAGACCTACAAATTGAACGACTTCTTGGCGACGGACTGGCAGATGTGGGAGATCAACGAGTTGGATGCCTACAACTTCAACGACGCCGCCAACGTGCCGCCTCCGGGAAATATCGGCAACGGCATGTCCATCCGGCACGCGGGCCTCGCAAACTGGTGGTCGGTCTCCCTTCCTAACGCCCAAACCACCATCTCCGGCCTGCCGGGCGGAGCCGTCGTCGGCACCTTCGGCGGCACCGCCACGCTGGTGAAATGGAAGCGTTCCTGGGAACTGATCAACCAACTGCCCTACCCCAACGACATCTTCAACGGTCCCATCTACCAAAGATGAACCCGAGTTGTGGCGGCGCTTGGCCGGTCATGTCGAGCGACTGGGCTCGAACTCAGCCCCAGGAACCGGGTCGGGCAATCGCGTCAGGCCATAACGCCAGCCGTACGCGGCCAACGCCAAGAGGGCCACGGCACCCAACCCCAGCCAAGCTCAGAGGAACTTCAACCGCCGCGCGGCGAACCCGACCATGCGGGCCAGCAGCCAGCCGTGTCGCCAGCGTTGGATGTTGGTGGCGCCGTAGGTGCGCGCATGGTACCGGATCGGCAAGTCGACAATCCGCAAGCTCAACTTGGCCGCACCGAAGAGCAGATCGAAATCGCCAAAAGGATCAAACTCACCGAAATAACCTCGGCCCCGGGCAATAGCCTCGTAGTCCGCCCGCCACAGGACTTTCGTGCCGCACAGGGTGTCCTTGATGGGCTGGCCCAGCAACCAGCTAAACGCGAGGCCGAAGAGCTTGTTGGCTACCATGTTCAAAAACCGCATGGCGTGTGGCTCGCGCGGATAGACGAGGCGCACGCCGTTGATGAACTCGCCCGTACCCCCGCGGGCCGCCTCGTAAAACTTGGGTAGTTCCTCCGGGGCCACCGTCAAGTCCGCATCCAGAATGAACAGCAAGTCGCCGGTAGCAACGGCGAAGGCCTCGCGGACTGCGCCGCCCTTGCCTCGGCTCTTCTGTTGCAGGGTCTTAAGCCGCCGGTCCGGATGCCGAGCGGCCACCCGCCCCAACTCTTCCCAGGTGTTATCCGTCGAGTGGCCCTCGATGAGGATCAATTCGGTGCCTAGCCCCAGCTCCGGTACCCGCGTGACCAGCGCCTCGAGGTTGCCCGCCTCGTTGCGCGCCGGCACAACCACCGAACAGGTGAACTGGCGCTCCGCAGCCACTCGGGGCTTCGGCCGGGCCACGATGAACACGGCCAGACACAGGTGCCTGAGCAAGGGTGCCAACCACCGGTTGAGCAGGCCCTCCCAGACCGGAGTGCGAATCGGCCACAGAATCCGGCAATCGGTCCGAAGGACCTCCCAACCCGCCAACTCGAGCAGGTTCCGCATGTCGGCCGTCGAAAGCCAGTTCTGATCGAGGGTCGGGGCCTTGAAGCCCATCCGCTCCGCGCAGTCCAGCACAGGGCGCCAGAGGTTGTTGAAAAAGTTGAGCACCAGCCGAGACCGCGGATGAGTGAGCCGTAACGCCCGCTCCAACGTCACCTGGACATCCGGCAAGTCGTTCACCAGGTCCGACAGCAGCAGGTAATCGAAACCCTCCACGCTCTCGTACGTGGCCGCGTCAGCCACCCGGAAGGTCAGCGACGGATGCCGGGTGCGCGCCTCCTCGATCATGGCAGGGCTGAAGTCGATCCCCACGCCGTGCGCCGGTCCCACGGACGCCAACAGGTCGCCCAGCCCACACCCCAACTCGATCACGCGCTGCCCCGGTGGGACCAGAAACGCGTAGTAGCGTTCGAGCAACCGATAGTACCAGCGCTCGAGCTCTCGCGGCCGAGCCGCGGCTCGACCTTCATAAAACTGACGCCGGTCCATGGACACGAGCAGAGAATCGTCTGGCAACGGCCGTGACTTGAGTCCAGGCGCCAATCCCGAGGACCCGCGGCCAGACGGGGGGAGGCTCAGCAAGCCGCGGTTTAACTCGAGTCATGCCCAGCGTCATGTCCGAGGAGAGTAGGGGCTAACGCGGGCTTGTCCAGTCAGGCCCAAAAGGCGTGTCAACAACTAATCGCCTGTTGTATTGCACAGTACTCAGAGCTCAGACGCCGGCCCTTCGTCGGGCAGCGGTTCCATGGCGAATTCATCATGATCGCCTGCACTGTTGGCCTGCGGGTCGCCTTGGATCGTAGTGTCAACTATTAATCTCCTGTTGAAATGTACTCGGCAGAATGGACTCGCGTCGGATAGGGCTTGGGGGGCAAGCTCAACAACTACGTGGCTCCAGTGGACCGGATCGATGGACCGCGCGCTACGGGCTGCGGTGGGGTGTCGTGCGCGGGCGACGGGACGGGGGATGGAGGCGCGGGCTGCGGCGCGACGCGAAGCGAATCAAAGTGTAGTGAAGGACCCGGAGGACGCGATGGCGTTCGTCGACATGGGAAAACAACTGGCGGTGACCCTGCTCCAGCGCAGCCTGGAGCGGGGACGGCTGGGTCATGCCTACCTGTTCGTCGGCAACCAGTTGGCTGAACTCGAGACGGCAGCGCGCACGTTGAGCAAGACCCTGGTTTGCCAAGCGCCGCCGCGCCAAGAGCCGAAGGGGCTGCCCTTGGACTGCTGTGAGGCTTGTCTGGCGTGCCGCAAGGCAAACGGCGACCTCCACCCGGATGTGCAGTGGGTCCGGCCGGAATCCAAGTCGCGCGTGATCACCGTCGAGCAGGTGCGCGAGTTGCTCGGCTTGGTCCACCTCCGGCCCGCGGAGGCCGCTTACAAGGTCGCCGTTTTGGTGGCGGCAGACCGGCTCAACGTGCAGGCCGCCAATGCGTTTCTCAAGACGCTGGAGGAACCGCCCGCCAAGTCGGTCCTGGTACTGCTGACGACTGACCCGCAGCGGTTGATCGAGACGGTGCTTTCGCGGTGTTTGCGGCTGAACTTTGGCGGCGGCTTGGAAGCGCCGCGCACCGAGGAGCACCTGGCGTGGCTGGGGCGGTTTGGCGAGGCAGGGGGAGGAGACGCCAAGCGGGGGTTGTTGGGTCGGTACGAGTTGTTGGCGGTCTTGGCGAATGAGTTGGGGCGGCGCCGAGAAGCGGTCGAGGAGCGGTTGGCGGCAGCCTCGCCGCTGGAGCGCTATGAGGACGCCGGCGCCGAGTTGCAGACGAAGTGGGAGGAGGAGCTGAAGGCAGCCATCGAGGCCGAATACCGTCGGCAGCGGAGCGAGGTGTTGGCCGGAGTGCAATGGTGGCTGCGAGATGTCTGGTGGCTGAGCCAGGGGCTGGCGGAAGACCGGTTGACCTATCGCGAACTGGCGGCCAGCACTCGAGCGGTCGCCGGGCGGATCTCGGCGGCCGAGGCTAGGGCGAACCTCGAGATCATCGAGCAGACCCAGCGCCTGCTTTACTCGAATGTCCAAGAAGCCCTCGCTTTGGAGGTTGGGTTGCTCAAGCTCAAGCTGTGACGCGGTGAGGGAGACCGCGGCCATCGGTGGGGCGGCGTGGTCCGCCTCAGTCGAGGGTTGTGGTCCACGCCGCCGTTGACGCGCCTGCGCCCGGCAAGGAAACTCCCGCCGCGATGGCCCGACGTTCCCCGAAGCCGAAACTGCAAGCGCCCGAGTTGCGGCGGGCGGTGTTTGGGGGCGTGGGCGGGGGGTTCCTCGGGTTGAGCCTGCTGAAGTTCGGTAACCCGGTCATTCTGGACGTGTACGTGGTCGCGCCGACGAACGGGTACGAGTTGGCGTTGCAGCCGTGGCCGATCCTTTGGGGTTACG
>Ga0194125_10004574_pt1 | contig 21479 bp, 15 predicted proteins | sample TA2KigC250mmetaG_FD_148626 | JGI IMG/M metagenome (GOLD analysis project Ga0194125, IMG submission 148626) | Freshwater microbial communities from Lake Tanganyika, Tanzania - TA2015034 Kigoma Deep Cast 250m | ecosystem: Environmental > Aquatic > Freshwater > Lake | place: Tanzania: Lake...
GGTGACCGAACCCGCAACGGCCGTGCAGCTACCCCGCCACACCAAGGGTAAGCGGCCACATTTTTTCGACGATCCTGCGATCGATCAGATGATGACTTTTTTGCTCGAACTGACCACTGAGGTCGGAGTGTTGCGGGACCGTCTCGACACCGTCGAACGTTTGCTCGACCAGCACGGCAGCGTCACACGAGCCGCCATCGAGAGCTTCCAGCCCTCGCCTCAGCTCGAGGACGAGCGCAACGCTTGGCGTGCCGCGTATCTCAAGCGTGTGCTCCGTATGCACACTCCTGACTGAACTGAAGACGAGGATCAGCAGCCATGGTCGCAAATCCCAAAGATATTCCGGTACCAAGCATCGAAGAGCTCTTTCAGCCGACACACGATGAGCGTGCGCGGCAGAACATGGTCAGCATGATTCGCAAACACGCGATCATCGACATGCGCAAAGCCATGAAGGACGACTACGACAATCGCGTCGAACCGAAGCTCGAGCGAGAGGGCGGCAAGCCCGAGGATTGGGCCGCCATCGAGAAATCGATGGAGCACGAGGCCTCATACCGCTTCTACAGCGCCATGCGCTACAACGCCCAGGAGATGTGCTACCTCTCGGTGCAACCCACCGTCGAACGTGCCTTGCCGCAGATGATCGATCTTGCGCGCGATCTTGCACGTCGTCGGCCGGTGGGCGGATCGTTGCGCTTGAACCCCGAACTGCGTCTGCCCAAGTACATCACCTCGCTCGATGTGCATCTGGCGCCGGGTTGGGTGCATGCGGAGCACACGACGGACGACGTCGCGCAGGGTGCGGTCGTGTCTTTCGGTGGCAAGGTGTTCACAGGCCAACACCCCTATCGCAAAAAGCCTGGCGCGGTCGGCGAGTCCATCTCCTATTGGCTGCGAAGAAAATTTCCCGACCTCAAGCCGCGACGCATCCTTGACTTGGGCACCACGGCGGGCAAAAACCTCTTCCCGTATTGCGATGCGTATCCGCAGGCCGAAGCGTACGGGATCGATGTCGGCGCTCCGGTCTTGCGCTACGGTTATGCGGTCGCCCAGCACGAGGGCTATCCGGTTCACTTCAGTCAACAGGACGCGGAGAACACGGATTTTCCGGATGGGCACTTCGATCTCATCGTCTCGAGCTTCTTTTTCCATGAAGTATCGCTCAAGGCCACACGCAAGATCCTGCGCGAGTGCAAGCGGCTGCTCGCGCCGGGCGGCGTGATGGTGCACATGGAGCTGCCGGATGAGACCTCCGTCAGTGCCTACGAAAACTTTTTCTGGAACTGGGACACGCTCAATAACAACGAGCCGTGGTACACCTCCTACCGCGCACAGGATCCGCTCAATCTTTGTGTCGAGGCGGGGTTTGAGCGCGAGGCGAGCTTCAAGCTGCGGGTCCCGGACATCCTCACCTTCGGTGCCGAGAAGCACGAAAAATTCATGCGCGGAGAAATCGCTTCGCCCGCCCACGGCAGCGGCGGCTGGTTCGTCTTCGGCGCCCGCAAGCCGCTCTGAGTCGCGCGGGTTACGAGCGTGCGCGGCAGACGTCGATTTTTGACCGGGGCGAGTACGCTCGCCGGGCTGACGCTGCTCGCGCAGAATCGCGCGGCGCTCGCGCTCGACACCGCGACCGATTACCAACTCATCATCGTGGGTGCCGGGACGGCAGGCATTCCTGCGGCCATCTTTGCAGCGGCGCGCGGCGCACGAGTCTTGATGATCGATGCTGCCCCAGACATCGGTGGCACGCTGCATCTGTCCACCGGACAGATGAGTGCGGCGGGCACTCGGCTGCAAGCACAGCTCGGCATCAAAGACTCGGCGCAGTTGCATTACGACGATGTGATGCGTATCAGCAAAAACAGCGCTGACCCGCAACTCGTGCGACTGGCCGTCGATCACGCGGCGGACACTTTCGATTGGCTCATGGACAAGGGATTCCGTCCGTTGCCCGATCACCCGGTGCTTGGGCAAGGCCACGAGCCTTACTCCGAACGCCGCTACTATTGGGCCGCAAATGGCGGACGCGACATTCTCGCCGTCTTGCGCGCCGAGCTCGCGCCCCACCTCGCCTCAGGTCGCGTCGATCTGTTGCTCGGGACGCCGGTCACCGCACTGCTCACCGATGACGCCGGAAGCGTCGAGGCGGTGCGAGTGCAGGCGGGCGATCGCGAGCGGGTATTTCGCGCTCGTCATGTGTTGCTCAGTTGCGGCGGGTACGTGTCGAATCCCGAACTCTTTGAGCAGCTCTCGGGGGTACGCGACTATGGCGACAACGGCTACGCCTATTCACAGGGTGCGGGCATCAAACTCGGCGTCGCCGTGGGCGGCTTCGTTCGCGGCCGTGAAAACTATCTCAGCAACTTCGGTTCCATCCTCGCCGACGATCAGTTCCCGGCAAAGGTATTTGCGCGTTTTCAGGTCATTCCGCAGTTGCGTGCGCCTTGGGAGATTTTTGTCAATGTGCGAGGTGAGCGTTTCATTCGCGAGGACGAGCCGAGTTTCGATCGACGCGAGGTAGCGCTATTGCCGCAGCCCGACCTGCGCTTTTGGGTGATTTTTGATGATGAAATCTTTGCCAATGCGCCGCCCGGGGTGATCGGATTCTCGCGCGATGAGATGCGTGACGCCTTTGATGTGCACAGCTGGTTCCAGAAGGCGGATTCGCTCGAGGCGCTCGCCAAACAAGCAGGCATCGATGCAGCGGGTCTGCGAGCGACGGTCGAGGAATACAACCGCGCGGTTGCGACGGGGAAGGATCGGTTCGGGCGCAGGCATTTGCCGCGTCCGATCGCCAAAGGTCCGTTCTATGCGATTCGTCATCAAGGCCACTCGACCACATCCACCGTGGGTCTCGCGGTCGATGAGCAACTGCGCGTGATTCGTGCGCGCGACGAGCCGATCCGCAATCTCCATGCCGCTGGCGAGTTGCTGGGCGCTGGTCAGTTGATGGGTCAGTCTTTTGTTGGTGGCATGATGGTGACGCCCGCCATGACTTTCGGGCGTTTGCTCGGTCAACGCCTGCCGCTCTAAGCGGGCGGCCTCAGACTCCCTCACCCCAGCTTGCCGCACGCTGCACGGCGATGCGATAACCGTTGCGGCCCATCGTGACGAGGACGACGCCGATCATGCCGCCAACGAAGCACATGACGGCGAGGCTCGGCGCAATGCCGGTCGGGTAGTTGAAGACGTAGTCCGAGAGCAGGCCGACAGCGCCCGAACCGACGGCGATGCCCACCAAGCCGATCAGCAGCGTGTATACCGAAACGACCTGACCGCGCAGTTGATTCGGCGTGACCTGATTGAGCGCCGTCAACGCAGCGGTCAACGCCCAAGTAGCAAACAAGGATGTACCCGCGTGACCGATCAACGCCCACTCCGGCGTCGGCGCGAGGCACTTGGCGGTACCAAATATCACCCACGCGAGGCACTGCAGGCCCATGACGAGGATCGGGCCATCCTGCCGACGTTTCTTTGCCAACCAACTCAGCACCCAACCGGCGGTGATGGCACTCAGAATGCCGCAGGGCACACCAACAATGGCGAGCGACATCGCGATGTCCTTGGCTTCCATGCCGTGCACCCGCACGAACAAGGTGGGGAACCAGGCGAGCTGTGCGTTGACGATCATGACGTTCATGATCGAGCCGATCATCACCACGACGAGCGCCGTGCGATTAGTCGACAGTTCGCGCCACAGCGGCAGCAATGAAAGCTTGGCGGAAGGCTCGGTGAGGATCCCGCGTCGCTCGGGTTCGCGGATCGAGACGGCCATCAGCACGCCGATCAGCAGGCCCGGGATCCCGACGATCAGGAACACGATTTGCCAGTTGGCGAAGTCGCCGAGCAGACTTGGTGACCACGCGCGCACGTCATCGGCGAGGCCGATGGCGATGCCGCCGAGCAAGTAGGCGACACCGATACCGATCGAGCCGCCCATGGCAAAAATGCCGTAGGCGCGTGGCCGCATTGTCGGCGGAAAGTAATCGGCGATGAGCGACGAGGATCCGGGCGTGGTGGTCGCCTCGCCCGCGCCCATGACGACTCGTGAAGAAAACAGCGTCCAGAAGGACGTCGCAAAGCCCCCGGCCAGAGTTCCGCAGGACGAGATGAGGGCACCGCTCCAAATCACCGAGGTTCTTTTCCAGCGGTCGACGAGATAGCCGATGGGCAGCGTGAAGAGCGAGAAGAAGAGCGCGAATGCCAATCCCTGTATGACGCCCATCTCGGTGTCGGAGAGACCGAGATCCGTCTTGATGGGTTGTACCAGCAGCCCGATGACGATTCGATCAACTACGCCGCTCGCATAGGAGATCACGAGCAGCGACACGACGTACCAAGAGTAGAGCGGTTTCGGCCAGGGCTTTGCGATTTCGTTCACGGAATCGATCCTAGCATTATCCCCGTCCGGAACATGACGCAACTCGAACAGATTGATACCCTCGATTTATTGCCCGGATAAAAGGAAGACTCTCGTGATTCGTGCATTGCTGTCGTTGGTGATTTTTTTCTTCGCTGCGTCCTCGCTCGATGCTGCTCAGCCTACGCTGCTGCGCATCAAGGCCGCGACCTTTGTCAGCCACGATCTCGCGGCGGTCGAGCGTGACTATGGCCAATGGCTCGGCTACAAAGTGCGCGAGCGCGGCAAGGTCGATGCGCAGCTCGCGCGCAGTTGGGGTGCCGAGCGCAGCGCGGGGCGTCCGTACATTCTCATGAGTGCCGACGGTGACTCCGACGTATTCGTGCGCGTGGTCGAGGGGCCCGCTCCGCCGAAAAGTCTCGAGCCACTCACGAGCTGGGGCTGGAGCGGCATCGAAATCGTGGTCGACGATCCGGTCGCACTACATGAAAGGTTTCGTGCTTCGCCGTTCAAGGTCATCGGCGAGCCGGCACCGCTCGGGGCGTTTCCGACGATCGTGGCATTTCAAGTCGTCGGCCCGAGCGGCGAGGTGCTTTACCTGACCGCCGAGACCGGTGATCGAAGCAAATCCGTGTTGCCCTCGCCGAACGGCGAAGTGGGTCGTGTGTTCATCATGGTGCTCGGCGGTCCCGACATCAACGCGTTGCTCGATTTCTACAGCAGCAAGTTCACGCTGGTGCGCAACAACCCGCGGATGATGAATGTAGGTGTGGTGCGTCGGGCACAGAGACTCGCCGACGACGAGATGACTCCGCTCGCCACGGCACGACTCGCCGAGCGCGGCAACCTCATCGAGTTCGACGGTTACAGTCCGCGCACGCAGGCGCGGCCAAAAGCCCCCGGGGAGTTGGGGCCGGGCATCGTGTCGACGACCTTCACGGTGGCTGATCTCGATGCGCTCGTACTCGATTGGCTCACGCCACCGCGACGAGTCGAGGGACTCATCTATCAAGGCAGACGGGCGGCGAGCGTGCGCGGTCCCGCGGGCGAGCTCATTGAACTCGTCGAGGCTGCGCCCCCGACGGCGCCGTAACGGGTCAGAGCGGCAGGGTGTTGCCGAGCCAACGGCCGAGAGCCAGCGCGGGCGTCAGCATCATGCCGGGCACGAATGCGTTGCCGAGCGTCACCCCGCTGCCCAAGGCCTCGCCGGCCGCGTACAGATTGGGGATGGGTCGTCCCTGACCATCAAGCACCTTGAGGTCGGCATCAACCACGATGCCCGCGGACGAGGTCGCCGAGTGGCCAAGATGCGTGATGGCGTAGAACGGCGCTGCGGCGATCGGGCGCGGTAGATGCTGTCGTCCGAGAGGATCAGTACGCTGCGTGACGGCAAGGTTGTAGTCCCGGACCGTGTTCTCAAGCCCTGCGACGTCGATCGAACATTTGCGCGCGAGCTCGGCGATGCTACCCGCGCTCACGAACATCGGGTGATTGTCGAAGTGCTCGAGCAGTTTCTCGCGACTCCACTGCGGCAGGCCGGGAGGCGCCGCGCGCAGGATGTCGGCATCAAAGATGACGCGATAGCGGGTGGCGCTCTGACGGATCAACGCGCGTTCGCGCACGCTGACGAGCGGCTCGTCCTCGCGCACGAAGCGTTGTCCCTGATCATTGACCCAGATCTCCCAAGGCAAGCGTCGTTGCGGCACGGTTTCGAAGCGCACATACACTTTGGCGGGATAGCGGTCCGTAGTAAGGATAGAGCCAGTGCCGGCCCGATGCAGATCGCCGCCGCGCAACGTCCCGCCGACTTTCTGCGCCATCAGCAGGCCGTCGCCCAAAGAATGCGGGTACGAGCTCGCTACATAGGCCGAAACGCCGGCGAGCTCGCGGAATAGTTCCGGGTTCATCGCGTAACCGCCAGTCGTGAGCAGGATATGTTTTCCACGCGCGGTGAAGCCATCGGCGCTGCGCACGCCGACTACGGCGCCGCTCGCATCCCTGATCAATCGGTTGATCCGCGTGCTGAGCCGCAATGTGACTCGACCGCTGTCGAGTTCCGGTTGCAGTTCGCGCCGCACCACCGCAAGGATGGCGGGGCCGTTGTCTTTAGCCCAAAGATATCGGGGTGTGTTGTAAGCCTTGCGACCGGGGCTGTCTCCGGTGACCGGGTGATCAGGCAGCGGTTCGAGCCCATGGGCGAGCAGCCAGTCGATCGTCGCCGGAGCTTCGTCCACGGTTCGTCGCACGATCGACGAGTCGGCGAGTCCCTGGGTCAGCGCCATGGCATCTGCGTAGTGCTGATCCGGGGAATCCGCGATGCCTTTGCGTCGCTGCAATGAGGAACCGCCCGCCGCGACCTGCCCGTTGGCGATGTGCAGCGTGCCACCGACATCTTCGCCGGCATCGATCAACAGGACCCGCGCACCACGACGCGAAGCGAAGATGGCCGCGGGCAGCCCTGCGGTACCGGCACCGACGATGACGAGATCGTAGACATCAGTCGCTGCGCCGCGGGAATCGGCGGTAAGCCCCATTGGCGTGATCGATAACGCGCCTGCCGCACCCAGCGAATTACCAATGAATGATCGTCGTTTCATGTGTCCAGCCAGCGTTCAATTGATCCAGTGTTGAAGGTAGTTTAGGCAACTATTTTGGCGGTTATCAGGAAGACCCGAGGGCTGGGGTCGATAGCCGAGGGTGCTTCGGCGGTCTTTTGAGTCTATCCTGCTTCCCAAATTGACCAGTACGAACGATTTGAGCATAGTGCTGCGTCGTCTGTAACGACCGAGCGCAGGGGTTGGGCAGTCGGAGTGGCTCCGCATTCCCCATCACGCGCCTATTGTAAACGACTATTTTCCGCAGGTTTTTCCGGGAATTAATCAGCATCCGGATTTTCAGGAGTTGGCTATGCGAAGTTCATTTTCCCGTTCGTTTACCGCGCTCGGCGCGCTGTCCGTCTGCGCCGCCGCAACGGCCACTGCAGCGACCGAACCGAGCCTGGTCATCGAGGAGGTCACCGTTACGGCGCGCAAGTTCGAGGAATCGCTGCAGGATGCGCCGGTCAGCGTGTCGGCGTTCACCGCCTCCGCGCTCGAGGCCGCCGGCCTCAAGAGCATCTCGGACATTTCCAACTACACGCCCGGCCTGTACTTCCAGAAGGACCAGGGGCGCCGGTTCGACCGTCCGGTGCTGCGCGGCATGTCGAACATTCTCGGTGTCAACAACGTCGCCAATTTCATCGACGGCGCCTATGTCGGTGGTTCGATCCAGTCGACCGAGATCCAGAATCTCGAGCGAGTCGAGGTAATCAAGGGACCGCAGGCGGCACTGTTCGGCCGGTCTACCTTCGCCGGGGCGATCAACTACATCAGCCGCCAGCCGAGCAACGAGTTCAGCGGCAAGGTCGATTCGACCGTTGCCAGTCACGATGAGTATGAAGTCGGCGGGTACGTCTCCGGGCCGCTGATTCCCGATACACTGCTGTTTTATGCCGCTGCGCGCTACTACGAGAAGGGCGGCGAGTGGCAGAACTATGACGGTCGTTCGATCGGTGGCGAGCAGTCAAAGGGCGCTTCGCTGGCGCTGACGTTCAATGCGACCGAGGCCTTGCGCATCAAGGCGCGCATGACCTACGACAAGTCGGACGATGAGTCGCCGCCGAACGCGCTCCAGACGCGGTTCGCGAACAACTGCTTCGTGACCAATCCGCCGACCTCGAACACACCCGCCTTTTGCGGTGAACTGGTCGGTGGTCCGCTGGAACTGGATCTCGACCGGCTGACCGATCCGGGCGTCAATGCCGAGACCCGACGCGCCAATCTGCAGTTCGATTGGGACCTGCAGGGCTGGACTCTGGCCGGCGTGGTTGGCTACAGCGACTACCAAGAGGAACGGCAGTTCGACGCCGACTTCCAGCGCTTCCTCGGCGGCGCTCCTGCCGGTCAGACGCACCGGAAAGATGAGGGCCTGTCAGAGGAATACTCCTATGAACTGCGTCTATCTTCACCGCAGGAGAACCGGTTCCGCGGACTGGTCGGCGTGTTCTACCTCGATGCCACCCAGGGCGCAGGTATCGACGATCCGTTCACGTGGCGCCGGTCCTACCCGATCGAGCAGAACTTCCAGACCGCCCTGCGCACTCCGCAGGTTCCCGGTTACCGCTATGTCGACAATCTGGCCTGGTTCGGCAGCGTCGCCTACGACCTAACCGACCAGCTGACCATGACTGGCGAGTTGCGTGTCGCCACTGACGAGATCAAACAGGTCAGCCCGACTCGCACACAGACCGCCGAATACGACGCCACGCTGCCGCGCTTCATCGTCGACTATAAACTCAACGAGGACTTGCTGCTGTATGGCATCGCGGCGAAGGGCAACAAGCCGGGCGGCTTCAACGGCAACGTCAACCTGCCGGTTGATCTGCAGAGCTATGACGAGGAGTCGGCCTGGAATTACGAGCTCGGCGCCAAGTCGACGCTGCTCGACGGTCGCGCGCTCTTCAACGTCGCCGCGTATTTCATCGACTGGGAAGGCCAGCAGCTGACCAACAACTTCCAGCCAGCGGTCGGTACTCCGCTGTCCTTCATCACCAACGTCGGCGACGTCGAGACCCTCGGCATCGAGTTCGACACCAAGATCAAGCTGACCGAGAACCTGTCCATTGATGCGCTGTATTCGTACGTGTTGACGGAGTACGTTGGTGGCGGCACGCCCGAGGTCACGGCACTCAATGGCCGCCCTCAATCCAACAACATCGTTGGTAATGAGGTACCGCGCAGCCCGCGTCACCAGTTCGGCGCGAGCGTCAACTGGCGCCAGCCGGTCTCCGATCAGCTCGAGTTCGTAGCCCGCGTCGATGCGAACTATCGCAGCAAGTCGTTCGTGCAGGTCGACAATCTGCAGTGGGTCGGCGATCGGACGCTGGCCAACGTGCGTCTCGGGCTCGAGTCGGATCGCTGGACGCTGACCGCGTGGGTCGAAAACCTGTTCGACGACGATACCCTGGTCGGCGGCACCCGCTATGTCGACTTCAAGAACGACAACGTCCCCGGGGCCGGATTTCCGCGCGGCTATCTGGTCACGCTGGCGCCCGGTCGACAGTACGGCCTGACTGCCACTTATCGGTTCGGCGCCGGCAATTGATCTCGTCCCCGTCGCGACCGCGCGCCGGATCTGCGGCGCGTCGTCGCGCGGCGCCGACGAACCGGTTGGCGGAAGTCGAACAGTAATCCCTTCTGACCCGATCAATCAGACCGACAGGGATAGCACGCTATACGCCTACAGAATTTCTTCAACTGCCTGACAGAACTTTTTAATTCTCTTTTTGCCTTGCAATGGTTGTCGACCAAATACGGTCCGCTTGTTGCCAGAGTAGCTGGAAGCTTCCGTCTGATCGCGCAGCAGTGGTTGGAAACTGAGACACACCAGGGTTGGAGTCGAGCTCTGTGACTTCTCCCATCGGGTCGCCCGTCAGGCTATAAAATCGGTAATACACCCGTCGCGGAGCGCTGCCGACCTTGGCGTGCCATGCGAGTAGAACGCGTGATCCATTGACGGCAATCGTCGGCGCATCAGACACGGTCGCGTTTGGGTGAACGATGCCGCGAGGCTCGAATGATTTTCCCCCATCATTGGATACGGAAAAAATGACCCCGGGCGTGGATTCGCCGCCATTGTGTACAGCGGCAAAAATATGTTTGCCATGAAGAGCGACAACGGTCGGTTTTAATGGGCAGCCGTTGATTTGCCAAGGTGCACCGCCGATGGACTCGCGCTCATGAGCGACGTTATCTGCGCGAGATAGCGTCATGACGGTTGCGGGACGAAAGCTGTCTTTCTCTACTCGTCGCGAACCGAGCACGATCTCAGATTGTGGATTGGCGACTGCTGTCAGCTGGCAGCAGGGGCATACACTCGTCTCGATCAGTTGTTTATCGGTTGTAAAAGTTTTCCCATCATCACGTGAAGCGCTTGCGTAGAGCGCGCCGGAGTCGCTGTCTGGTTTCATGTGTCGAGTATCGATCCAGTACACATGAACACTGCCATCGGGTGCGGAGGCCATCGTTCCGAACGCAGCGGCACTCGCAAAACCGCCGTGGATGACATCGCTCATATCTTGGTCTGTAATTGAGGACAGTCGCTTCGGCGACTCAAACGATCGACCGTCGTCGATCGAGCGAGTGTAGTGAGTCGTCAGTAGTGTCTTGTTCAGCTTTGGATGAATGTCGTTTGCGGAGTACGCGACATGCCATGTGCCGTTGGGTGTGCCGACAACTCTGGGGCGGCTAACCTGTTGCCCCCAAACGGCACCGGATGCGGCGTTGACTTTCGTTGGTGCGGAGAAAGTATTTCCACCATCTTTGGAGATCGCGACATAGACATCCGTGACGGCGAGATGTCGGTCATGGTTGTGCGTGCCATCGGCTGGCTTGTCTTGGGGTGAGCGATCGACCCACAGTACGGCGATATCGCCTTTTGAGTTGACTGCGATATCCGGCGCAGACGCTTTTTGTCCTTCAGGCGAGAGACCTATCGGACTGCCACTCGCCAACGCGCCGAGTGTGGCCAAAGCGATCGTAAACAATGCAGTGATAAGTTTCATGTTTGCGCTCCCCTTCTAATTTTCTTTATTCCGGCACGGATGGCTGCCGCAATATAAAACAGAAATCCGATGTTGAAGAAAAGATGGTGGATATGAAGCAGTAGAGGATTTCCAGGTGTGGTTTCGTGAGTGGTCATATCATGGCCTTCAGCACCAATCCCTAGCCAGACAAATATTCCCTTCAAAGCTAAGCCGCCAAGTCCAAGCGCTGCGCCGACCGCGACTAAGCGATCGGTCGATCGATCGGCTCTCCATAAGGCGAAGCCACAGAGAAACGCCGAGACCGCAAGAACCTCAGAGAGGGCGTGCTGGCTGAAAATACGGGTAGCAACGACGCTCGATACAGCGAGAAGATACGGGCTGAGCGGGAGAACTCTGATTAGCGCCCTCAAGTCCATAAGGGGCGAGGCTGCTCCCCCTAGAAGGGGACGTCAAGGGTGCTAAAGTCTCACGACGATGGGGGTCAAAATGAAAATATCCACACTGAAGTCTCTGTGGGCGCTCCTGTCGGTCTTGAGCGTAGTTGCTGTCGCCCACGCGCTGATCGTCTATCCTGGCTATACGCACCCCCAGATCTCGCTGGATACCACCATGTTGGAGCGGGTGCGCTCTTGGTACCAATTGCAGGGGATACTTAAGCCGTGAACGGAGGACGCGGCGCATGTCGTGCATGTCGTCCGGTGCGAGCCGGCTATCCCGCCTCGGCGGCGAACCTGGCGCGCGGCGGTCAATGCCAAAGTGCCACTCGATTTCACGGAGTTCTACCTCTTCGGCACCGCCATCAGACCTTCGGAGGCAAACACCTCCTTCGGGTCCACATCCTTCAACAACTCATCCACAAGCTCTTTCTTGATCGCCATACACTTCCTCCTCTGGCAAGTATGGCCCGATCACACAAAAATCTAGACAGTCCCGACGTCAGCGAGAGTTGACCCCACCACTCGATGATCTTTGGACAACCCATTGTCGTTTAAACGACAAATGTCTAATGCGGATACATCAAACAGTCACGTCAAAACCGAATTCTCACCTTCAAATCGCTTTCTTTAATCTTTGACTAACCTCTGTATGCGGAAGTGTCTTCGCAGCTCAAAAACGCTGTAAAAAACCCGATATTTACTTACACATTCTCTTACACACTGCTTAGTGACACGCGTAACTCATTGACGGCCAACAGGGATTGCTGACTCCAGTCTTCTCATAATCCCTTGGTCCTTGGTTCGAATCCAAGCGGGCCCAGTCTTACGAATCAATGACTTAGATTTCTATTGATTTGCTTTTTTACTTCAGTGGAAAAAGCAATCCCTTGAGGTAAGTTCGAAGCCTCGATCAATCAACCACTTACGATCGCAAGTCGCTTACACACCTGCTTGCACACTCGGGCCTGAAAAGATGGTCTTTGACTTGGGGTCAGGCCGATGATTCGTCAGCCTGAAATTCCCGACGAAACAGACCTGCAGCATCCGTTTTTGGAAAGAACTCTGTATCCGATCATAACCTGATGGCAGCCTAGCTCTACCAGGCTTTAACAACAAAGATTAGTTTCAGGCCAAGTGCTATGGCGGCGGCGATTGACGACGCTCCTATCAGAGGAGCCAATCTCCTTACGAGTGGAGACACCATCTGAGCGAAACGCCGATGTTGGCGCCACGGAACGAAAAGCAAAGCGGTTGATGTGCCCAAAAGAATCCACCCGAGAATCTTACACACCGTCGAAAACGGTCCGAGGGATGCCACGATAAGCAAGGACATACCAACTAAAGAACGAAGTAAAAGCTCTAAGTAATGGGCGCTAGGCGTACTCGCAAAATTAGCGAGGAAAACCGTCAGTTGTTTTGGTCGTATGAGTCCACAGGTGCCAAGCACTAAAAGATAAAGACCCGCTATAGTGAGAACGCATGTAGCGCCGATAAGTAAAATCATTTTGGCAGTTTCAATAAGTGGGAGTCTTCTTGGAATACGTAGAGTGAATATAAATGCGAAATTTTCTTCTCATACTTGGCTGGATATCGATCATTGGTAGCATCGGCGATGCCGTCCTTGCGCTTTATGCACTATGGCTTATCAGCCGTGGCGGATGGACAAATATCGGCTTAGAAGTTGATTCGCTCCTGCAGCAGCACTTGCCATTTCTCTCTTGGGTTAAAGAACTTGCGACATTTGTGTTGCCTGATAGCGCGGTATTGTGGATTTTCAATCTGCCGTCGCTAGTCTATTTTCCCGCGCGCGTTGCGATGGGATTTGCAATAGGGTGGTGGGTACTAGCTATGGCCGAGAAGATCAACACCTCAATTAAAAGTCCTGAATGACTTCGATGACTAGCAAGATCTATTGGAGCAGGGAAAAAAACTTTCACTCGTACTAGTGTTGGTAGACTTGGGCCGCCTGTCAAAACCGAGTTCTTACTCTCGCCCAAGTTTCTTTGATCGTCGACTAAGCTCTGCGTGCGAAAGTGTTTTTGCTCAATAAAAGATCTGTCAAAAACCCGATATTTACTTACACATTCTCTTACACACCGCTTAGTGACGCGTGTAAGTCATTGATGGCCAACAGGGATCGCTGAGTCCAGTCTTCTCATAATCCCTTGGTCCTTGGTTCGAATCCAAGCGGGCCCAGTCTTACAAATCCGTCCGTTTTGCTCCCCCAAGACCTAGAATCTTCATGACAAGCCACAACAGAGCTGCCTAACCTTGCTTAAAACTTGAATCAATCAATGCGGGCTGGACATTGATAATGACAATTTCCTCACAGGAGGCGGCGCATGGCTCTGGTCAATGAGGGTTTGTCCCCGCAGATATGCACGCAGGAACAAATTTAACGGGCCGCGCGATGTCTCTACCTTCTCCTCCTGACGCGTCGGCCGGCTACGAAGCGATCGCCGACACCTTTCGCGTCGCACGAGAGCGGGCCAGGGTAGGCGCTGTCCTCCTCATGGAGTGGGCCCGCTCGCTGCCGCCGGGTGCCACCGTCCTCGACCTCGGGTGCGGAACCGGCGTCCCTGTCACGGCAGCGCTTGCGCACGCCGGATGCCACGTCTGGGGGATCGACGCCGCCCCCTCTCTGGTGCGCGCCTTTCAGGACCGGTTCCCGCAGTTTCCCGTCGCGTGCGAAGACCTTGGCGCATCGCCGTTCTTCGACCGCCGGTTCGACGCCGTGGTCGCCGTCGGCGTGCTGTTCTTGCTGGCGCCGGACGCGCAGCGCCAGCTGTTCCGTCAGGTCGCCGACGCACTGCGCCCCAACGGCACGTTCCTCTTCACGGCACCGCCGATGCCGGCGGTCTGGGACGACGCTCTGACCGGCCGCCGCTCAGAGTCGCTCGGTATATCGGCGTACCACGCCGCCCTCGCCGACGTCGATCTGAACATCGTCGCCGCGATGGAAGATGAAGGGGCGAACCATTACTTCGTGGCGCGACGCCGCGGAGTGAGCGCAGGCAGCGAATGCGGGTAGGAGCCATGGCACGTTCGCCAAGTGGTCCCAATGTTCCACCCGCGTTGTGTAATCTCGCCTGATGAGCACAGAAAAATGATCGGCATGGAGATCCTGAAGCCGGTCGCGGTGCTCGCCGCGTGGACCATGGTGATGTTTCTTTGGATGTACTTCACCCGCGTCCCGGCGATGAAGAAAGCCAGGATCGATATCCGCAAGCTGACCGGCGGGACCGGCAGGGCGCTGGACGACCTGCTTCCCGGCAAGGTCCAGTGGATCGCGCACAACTACAACCACCTCCACGAGGCGCCGACCGTGTTCTATGCGGTGGCGCTGTCGCTGGCGATGATCGGTCAGGGCGACGGACTGAACGCCATGCTCGGCTGGGCCTATGTCGGCCTGCGCATCGTCCACTCGTTGGTGCAGGCGCTGTGGAACCGGATCACCGTTCGGTTCCTGCTGTTCGTGCTGTCCAGCATCGTCCTGATCATGCTGGTGGTGCACCTCCTGCTCGCGGTGTTCGGGCGGTGACGATCCGCCCGCAGTCCGATGCGCGATGGTTCTGGCAGTCGCGTGTGGAGCTGCTCGACATCACCCCGGCGGCTCAACGTACGTAGGCGATTTTTTTCAAGGCAAGTTCCATGGCACCGGAACCCATCGACTACCGAACGGAAAAATCTCTACGGGGCAGTGCAGAGGCGGACAATTTCTTGGATAGCGATCAGATGAAGGTTAAGTGACCGAGGTGTTGTCGTTCTAAGCTACATGCACAGTTGAATAGCGTGTGCCGAGCACGCCGTCAAAACCGAATTCTCACACTCGCGCCGCTTTCTTTAATCTTTGACTAACCTCTGTATGCGGCAGTGTTCTCTCAGACGAATTCACCTGTCAAAACACGATAGGCACTTACACATTCTCTTACACACAGCTTAGTGACACGCGTAAGTCATTGAAGGCCAACAGGGACTTCTAAGTCCAGTCTTCTCATAAGCCTTAATCCAGCGGCTGGTCTCTATCGCAGTATGGCAAAAAACCTATGAAAATAGGTGTTTCAGCGCAAGAGCGGGTTCAAAAAGTACTAAACTTTAGACTTTAGTACTGGCGGGGATCGGCGTGATGGCCTGGGATGACCGTTCGGTAAATCCTGATCAACCCCTCGTGTATCGCAATACGCAAGTTGCAGTGTTTGGTCAAAATTTCCGAGATCTGGCAGGCAAGGTCCGCGCTCGCCCCATGTTGGCGCATGTCAGGGGTATGCCGAGCAACAGTACGGCGTAAATTAAGGAGCAGAACACCCATCCTTTCCGGTTCGGTGAGGTGCGTCTCGCAATGGCTCACAACGGCGACTCGGCCGGATTTTTCGATCATCGGTATATGGCCTGACGAAAAAAGGTGGGGTGTGAGGGAGTAGGGTAATCAAGATAGTCATAACGGACGCTGCACGATGACAACCACGAAAAGTTTCTTGCGTTGGCCCTTGGTTGGATTTATCGTGAACGGGGATTAAATGAAAAATAAATAGTGGCTACGTGCCAATGGGGGAGATGCATCGTATGAGTAAATTTAAGTTCAGTGCGATTTCCATCTCTTTGATGGTGAGTGTTAGCCCCGCGTCGATACCAGTGGTACAAGCGCAGGATGCAGGCCTAGATTCGGGCGGGCAATTACAAGAAATCGTCGTCTCAGCGCGTAAGCGAGACGAAAAATTACGCGATGTGCCAATCTCTATCACCGCGTTTACCGCCGAAACTATGCAAGAGCGTGGGATAACGAGCGTCTATGATTTAGCACGCCAGACGCCAAATCTTTCCTTTAACCAAACCTATGGCCGTGCGTTTGACCGGCCGGTGATCCGCGGTATGTCGCAGATCTTGGGCGAACGGACCGTATCGTTTGTCGTCGATGGTATCTACATCGCGGGCAACCTCACCGGCGCAGATTTAGATGACATCGAATCGGTGGAAGTCCTGAAGGGCCCCCAGGCTGCTAATTTCGGCCGCGCGTCGCTGGCTGGCGTCATCAGCTACCGTACGAAGCGACCAACGGCCGAGTGGCAGGGTAAGGTATCGGCCTCGATGGGCCAACACGGGTTTCAGGAGCTCGCAGGCAATTTCAGTGGTGCACTTGTAGGTGACAAACTGACCTTTAAGCTTGGGATGCGCTACTACGACTACGAAGGGCGTTATCGGGCCATCAGCAGCGATGGGCGCACGCCTCGCATGGGTGCGGAGAACACGCAACGCCTGTCGGGCGCATTACGCTGGCAGCCGACTGAGAATCTGGACCTCAATCTGCGTCTGTTCACCGCGCAAAATAGGGATGGTCTTTATACCAACATTATCAGTAAGACCCTCAACTGCTTCACTGACGCTGCCGTGAGTCCAGGAAACCGAGGTGGAAGTTTTTGCGGTGAGTTGCCCAAGATACCGGTTCAAGGCGGTATCAATATCGACTTCGCGGACGTGGAGCGTCAGGGAGATCCAGGGACTGCCCAAGACACTAATCTCTACAGCTTCGAAGGTGACTGGCGGTTGGGTCCAGTGACCCTCACCGGCCTTGTGAGCTGGAACGATTCGGATGAGGATTGGATTACTGATGATTACCTGATCAATGCGCGGGTGAACGGGAACTCTGGACCGACACAGACGCCAAGCCCCACAATGACCATCGCTAACCCCGGAAATATCACGCGACTTATCATTATCCGGGAATATCAATCACGCGAATTACGGCTCGCATCGAATGGCAGCGATAGCCGCATGCAATGGATGGTTGGACTCTACGATTACGAACAGGATACCAGTGGTTTAAACGGCGGGCCGCGTTATAACGTACCTAACACGCAGGGTGTGCTGCCCCGGCCGACATTACCGCGCGGCACGCTGTATGAGATTTCGCAAACTGTGCTCCCCATAGCGCTGAGGAATCGTGCGTTTTTCGGCAGCTTCAGCTACAACCCGACTGAGCGTCTGTACCTGACGTTTGAGGGTCGTAGCGCACGGGATGAGTTCCTCACAATCAACAACCAGTCGACCAGTAACTGTTCAGAGTTTATTGAAGCGGAGTTTTCAAGTTTTACACCACGCGTTTCGGTACGCTTCCTCGTAAACGACGACATTAACGTTTATGGATCGGTGGCACGAGGTAATAAGCCTGGCGATTTCAACACGGCGTTATGCAACGCGCAGGTACCGGCGGCAGAGTTCGCACGCTTGTCGACCATCGCTCCGCTTGGTGTCAAAGAGGAGAAGTCCCTCAATTATGAGCTCGGCACTAAGATGCGGTTGATGGACGGTCAGATGTCCATTGACGCAGCGATCTTTTTCACCGACTGGGATGAGCAGCAGGTGACACAGAGCCAGACATACAGAACAGTGACCGGAGCACCGACCAACATTTCGCTTACCGGAAATGCCGGGAAGACCGAGGTCAAAGGTTTCGAATTCAACTGGCAGTTTCAGGCCACTCGCTTTTTCGATCTAAATTTGGCGTACGGTTACACGGACGCAAAGTTTAAGGCGCTTTGCGACGCGACACTAGCCGTGTTGCTAGGCCCCGTAGCTAGTCCGGAAACGACTAGTGGGCCCTGTCCCTCGGTACGCGCATCGGCCACGATCGTGACCCGTTTCGCGGATGCATCGGGGTATCGCACTGCCAACGCGCCTGAGCATACAGCCACAGCCGGTATAGGCTTCCGGGCCCCCGGTTGGGGCGGTGCTACATTTTTCGCGCGTGCGGATCTTATGTACCAAAGCGAACGTTTCGCAGAGATTTACAACCACGCCTCGACGGGTGATTCGAAGCGACTCGATATACGCTTCGGTTTTGAGCGCGACAATTGGAGGCTGACTGCGTGGGCGCGCAACCTCACAGACGATCGTACACCGGATTCAGTAGTGCGGTTCTTCGATACGGACTCACCGGCGTTCACGCGCGCGTATCAAGTGCACTTCCCAAATGGTCGCCAGGTGGGTATGACGGCAAATCTCAGCTTCTGATGCGCTTGCGCCACCACATCCACAGGCCCGAACCAAACAAAAACGCTGGCACTAAACCAAACGTGACCCAAAGCCATTGGGTGATACGACCACCGAAGTTACCGAAATGCCAGGGCTGCATGTTCGCTAAAAGCTTTGCGCCGATGCCGAGCTCCTCATAGCGATCCGTGCGCAGCAATGTGCCGGTTGCAGGATTGAGGAAGATTCGGTTACGGCCGAAGACCCACTGACCCGGCTCGCGGTAGCTAATGCTGACGGCAGCACCCGGCCCGCGTGCGGGTCGGTACTCGTCAAAGACCACTTCGGGTAATTGCCGCCGTGCTCGGTCGATAAGTGTTTGTAGAGGGAGTGCGGTTCCTACGTCGCTCGGGGCCACGCGCGGAGGTATCAGCGCCGCATTACCGCTGACCAGCGTCACGACTGCCGTGGTTGTATCGCGATACGCGTAATAGGTACCGGTCAGTCCAATGAGCGTAAGTGCGGCCGCCGCGAAGAAACCCGTAAGCGCATGCAAGTCACGCCACTTCGCGCGGGCCGGCTCCGCTCGCACACGGAAGCCTGTGCCCAGCCGACTCCAACCCGGCCACCACAGCACTGGACCCGACAACGCCAGCAAAGTGAGCGTGATTGCAATCAGACCATTAAACTTGAGCCCTATATCACCCAAAAAAAATGCATAGTGGAAGTCCTGCACTCGCCACATGGGATCATCGTCGGGATTGCGGGTCCCTAACACGCGGGCGTGGTAAGGATCGATATGCACAGACTCGAGTTTCGCGTCCTTCAGATTACGTGCGCCCGGAACCTGCATGTGGACAACTGCAATGTCAGTGGCAGTCTCGGGCAGCGTAATGCGCGCTAGGATTTTATCTGGCGTCGCCACCTGTGCGGCGGCGACCCAGTCGTCTACCGGACGTTTCTTGGCCAGCGGCTCGATCTTAAACTGCGCTGGGTGCAGCAGGCTGTAGATATCTGCACGAAAGACTAGCAGGCTACCGCTTAGTGCAATCAGGAGCAGCAGACTGCCGGCGATCAGGCCGATCCATAAATGGATTTTTAGCAGCATTTGTCGCATGCGTAGATCTACCATATTCAGGAGAGGTAAATCCTCAATCCTTCCCGTACATCAGTCGATGCTCGAAACTGACCCTGAGACTCTATCGCAGCGATATCGCGACCATGGAGAGATCACGGCCGCTGCACTATGAGCACGAAATTTGAAACCCGACGGTAGCAAACCACATGAGCGAGCTCTACAGCAAGTACTACGATGGCCCGAATTCTCACCTGCTAATCGTAATGGACATACACAGCGACAAAAAACTAGAACACTGCAGGTATCAAGAGAGATTCTCGTATTGATTCATTTAAAAATCAGGATAGTGGCTCAAGATGAAAACGCCACCCGCGCATTCTCACAAGATTTTCTGCACAGTGTCTCGAGGCTCCTGCACGCCCCCCCCTGAATTCGTCGTTTACTTTACTGTTTCTATCACGTAGACCCGCTGTCTGAACGACTTCTCGCGAGCTTACGTCGATGGCGCTGGCGAGCTCGCGCATCTACACGCTGTGATGAATATACGGGACGGCATCTAAAAATACCGTTTCCGAAATAGATCAAACTCCCTTATGCCTGGCGAGTGATCATCAACGGTGACGTCCCTCAATACGACGCAGGATACTTTTACTTAATTTATAACAGCGAATAGGTCAGAGATTTCTCGCAAATATCGCGCACACCACTGACCTGACCCGGTATTTTTGGTCCATATTTAATGTTCATAAAAGGGACAGGGGCCGTGGACGATGGCGAAGCAGAGATATACGACCGAGGAGATCCTACGTGAGCTTCCGCGGGTCGATGTGCTGATCGGCCAAGGGCAGGCCCCCGCAGAGATGAGAACGTGATGAGATGAGCTGCGGACACCCCATTGTCGTTTAAACGACAAATGCCAAACGCAGATACATCAGATAGTCACGTCAAAACCGAATTCTTACTCTCGCGCATCTTTCTTTGATCGTTGACTAAGCTCTGCGTGCGAAAGTGTTTTTATTCAATAAAACCGCTGTCAAAAACCCGATATTTACTTACACACTTTCTTACACACAGCTTGGTGACGCGTGTAAGTCATTGAAGGCCAACAGGGATCGCTCAGTCCAGTCTTCTCATAATCCCTTGGTCCTTGGGTAATCCCCCCATTTCTGGCGGGACTGAGAAGTAGACGTTACGCAGCCATGGCCAGCCGCTGTTTTGGGGTGATCCCGCCCAAGGCCATGTTTGGGCGTTCGTGATTGTAGTTCCAGATCCATCGTGTTGCGAAGTCTTGGACTTCACTGATCACATCGAAGCAATACTGCGCGAGCCATTCGTATCTCACGGTTCGATTAAATCGTTCGACGTAAGCGTTCTGTTGCGGCTTTCCGGGTTGGATGTATTCCATCCGAATTCCCTTTCTCTTGGCCCAGTTCACAATTAATTCACTGATGTATTCCGGCCCATTGTCACAACGTAAAACTTTGGGCGTTCCGCGCCATTGCATGATCTGCTCAAGCGATCGGATCACGCGCTCGGACGGCAGCGAGAAATCAACCTCAATGCCGAGCGCTTCGCGATTGAAATCATCGAGCACATTGAACAGACGAAACGTTCTGCCATCGTTCAGCTGATCGTGCATGAAGTCCATTGACCACACTTCGTTGATCGAGTCAGGCACAGTCAGCTTCTCGGGCTTTTCTCGGTGCATGCGCTTCTTCGGCTTGATCCGCAAATTCAGCTCCAGTTCCCGGTAAATCCGATATACGCGCTTGTGGTTCCACAGGAAGCCTTTCACGTTGCGCAGATACAGAAAGCAAAGACCAAATCCCCAGTTCCGCTGGTACTCCGTCAATCGTTGCAGCCACTCGGCAATCTTGGCGTTCTCGGCGTTGAGCTTGGGCTGGTATCGATACCCGCTCTCGCTCAACCCAAACGCCTCGCAAGCCAGACGGATGCTCAGACCCTTTTCCTCGACTGCCCACCTGGCCACCTCGCGTCGGCGAGATGGCCTTAGAGTTTTTTTGCGAGAGCCTCCGCGACGATGTCGGCTTT
>Ga0194125_10004576_pt1 | contig 21475 bp, 21 predicted proteins | sample TA2KigC250mmetaG_FD_148626 | JGI IMG/M metagenome (GOLD analysis project Ga0194125, IMG submission 148626) | Freshwater microbial communities from Lake Tanganyika, Tanzania - TA2015034 Kigoma Deep Cast 250m | ecosystem: Environmental > Aquatic > Freshwater > Lake | place: Tanzania: Lake...
GGAATAACAGGCGTAAAGATTAATTTTTTCACACCTTCTCACTGAATAGGGGCCTATTCCCCAGATCCGCCAGGAATGTCTTCCAAAATCTTATCAAGCGGTCGGTACGACCGCCCGTACCGTGGCGGACGATTTAAGATTTTTTGGGTTAGGGGTAACGACCTTACTGATATAGCAGTCCTTGGCTTCTTTAGTTCATCTTTCCTTGGTTTGAGGGGCAAATTAAGGTTACCACTATAAGATTTTCTCCGACATCCCTGCCGGATCACTAAACTCCTACGCTTCAGACCATTACCACATCTTTAGGAGTGTACTTGATTTTCCTCTTTTTTTCTGATAATTTTCTATTCATTCGAATCTATTGATCCATTTAAAACCATAAGGAGGGGACTATGATCCCCGCATCTGAACTTAAATCTGGAACGATCCTTCAAATTGATAGAAATCTCTACAAAGTGCTTGCGACTGAATATCACATGGGAGGTGGGAAGATGGGCGGCCTTGTCCATGTGAAGTTGAAAGAGGTTCGATCAGGTCTTCTTATGGAAAGGAAATTTAAACCGGATGAGAGATTGGATAATGTGGAACTCGACCGCAAGACAATGGAATTTCTATATGAAGATTCAGAAGGGTATTATATGATGGATCCGGAAACCTACGAACAGGTTCAATTGAGTCGAAATCTGATGGAGACTTTTCATCCATTTCTTCAACCGAATATGAGGCTTCCAGTGGAATTTTTAGGGGAAGAACCTGTCAACGTCCTCTTTCCAGAATGGGTGGAGTTAGAGGTCACCTCCACACCTCCGAGCTTGAGTAGCCAACAGGATGAGGTCTATAAACCGGCCAACCTCTCCAATGGGATGGAGATTCAAGTTCCCCAATTTATCAAAGTGGGAGATGTGGTTAAGGTGAGTGTTACTACGAAGAAATATATTGAACGGGCGAAACGGTAAAAGTAGACCATGAACTATGAACCATAAACGATGAACTGAGAAACACAATGTTTCGTGTAAAAAGTGGAAAAAGAGGTAATTATGGAGACGAGGGAAGCAATTTTGGATTTCCAATATTCGGAGAAGATGAAATCCGGACTAATTATAGGGGTCGGACTATTAGATCAATTGATCTCTTTAAAAAACGATGGAGAACTGTCCGGAGGGAAAAAGGTTTTGATCTGGTACTTAGAAGGTCTGCTCCGAGAGCTCAGGATTGCTGAGAATGTATTGGGTTTAGGCCATTATGTTGATCTGGAGAGAAAATTGATGGAGGTGATTGGAAGGGTTCAAATGTCTCAATTTCAGGAGGCTCAACGAACCTTTTCTGAGGCGATCTCACTGGCCACCACTTTATGTCAGGCCTCGATGAACTTTTTGATGGAAAAGAAATTGATTTAATGATAAATCAAATGACAAAAGTTCAAATGGATACAGAATAGTGGAAGAATGGGATATTGGAATGATGGGTATTTTCAGAAACAAATTCCCCTCCATTTTATCATTATTCCAGCATTCCATTATTCCAGACCTTTTAAAATAAAAAATTGGGGAGGTGAATTATGGCAGAAAGAACGTTTGAGGCTTTTGAATTGAGAGGACCAAGACCCCGAACCATTGGAGTTATCATCGTTCTCCTTGTTATTTTCATCTTTCTATGGGGTTCTTTTGTCATCGTCCCAGCAGGTCACCGTGGGGTGGTCCTCTGGTGGGGTAGTGTGGAAAAGAGGATCATGGGCGAAGGGCTTAACTTCAAAGTCCCCATTGCCGAAAGGGTGATCAAGGTCGATGTCAAGGTCCAACCACATCCCTTTAAAGAAATTGATGCCGCTTCAAAAGAGTATCAGATGGTAAAATTGACAGGGATGATGAACTTTCATATCGATCCGTCCTACGTCAATGATCTCTATCAAAAAGTAGGTCTTGACTTTGCCAACAAAGTCATCGATCCTGCTTTTAATGATTTCGTCAAGGAGGTTGTCCCGATTTATCCTATCACCGAAATCCTTCCGAAGAGAGAAGAGATCCGGAAGAGGGCAATGACGAAGTTGGGAGATAATCTGGCCAGGTATCATATCATCGTCGATGATATTTATTTTGCCAACATCCGTTTCTCTCCTGAGTATGAAAGGGCGATTGAAGCGAAGCAGGTGGCTCAGCAGCAAGTGGAGACCCAGAGACAGATTTTGGCTCAACGGGAAATCGAGGCCCAGCAGAAGGTGGCCACTGCAAAAGGCGAGGCCGAATCGATCTTAGTGGTTGCTCAGGGGCAGGCAAAGGCCAATGACGCCCTCTCCCGCTCGATCAGCCCAATCCTCGTCGAATATAAAGGTATTGAGAAATGGAATGGGATATTACCCCAAGTTTCCGGAGGGGCGATACCCTTTATCGATATAGGTAAGATGGGAGGGACTCCCCCAGGAGCAAAAAAATAATAATTTAAAATTTAAAATTCAAAATTCAAAAGGTTTGGTTTTGGGAAGAATAACGGTGAAGACGGTTCCTTTCCTCACTTCGCTATCGATATAGACCTCTCCTTGATGCAGGAACCCATTTAGTATAAGGGAAAAATATCTTTTTTCTACTTTCTATGTAGTTCGTCATCCATATCTACTTCAAGCAGTCCTAAGGGAAAGTAGGTTTTTTAGGAGGAAATATATGGTGAATGGTCATCCACTCTTTGTGACCATCTTTATTCTGGGTGCAATCGTTTTTTTCACTGGCCTTATTTTAAGACTATTTATTTATTGGCGTGGTCAATGGGATTTGTGGGCCTTTCTAAAAGGAGTATTTTTAACCCTCTTCAGCGTAAAGATTCTGAATATCATAAAGGTATTCTTTTTAGACGGTATCCTTCAGAGAAGGCTTTTCGGACAGGATCAATTGAGATGGTTGATGAAGGTCTTGATTATGATTGGTTACCCAGGGATTCTCATCGCAGGCCATCTGAAAGTGGAGACGATGGATCAATTTGCGAGGTTTCCGCATGTGATCAAGTTTTTTTATGCACCTTTTTGTGACTTTTATTTCTTCCGCGATGTGTCCAGTCCGTCTTTGGGCCTTATCGATGCCCTTTTTGCGATTTCTTTTGACCTCTTTGGAGCCATGATATTGATGGGAGAGCTGATCGCCATCTACCGGAGATTCGTGGCAAAGGCTGTAATTTTTAAGACATCAGTTGGAGATATCGTTGCAGTTAACCTTTTAGGGGGGTGGTTCATCCTCCGGTTTTTCTGTGAGACGACGAGCATTCTAACCTATTCACTTCCGGACTCTGTGGCCCAATATTGGTTCTTATCCTTTACTCTGAGTAAGATCGTTTCCCCACTGGGCCTACCGTGGGCCTCTCTCAATTATCCACTTTGGTCTTTGTCTGGATTTTTCTTAGCAACTCTTGTCGGCTTTATCCCGTATAATAAAAAACTTTGGCATATCATTACGATACCAGTAGTCATGTTCATCAATTTAATGCCCAAAGAGGCATTTAAGCCTGGAGCAAAAAAGACTCCAATTCCTCTTTCTATTAAGGAGCTCATTGCCCTTGATTCCTGTGTAAAATGTGGGAGCTGTGTAGATGTCTGTCCCGTATATGAACAAACACAACAGTTAGAGACTACAATGGGAGGAATTTTTACTAACATCAAATCGTTCATAAGGAATGCATACGGTTTGCCAGGGATTTTTTACGGGTTCACAAAGACCAAGGATGTGCCAAAAGAGTATTCCGAACATCCCTACCTATGCACCTTATGCGGAAGGTGTACGATTGTATGCCCTGCTTTTATTGATACAAAGGAATTGAGGATAGCGGCGCGGGGATTCATGGTGGAGAAAGGGAAGTACCCTCATATAATTGACCAGTTAGCGGAGACTTTGAACAAATTCTATAACATTCTCGGTGAGCCAAACGAAGACCGGCCGATGTGGGTTCAAGCCTTAGAGGATTTACCCGAGCATATGTTTCAGAGGGAAAGGGCGAAGACGGTTTATTTTGTTGGTTGTGTGGCCTCTTATTTCCCAATGACCAAGAGGATCCCTCAATCCTTTGTTCAAATTTTAAATAAAGCCGGCGTGGATTTTACGATTCTTGGAGGGGAAGAATGGTGCTGTGGTTTCCCCCTGATCGCCGCAGGGATGGAAAAGAAGGCTGAAGCTTTGATCCAACACAATTTGGAAAAAGTGAAAGAGAAGGGCGCGGAAAGGATTATCTTTGCCTGTCCTTCTTGTTACCATATCTGGATGGAACAATGTAAGGCAGATATCGAAATCTTTCATTCTACACAATTCATTAAAAAGTTGATCGACGAGGGCAAGGTCAGCTTTAAAGAGAGAAAAATGAAGGTGACCTATCATGATCCCTGTGACCTGGGGAGGACAAGCGGAATTTATGAAGCACCGCGGGAAATCCTAAAGGCAATCCCGGGCGTCGAGTTGGTTGAGATGGAAGGAAATAAAGAGCAGTGTAAGTGTTGTGGAGGAGGGGGTGATCTTGAGATGTTGCGTCCGGACCTTTCCGCAGCACTGGCTCAGGCGAAGATCGAGGAGATCAAGGCCACAGGAGCAGATATGGTGGTAACTGCCTGTCAGCAGTGTATTCGTACTATCTTGACCACAGCCCGAAGAAAAAAGATTCCCATTACCGTAATGGATATCACAGAATTTGTTCTAAAAAATATGGATGGGGGCTAAAGGCGACACGTTTAAATAAAAACTAAATTGAGCGGTTCTCTATCCTAAAGAAAAAAGATCGTCATTCCCGCGGAAGCGGGAATCCAGAACTCGTCCCTGCGAAAGCAGGGAACCATTAAGAACTGGATTCCTGTTTTCACAGGAATGACAGGTTGTTAATTCATCTATTGGATGATATTTCATGTTCTCTGAAGGCATTTGATTCGCTACACGTTAAAGGTTTTTGTATAAAAAATCGCTCAATTTAAATAAAATCAAATAGGTGAAGTTAAGCGGAATGTATGCAAAAGGTTTCGGTTAGAATTGGGTGGGAAACCTTAGGCACCAATAGATAGATCAGCAATGAAAAATAATAAAAGGGAGTGTTTGCTAATTCCTAAGCGAAAAAAAAGCTTGACTTTTTATAAAATTATGGGGTAATAAATAGATATGAAATCGAAATGGATTTGGGTCATTTTTTTTGCTTTATGGGTCGCTGTATCGGCCCTTCCAGCCAATGCAAAGGGAATTGGTTTACCATCCCAATTTTGGGCTTATGGGGGAAAATTATTTAAAGGAGTTCAAGATTCTGAATTCATCAATTATGATATCGCCTTGCGGAACTATCTCGTCAAACGGATTCAAAAGCGATTTCGTATTTCACTCGATCCGAAAAATTATTCCGGATTTGACCTCCTTGAGATTGAAGCCCTCCTCAAATATAAAAAGTCGGATGAACCTATCGATCTCTTTTTAAAAATGTTCCCCAAAACCCCTTAATTTCACATTAATCCTTAGATAGAAGTTTTTTCCATTAGGCTGTTTTTTTCTGAGTCTCAGCCTTGGCCTTTACGATTGCCTCATCCTCCTTTTTCACATCCTCTAAGGTCTTTGGCTTCACCCTCTCAGGTATCGGCTCTAATCCATACTTCCACTTCAAAAACTCAATCCCCGTCTTGGGATAAAGGGCATAAATAAGAATGTCACAAAGGTCTTTCGCCAAACCCTTTGTCTCCTCTTTTGCCTTCTCCAACTCCGGCTCAATCAAATCCGCAGGCCGACACGTTATTGGTTCCTTCCCCTTCTTATAACCTTTTAGGACCAACTTCTTTATTTCATCCGATATCGGAACAGGGGGCCTTCCATAAAGACCATATACATAATCCTGTGTCTCCATCGTTACCATCTTATAACGACCGAAAAGGACATTGAGTACCGCCTGTACTCCCACAATCTGAGAAGTCGGAGTCACAAGAGGAGGGTAACCCAGATCCTTTCGAGTTTGAGGAAGTTCAGCATAGACCTCATCGATCCGATGAATCGCTTTCTGCTGTTTGAGCTGACTCACCATATTTGAGATCATCCCTCCAGGGATCTGATGCCTCAGCACATTCGTATCAATCACGGCCATCTTCGTCGTATCCAAAAAGTCTCGATATTTCGGCGCGATCGCTTCCAGGTACTCTCCCAACTTCAAAAGCTTGGAGATATCCAAACCCGAATCCCAGGGGGTTCCTTCCAATGCCACCACAATCGGCTCCACTGCAGGCTGAGATGATCTTAAGGCAAAAGGAGCCAGAGCCGTATCAATCACATCCACGCCAGCCTCAATCGCCTTCAGATAGGTCATCGATGCCATTCCACTTGTATAATGGGTATGAAGCTGAATGGGAATCTTTATGGTCTTCTTTAAAGCTTTCACCAACTCATAGGCATCGTAAGGAGCAAGCAAACCTGCCATATCCTTGATACAGAGAGAATCTGACCCCATATTCTCCAAAATCTTCGCCTTTTCAAGATAATAATTCTGATTGTAAACCGGGCCCCCCATCCTCCTCTCCGTCAACGAGTAACAGATCGTCCCCTGTATATGCTTCCCCATCCTCTTAATCACCTTGAAGGGCGCCTCAAAATTTCGCTCATCGTTGACCGCATCAAAACAACGAAAGATGTCTATTCCCACCTCAGCCGATTTCTCAACAAATGCCTCCACCAGATCATCAGGATGATTCCGATAGGCCACTAAATTCTGACCCCGAAGGAGCATTTGAAAAGGGGTCTTGGGCATTAGTTTCTTTAATACCCTTACTCTCTCCCAGGGATCTTCCCCCAAGAATCGATGGGCTACATCAAAAGTAGCTCCACCCCACATCTCTACAGAATGGAATCCCACCTGATCTAACTCTTCGGCAATCGGGACCATATCCTCTGTCCTCATCCGGGTAGCTAAACTCGACTGATGCCCATCCCGAAAAGTCGTATCGGTAATATGAATCGGTTTCTTCGGTATCTTCTCCATCCCTTCCATATTCACTCCCCCTTGCGAAAAATTTCTTAAGATAGATTGTTTTTATGACCCCTTGCGACGAAATCTATAAATCTGTTAACATATTCCAGATAAATTTTCAAATAGAAACTTAGAGATTCTATTACAAACCAATTTTTCTTGACAAAAAAAAATTTTTTTATATATTTAATTCCTTAAATTTATTACTTAAGAATGGAAATAAGATGCTGATCTTGAAATTGGATGAAATTCCAGATGAGGGATTGAACCTGAAATGGACGGAGGAGCGTGCCTCCCTGTTGGCCTATTTAGAAAAACTTTCAAAAATTGACTTCGAATTTGAAACTCCACTCGAATCTGATGTAAAAATAAGGAAAGCCGGTCAGTCAATCCTCATCAAGGGAAAGGTCAAAACCGTCCTTCGATTCCAGTGCGTGAGATGTTTAAAAGAATTTTCTCATCCCTTTTCTTCAAACTTCGAGCTTACCCTCCATCCTTTAAGGGAGGATTCTTTTAAGGATGAAGTTGAGTTGTCTGAGAAGGATATGGAAACGAGTTTCTTTGAAAGTGGGGAAATTCATCTTTCCGAGATTGCCTGTGAGCAGATTTTTTTAGAGATCCCCTTCAAACCCCTTTGTCATGAGGCGTGTAAAGGGCTTTGTCCGAATTGTGGAAAAGATCTTAATATTTCATCCTGCGATTGTCCAAGGGAGGAATTTGAATCACGTTTCTCCTCTCTTCAGAAATTGAAGTTTGATTAATAAAAGTGAGTTTAGAAATTGAAAATGAAGAATTTAGAGTTTAGAATTGATAACTAAGAATTTAATTTACAATCCTTAACTCATAATTCATAACTCTTAACTCACGAATTAGAAAGAAAGGAAGTTTTAGAATGGGAGTTCCAAAACGGAGACATTCACCCTCAAGAAGAGATAAGCGCCGGGCCCATGACCGATTGAGTCCTCCTGCCGTTTCACTTTGTCCTCAATGTCATGAACCATTCATGCCTCACCATATCTGTCCCCATTGTGGTTATTACAAGGGGAAGGAGATCATCCCGGTTGAAGAGGAGAAATGAGTGGTTAGAATGATTTGAAAGGGAAGTATGAGATGAAAATTGCCGTCGATGCCATGGGAGGGGATTTCGCCCCTCAGGCCATTGTAGAAGGTGCCTACTTAGCTTCAAAAAAGCATGGAGTGAAGGTCGTCTTAGTAGGGGATGAGGATCAAGTAAGCAAGGAGCTATCCAAGTACCCTACTTCTAAACTGTCTATTTATATTCATCACGCTCCCCACGTAGTAGCCATGCATGACTCTCCTTCCATTGTCCTGCGGAGAATGAAAGAGACCTCTATCAAGGTTGCTCTTGATTTGGCAAAAGAAGGCCATGTAAGCGGCGTAGTCTCCGCGGGAAATTCGGGAGCGGCAATGGCTCTGGCGATGTATGTCTTCAAGAAATTGGAAGGAGTGGATCGACCTGCTATCGCTACTATTCACCCATCGATGCAAGGCTCCACTGTGCTTATCGATTCCGGTGGCAATGTGGATTGCAAACCCTTCCACCTCATTCAATTTGCCATTATGGGAGATGCCTACGCCAAATATATCTTAGGTAAGGAAGAACCACGAATAGGTGTGTTGAGCAATGGAGAGGAGGAGGGAAAGGGAAATGAATTGACACGGGAGGCACACGAAATTTTATCGGCGACCGATATCAACTACATTGGTTATGTAGAAGGCAGGGATCTAAATAGTGGGGAGGTCGATGTCATCGTATGTGACGGTTTCGTAGGAAATGTGGCTTTGAAAATCAGCGAAGGGCTGTGGGAAACCATTCATTCTATTCTCAAGTGGGAGGCGAAGGATAATATCAGGGCAAAGGTAGCCTATTTCTTAATGAGGCGAGCGATCCGTCGTTTGGAAAAAAGATTGGATTACTCTGAATATGGAGGGGCGCCCCTGCTCGGGATTGATGGAAATTGCGTCATCAGTCACGGCGCCTCCAATGCCAAAGCTATTATGAATGCTATACTTTTAGCTGCAAGCCTGGCAAAAAATAGACTTAATGAACATCTGACTGAGGAATTTAAAGAGAAACAAGACCTGCTTCGCCTGGGGCAAAAGAAGCAAGAGAAGATAAAAGAACGGGTTGAGAAGATTCGTTAATCTCAAATTGGATAAGTAGGGAGGATGGGCATTGGATTATTTTTTAACGCCCGAACAAAGAAGTATTCAAAATTTAGCCCGTAAAATTGCACTCGAGAAAGTCGTGCCCGTTCGGGCGGAATTGGATGAAAAGGAAGAGTTTCCCTGGGAGATCATCAGGCTCTGCGGCGAGACAGGCCTCTTCGGTGTTTCTATTGAAGAAGAGTATGGAGGTTTTGGAGGAGGGGTCCTTGAAAACTGTTTGGCGGTAGAGGAGTTGAGTCGAGCCTGTTTAGGAGTAGCCACCAGTTATGCCGGTAGCGGTTTGGGCGCCCACCCGATTATGCTTTACGGTAGTTCCGAACAGAAGAAGAGATACCTTCCTGATATTGCCAGTGGGAAGAGGTTAGCCGCTTTTGGACTGACGGAGGCTGATGCTGGAAGTGATGCGAGTGCCATCCGGACTGCAGCTATTAGGGCAGAGAACGGCTATATTCTAAATGGAACAAAACAGTGGATTACCAATGGAGGCGAGGCAGAGATTTATACGATTATAGCAATGACCGATCGATCAAAAGGGCCCAGAGGAGCCAGCGCCTTGATTGTTGAAAAAGGGAGTCCTGGGTTCACTTTTGGCAAGAAGGAAAAGAAGATGGGTATTCGTGCCTCTGCTACAAGGGAATTGGTTTTTCAGAATTGCCTTGTTCCAAAGGAGAACCTCATTGGAAAAGAGGGAATGGGATTTATCATCACCATGAGGACATTTGATCGGACCCGACCAGGAGTAGGAGCTCAGGGTGTTGGATTGGCACAGGGAGCCCTGGATGAGGCGGTCCGTTACGCTCGGGAGCGGGAGCAATTTGATAAGAAGATTATCTCTTTTCAGGCAGTTCAGCATCTATTGGCGGATATGGCAACTCAAGTGGAGGCAGCACGGGCCTTGGTCTATTCCGTTGCCCGTTATATTGACAAATCAGACGATCTCAAGGAGATTTCAAAAGTCTCTGGGATGGCCAAGGTCTATGCCAGCGATGTGGCGATGAAGGTGACCACCGATGCAGTTCAGATCTTTGGAGGATACGGGTATATGAGAGATTATCCCGTTGAGAAGATGATGCGTGATGCGAAAATTCTTCAAATCTATGAAGGGACGAATCAGATTCAAAGAAATGTGATTGGTATGGAATTGAACAAGGAATACGCTGGGAAAAAATGATGAAACAGTTTGCCTTTATCTTCCCTGGTCAAGGTTCTCAATATATTGGAATGGGAAAAGAACTCTATGACAATTTCAGAGTGGCGAGGGAGGTCTTCGAAGAAGCGGATGATACCCTCCGCCTATCGATCTCAGGGCTCTGTTTTAAGGGACCAGATGAGGAATTGAGGTTGACCGAGAATACACAACCTGCTGTGCTCACGACCAGCATTGCTGCGCTAAAAGTCCTCCAGACAGAAAAAGGATTAAGCCCTCAACTCACTGCTGGACATAGTTTAGGGGAATATAGCGCCTTGGTCTCCTCGGGAGCGCTCTCCTTTACCGATGCGGTTAAAATTGTCCGCCTCCGTGGGAAATTTATGCAGGAGGCTGTCCCGGTTGGGGAAGGAGTGATGGCCGCCATTTTCGGTATGGAGCGGGAGGAGATTGAAAAGTTGTGTGAAGAGGTTTCGTCTGGAGAGGTCCTTTCACCGGCAAATTTTAACTGTCCAGGTCAAATTGTCATTTCCGGTCATACGAAAGCAGTCGAGCGGGCGATAGAGAAGGTGAAGCAGAATGGAAAGAAGGCGATCCTTCTTCCCGTCAGCGCACCCTTTCACTCCCCTTTGATGAAACCTGCTGGTTTACGTTTGGAAGGAGCAATGAAAGAAATTGATATCAGAGATCCGAGTATTCCAGTCGTGACAAATGTGGAAGCAGAGGCCAATACCTCCAAGGATAGGGTGAAACCATTATTGGTTGCTCAGGTATCAAGCCCTGTCCGGTGGGAGGAATCAATGAGGAAAATGATAAACGAAGGGATCGAACGTGTGTTGGAGATAGGGCCTGGGAAAGTCCTTTCAGGTTTGATAAAACGGATCGATCCGAATGTGGAAATAATGAATTTAGAAGACCTTCAAACGCTTAAAAAGATTTCTTATTGATGGAGGATAAGTTGGAACTCGCAGGCAAGGTGGCCTTAGTGACTGGCGGAGCTCAGGGGATTGGGAGGTCAGTGGCCCTGCTTCTTGGCCGAAATGGGGCGGATATTGTTATATCAGATATCAATTTAGAAAAGGCTGAAGAGACTGCTAATGAGGTTCAGGCGATTGGTCGAAAAGCTATGGCGATGAAGGTGAATGTAGCCAACCTGGGAGAGGTGGAAAGGATGGTCGAGGCCATTATAGAAAAATTTGGAAAGATCGATATCCTGGTCAACAACGCCGGCATTGCTCGGGATAAACTGATCCTGCGGATGACAGAAGAAGATTGGGATGCTGTCCTCGATGTCAATCTGAAGGGGACCTTTAATTGTACTAAAGCGGTCGTCAGGTATATGTCTAAGCAGAAGAGCGGAAAGATTGTCAATATCGCATCGGTGAGTGGAGAGATGGGAAATGTAGGGCAAACAAACTATTCTGCCTCAAAAGCTGGGGTGATCGGTTTGACCAAAACCATTGCCAGGGAGTTTGCCCAGAGAGGCATTAACGTCAATGCGATCGCTCCTGGATATATTCAAACCCCGATGACCGATGGCCTTCCCGAGAAGGTAAAAGAGGAGTTGAGACGGCTGATCCCCATGGAGCGTTTAGGCCAACCAGAGGATGTGGCCCAAGCCGTGCTTTTCCTTGTTTCAGAGGCCTCGAGCTATATCACCGGACAGGTGTTGAATGTCAATGGTGGCATTTATATGTGAGGAGGTGATTGAATGGAAATTGAGAAGAGGGTCAAGGAGATTATTGTAGAGCAATTGGGCGTCAACGAAAGCGAAGTGACTCCTGAGGCTAAATTCGTCGATGACTTAGGAGCGGATTCCCTCGACCTCGTTGAGCTGGTCATGGCTTTGGAGGAGGAGTACAATATGGAGATCTCCGATGAAGATGCAGAAAAGATCCTGACTGTGGGTGATGCCATTGAGTATATCCAATCCCATGTTGCTCATTGAGTGAATTCTTTCTCTGTATCTTTAACTATCAGAGGTTAGATAATAAGGAGGTGTGATCTTTTGAGGAGAAGGGTTGTTGTTACAGGGATGGGCCTGGTGATTCCCACCGGAATTGGAGTCAAGACATCTTGGAAGAATGTCTGCGAAGGGAATTCCGGTATTGGCCACCTGACGCGATTCGATACAACTGGATTTGAGACGAAGATTGCCGGTGAGGTGAAGGGCTTCGACCCAGAGTTATACATCGAGAAGAAAGAGATCAAAAAGATGGATCTCTTCATTCAGTATGCATTAGGTGCTACAAAGGAGGCATTGGAGGATGCCCAATTAAAGGTCACACCTGAGAACTGTGAGCAGATTGGCGTGATTGTGGGTACGGGATTGGGAGGATTGCCCACCATTGAGAAATATCATAAAGTCCTCTTGGAAAGAGGGCCGAGCCGGATCACTCCATTTTTCATCCCGATGCTCATTGCCAATTTAGCCTCCGGACAGATTGCGATTCAATTCGGTACCAAAGGGCCCAATACTTGCGTGGTGACGGCTTGCGCAACAGGTGCTCACTGTATTGGAGATGCATTTCGTGCCATTCTTTACGGGGATGCCGAGGCAATGATCGCCGGAGGGACCGAAGCCAATATCACTCCATTGACCGTTGGCGGGTTCAATGCGATGAAGGCCCTTTCCACCCGAAATGACGCGCCTCAAAAGGCCTGTCGCCCTTTTGAAAAGAATCGAGATGGTTTTGTCGTTGCAGAGGGTGCGGGGATCGTTATCTTAGAAGAATTGGGATTCGCCTTGAGGCGAAATGCAAAAATCTATGGAGAAGTGATAGGCTATGGTTATACAGGCGATGCCTATCATATTACCGCACCTCCTCCGGATGGAGAGGGAGCGGTACGTTGTATGCGGATGGCCATCAAAGATGCAGGGTTAAAACCTGAGGAGATCGAGTATATCAATGCCCATGGGACCTCCACCCAATTAAATGATCTGACAGAGACACTTGCTATTAAAACGGTCTTCGGGGAACACGCAAGAAAGATACCCATCAGTGCAACCAAGTCGATGACAGGCCATCTCTTAGGGGCAGCTGGAAGTACGGAGGCTATTTTCACTCTCTTGGCTATTCATGATGGAATCATCCCACCCACTATCAATTATGATGAGCCGGATCCAGAATGTGACTTAGATTATGTCCCAAATGTTGCAAGGCGCCAGTCTCTGAGTGTAGCGATGTCAAATGCCTTTGGATTCGGCGGAACCAATGCTACGCTCATCTTCAAAAAATTCTCAGGATAGATCGGATGATGCAAATTGGTTTGGCCTGTGACCACGGTGGCTTTGAACTCAAAGAGGAGTTGAAGGCCTTTTTGAAATCAATTGGTTTCGAACCAGTCGATATGGGAACCTTCAATGAGGGTTCGGTCGATTACCCAGACTTTGGTATTTTGGTCGCAGAGAAAGTCTCACGAGGGGAACTGGAAAAGGGAATTCTAATCTGCGGGACCGGCATCGGGATGTCGATCGTTGCCAATAAGTTTCGGGGAGTAAGGGCGGCTTTGGCTAATGACCTCTATTCTGCCCGCTTTAGCCGAGAGCATACAGATGCCAATATTCTTGTCATCGGTGGTCGAATCGTCGGGAGGGAATTGGCAAAAGAAATTGCCAAGGTGTGGTTGAATACTCCTTTTATTGGTGGAAGGCATAAAAGACGTTTAGAAAAAATCGAAGCTCTGGAAAGAGAGAAGTTTAAAGGATAAAGTTGAAACTGTGGGGCAGCAAGCTTCCTAATTTCAAACCATTAAAATTCCAATTACCAAATGTCAAATTTCAAATGAATGACAAATGCTTTAATGTCAAAATATTTGGATTTGAAATTTAGAATTTGAACCTAATTTGAACTTTGAGCTTTGACATTTGACATTTAATAAATTCCACCCATTTGGTGGTTCACTCTTGAAAGAGAAGAAAAAAAGCACCCACCTTAATAGACCTTCTTGGGAAGAGTATTTCATGGATATCACCCATCTTGTAGCCAAACGTTCCACCTGTGTTCGAAGGCAAGTGGGGGCTATCCTTGTGAAAGACAAAAAGATATTAGCCACAGGTTATAATGGCGCCCCTTCCCGACTGGAACACTGCCTGGATATTGGTTGCCTCCGACAACAGCAAAGGATCCCTTCTGGGGAGCGTCACGAACTATGTCGCGGTCTCCATGCTGAGCAAAATGCGATCATTCAGGCAGCTTATCATGGGGTGGAGATTCGTGGGGCAACCCTTTACTGTACAAACCACCCTTGCATCATCTGTTCAAAGATGGTAATCAATGCAGGAATTGAAAAGATCGTCTATGAGGAAGGCTATGCAGATTCCTTGGCTAAGGAGATGTTAAAAGAAACAGGGATTAAAATAGAGAAATTTCATAGAAGACAGAAGGTAGAACGTAGAAAGTAGAAAGTGGAAAGGAAATAGATTTTGGTCCACTCTCCACATTCGACTTTCAACCCTCGATTTAAGGCGAAGCCTAATGAAATGCCCTTTCTGCGGTCATTTAGAGAGTAAAGTGGTTGATTCCCGCATTGGCAAAGATAAGGAGGCAATCCGGCGGAGAAGGGAATGTCTGGGCTGTCAGAAAAGATTTACCACAAGTGAAAGGGCAGAAGATGCCCTTCCGTTGGTGATTAAAAAGGATGGTAGGAGGGAAACTTTTAACCGTCTTAAGATCTTTAATGGACTGAAAAAAGCCTGTGAAAAGAGGTCGATCAGTATCAATCTGATTGAGAAGATCGTTAACCGGATCGAGCATTATTTCCAGGAAAGAGGAGAGAGGGAGGTCAAGAGTTCTGAGATTGGAGAGAAGGTGATGGAGGAGCTCCATCGGTTAGACGGAGTCGCCTATGTCCGCTTTGCCTCTGTTTATAGGCAGTTCAAAGATATCCAAGAATTTATGGATGAACTTAAAGAACTCCTCGGGAATAAAGAAGAGACCAAAAAGAAATAATAAAACTCCAAGCACCAAATACCAAATAATAGCCAAATTCCAATCACCGAAATTCTAAGAAAAATAAAGAAGTTCAGTTTGGGTTATTTTAATATTGGTCATTGGATTCCTACATGGTTGAATCTGAGAATTTTCTTCTAACATTTTGTGTACCCCTCACCCTTCCCCTCTCCCCTTGGGGGAGAGGGGAAGGGTGAGGGGAAATTTCAAATATTTTTGGCTAGAATTTATTTGTAGTTTGGGATTTGGTTATTGGAATTTAATCGATACCAGTGTAATATTAACTATCGAGGCTGGGCTAATGCTTCGAAGTGACGAGTATTGGATGAGGCGGGCCCTTCGTCTTGCAGAGAAGGGAAGGGGAAGGACATCACCCAATCCCATGGTGGGTGCTGTTCTGGTGAAGAATGGTGAGGTGGTCGGAGAGGGGTACCATGCCAAGGCAGGTGAAGCTCATGCTGAGGTTCTCAGCATTAGAGAAGCTGGGGAAGGGGCCGAAGGTGCTACTCTTTACCTCAACCTCGAGCCCTGCATTCATTATGGAAAGACTCCACCATGTGCTCCTGCTGTGATTGAAGCAGGGGTGAGACGGGTCGTCGTCGGAATGGAAGACCCCAATCCACTTGTTAGAGGAAGAGGTTTGGAGACCATAAAAAAAGCCGGCCTCGATGTGAAAGTTGGGGTCTTAGAAAGGGAATGCCAAAGATTGAATGAAGCCTTTTGCAAATATATCCTGAAAAAAGAGCCATTCGTCATTCTGAAGGTGGCTGCTACGTTTGATGGTAAAATTGCAACGAGGGATGGGGAGTCTAAATGGATTTCTGGCGAGGCTTCGAGACGCCTCGTCCATAGGTTAAGGGATCAAGTGGATGGGGTTGTTGTGGGGATCAATACGATATTGAAAGATGATCCCATGCTAACAACTCGCATTAAAGGAGGGAGGAATCCCTATCGCATCATTCTCGATTCTCGATTGAGGATTCCAGAAGAGGCCAAGGTAATCGAAATCTCTCCATCGAAGACGATTATTGCTACGACCGGGTTGGCGGAGAAAGAGAAAATAAATAAGTTAGAAAAGAGGGGCATCCAAATCTTGACCCTCGAATCCAACCAGGGAAGAGTAGACCTAAGACATCTCCTCACCAAATTAGGAGAGATGGAAATGATAAGCCTTCTGGTAGAAGGGGGGACTCAGATCAATGGTTCATTCCTTGATGAGGGACTGATCGATAAAATTCTTTTCTTCCTCTCACCCAAATTGATAGGCGACAATCAGGCCTTTGGAATCTTTGGTGGGAGAGGGGTGGCAAACCTAAAAGAAGCATTTTCCCTGCATGAAATCAGAGCAAAAAGGGTCGGGGAAGACATTCTCTTAGAAGGTTATCTAACCCCTCCTATCCCCCCTTTATTAAAGGGGGGTGGGGGGGATTTAATGACTAAGGGATAGGTTCATGTTCACTGGGATCATAGAAGATAAGGGGAAGGTCTTGAGGATGGAATACAGAGGTCAGGAGAAGCGAATGACCTTAGAGTTTCCAGTCCATTTGACAGAGATGCAACTTGGTGATAGTATTAATATAAATGGTGTCTGTCTGACTGTTGTTGAGAGGAAGGGGCAAAAGATTAGTTTTGACCTCTCAAAAGAGACGCTTCAAAAGACTGTTTTGGGAGAGTTGAAAGAAGGGGATTCGGTCAATTTGGAAAGACCCCTAAAACTCATCGATCGTTTGGGAGGGCATATTGTCACAGGACATATAGATGGGATCGGAGTGATCGTAGAGAAAAGAAGGGAGGGGGATTATCTCAATCTGAAGATCAGGATACCAGAAACCATATCGAGGTACGTTGTCCAGAAGGGATCTATTGCCATCGATGGAATCAGCCTAACTGTGAACGAATATCTAAGAGATGAAATTCAATTGACCTTAATCCCTTATACCATTGAAAAAACAACTCTTAGGGATAAGAATGTGGGAGATCGTGTCAATGTGGAGGCGGATATTTTAGGAAAATATGTAGAAAAACTTTTAGATCGAGAGGGAGGAAAATCAAAAGGATTGGATTTTTCCCTCTTGAAAGAGCATGGTTTCATAAAGGGAGAATGATGGATCCTATCGTGAGTAGCATTGAAGAGGCATTAGAGGATATTCGACAGGGTAAGATGGTGATCCTGGTCGATGATGAAGATCGGGAGAATGAAGGCGATCTCACTATGGCAGCAGAGAAGGTGACGTCTGAGGCCATCAATTTTATGGCAAAATATGGGAGGGGGTTGATCTGTCTCTCATTGACAGAAGAGAGGCTCAACGAGCTTCGACTCCCCATGATGGTTTCTGATAATACCTCTCGGTTTCAGACCGCCTTCACAGTCTCTATCGATGCAAGAAAAGGGGTGACCACAGGCATTTCAGCAGCCGACCGTGCGACGACCATTCTCACTGCCATTGATGATAATACCAAATTTGAAGACTTGGTCTCCCCTGGACATATTTTCCCTTTGCGGGCTCGAAAGGGGGGGGTATTGGTCAGAACAGGTCAGACAGAAGGATCGGTCGATTTGGCAAGGCTGGCAGGTCTAAAGCAGGCAGGGGTGATCTGTGAGATCATGAACGATGATGGGACCATGGCCCGGATGCCCGATCTTCGAATCTTTGCAAAAAAACACGGTCTGAAGATCGTTACGATTGCCGATCTGATTAAATATCGACTGCAAAAGGAATCCCTGGTCCGTCGGATCGCCGAAGCTCAAATTCCGACAAAGTACGGAGGGTTGTTTACAGCGATCGCTTATGAGAATGATGTCGATCCCTTTCACCATGTGGCTCTGGTCAAAGGTGAGATCAAACCTGATGACAGGGTTCTGGTGAGGGTCCATTCCCAATGTCTGACAGGTGATGTATTTGGATCGAGAAGATGTGATTGTGAGGAGCAACTCCATACTGCCATGGCCATGGTTGAAAAAGAGGGTAAAGGCGTTCTCGTCTATATGAGACAGGAAGGAAGAGGAATCGGTCTGGTCAATAAATTGAAAGCCTATTGCCTTCAGGATATGGGAAAAGATACTGTGGAAGCCAATGAGGCATTGGGTTTCAAAGCCGATATGAGGGATTATGGAATCGGGGCTCAGATTTTGGTTGATTTGGGCCTCCATAAAATTCGTCTGATGACAAATAATCCCAGGAAGATCAGAGGATTAGAGGGATATGGGATTGAAGTGGTCGAACGGGTTCCCATAGAGACGAAACCTCATCAGGAGAATATCGAATATCTCAAGACCAAGGCAAAAAAGATGGGCCACCTGCTTTCCATCAAATCAGGGGATTGAGGGTCAACATGTTGGTGAATCGTTTTGGTGTTTCGTGATTAAAAAAATTAATCCACGAATCCCGAGTCACGAATCACGATTCATAAATAAAGAAAGGAGAAGAAAATGGCAAAGACCATCGAAGGCAAATTGATGGCAAAAGGACTCAAATTCGGGATCGTCTTAAGCCGGTTCAATAGTTTTATTAGCGATCGACTTCTTGAGGGGGCATTGGATGCCTTGCAGCGAAGTGGTGCAGAGGAGAAGGATTGCACTGTGGTTCGTGTTCCGGGTGCCTTTGAGATTCCACTGGCTGCTAAAAAAATGGCCAATAGTGGACGATATAATGCCGTCATCTGCCTGGGCAGTGTGATACGTGGAGCAACACCCCATTTTGCCTACATCGCTACAGAGGTGACCAAAGGGATTGCCAGCCTTTCTCTCGAAAGCGAGATCCCGATCTCCTTCGGTGTTCTGATCACGGACACGATAGAACAAGCCATTGAAAGGGCAGGGACCAAAGTAGGTAACAAAGGTTTTGATTCAGCCATGTCAGCAATCGAAATGGCAAATCTCATGAAGGAGATTGGAAAGGGATAGAAGAGGTTTTGGGGAGAAGAAGAAAATCGAGGGAATTTGCCCTCCAGGTTCTTTATCAATTGGATATTACAAAAGAGGACGCCCTCAGGGCATTCACTCAATCAAGAGAACATTTCTCACCCAAAGAGGGAAATCACGAGTTTGCTGAGAGGATTGTCTTGGGGGTTTTGGAGCACCATCAAGAGATCGATCGCCTTATCAAAAGATATTCAGAAAACTGGCGATTGGAACGTATGACCATCATCGATCGAAATATCCTCCGCATGGCTATCTTTGAACTTCTTTACTGCGAAGACATTCCCCCAAAGGTTACCCTGAACGAAGCGGTTGACCTCGGAAAACGATATGGATCTGAGGAGTCTGGAAGTTTCGTCAACGGTATCTTAGATCGTATCCAGAACGAAGCTATCCGAAAGCCCATCCAACCAAGGAGTGTGATGGTGAATGGTGATAGGGAATAAGAATTTAAATATGTTGCTTAAAACCCCATGATTGTCACCCAGAACCATGCCTTGAAATAAGTAATGTTACCCTGAGCTTGTTTCAGGGTCTAAAGATATCTGGTTTTATTAGATACCGGCCTGCATCGAAGAGATGCTGAAATAAATTCAGCATGACACTTTCGCGGCTCATTATAACATATTGAGCCTTTTTAAAAATTTTCAGCATCCTGCTAATAGAAAGATTACCCACGCAAGTCACCATCACGAGACTTTAATATGGACTTAATTCTTTCCAAGGAGAGGGTAGATACTCAGGAATGCGATGTTCTTGTCGCGGGATTCTTCCAAGATGAGAGGCCTCTCAAAGGATCGAGCGGTTGGATCGATTGGAGACTCAATGGGATGTTATCCCACTTCTTGATTGAAAATAGATTAACAGGTGATTGGAAAGAGACAACCTTAATCCCTTCCCAGGGGAGGATCGCTCCTAAATTGATCCTCCTCCTCGGCCTTGGGAAGGTGAAAGAATATAGTTATCTTCGTCTTCGAGAACTCTGCCCTTATCTCTTAGAGACCCTTAAGAAACTGAACGTCTTCAATATCTGCCTCTCCCTGCCATATGAAGAGCGGCTTAATGTGGATTGTGGAAAGTTAGCTGAGGTTCTCATCGAAGGGATCGCAGATTGCTTAGATCCCGATCAGTATCTATTTGATGAAAAATGGATCAGGGGCCTTCGTCTTTTCTTCGCTGAGGGGGAAGAATGCTTTCAAGAGATCCTTTTAGGAGTTCAAACAGCCAAATCGATTTTAGAAGACAGACTTGATATCAGAATTTTTGTCTCATCAGAGAGACATCTTGAGGAGGATCAACAGGTGGAGCCCGCCTCTCCGGGAAGGGAAAGTTTTTCTTTGAAATGTTGAAGGGTCTTCGCGAGACCCTCTTGTCAACTTATTTTAGGCTCCCACCCTAAATTAACAGGGTCCACCTCATCAGAATAGAGAAGTCTTCTACAACGGTACTTTTTTTTGACAATTGTTCTGAAATAGGGTAAAGACTTATATCCATAACATGAAAAAAAAGTTAGGAGGACTCTCGTTATGGTGCAGAAGGTGGAAAAAATCTGGATGGATGGGAAATTTATTCCGTGGGATGAAGCCAAGGTCCACGTACTCACACATACCCTTCATTATGGATTGGCAGTCTTTGAAGGTCTCCGGTGTTACCTCTGCCAAGACGGGAAGTCTGCAGTATTTAGATTAAAGGAACATGTCGATCGGCTCTTCGATTCAGCACAGATCGGGGATCTAAAAATCCCATATTCGAAGAGAGAGGTTTCAGAGGCCTGTAAAGAGACATTAAAGGTGAATGGTCTAAGGGAGGGGTATATCCGACCGATTGCATTTATCGGGGAGGGGGTGATGGGTGTTTATCCAGGAGATAATCCCATTCGGTTGGCGATCATCACCTGGTCGTGGGGAGCCTATTTGGGAGAGGGTGCCATTGAGAAAGGAATTAGGGCAAAGGTCTCATCCTACACTCGCCATCATGTCAATGTGATGATGACCAAGGCTAAAATTTCAGGCAATTATGTCAACTCTGTCCTGGCAAAGAGGGAAGCGTTAAAGTTGGGATATGATGAAGCCATAATGCTCGATACGGAGGGTTATGTCTCAGAGGCCAGTGGAGAGAATATCTTTATTGTGAAAAATGGGATTTTAAAAACCACGCCCTTAACCTCCATCCTTTCTGGAATCACCCGTGATTCGGTCATTCAGATTGCCAGATCGAGAAAGGTCCCCTTGATAGAGGAGAAATTTACCCGGGACGAACTCTATACCGCTCAAGAAGCATTTTTTACAGGGACTGCTGCTGAAATAACTCCTGTCA
>Ga0194125_10004577_pt1 | contig 21465 bp, 13 predicted proteins | sample TA2KigC250mmetaG_FD_148626 | JGI IMG/M metagenome (GOLD analysis project Ga0194125, IMG submission 148626) | Freshwater microbial communities from Lake Tanganyika, Tanzania - TA2015034 Kigoma Deep Cast 250m | ecosystem: Environmental > Aquatic > Freshwater > Lake | place: Tanzania: Lake...
CTGCTGCATGGCGACGCATCCATTCCAAGACATCACCATCATCAACAACACCTTTGCCTACAATGGGCGGAATGGCTGGGGCGGGGGGATCGGCATCGAGAACACGCAGGTGCAGAATGTGGTTATCCGAAACAACATCTGCAGCCAGAATACCTATTCGCAGATGGCCGCCGACCCCAGCGTTTTACCGGAGTTGACGGCAGATCACAACCTGACTGACGGGGATCGTGACCCTGAGTTTGAGTTCTACGGCGTGGGCGACCTGGTTGATGTGTCGCCCTCGTTCGTGAACCCTGGCGGGGGAGATTTTCATTTGCAGGGAAGTTCACCGGCCATAGACCAGGGCTCCCCTGCTGATGCGCCAGGTGATGACTTCGATGGCCATGCTCGACCCTATGGCGCAGGGGTTGACATTGGAGCCGACGAATTCACGCTTTATGGCGACCTCGATTACGATTGCGACGTGGACATCGCCGACATCATGCTGGTGGCCGCCTGCTGGCGGAGCACCGACCCGGCCTGTGCTCCGTACGATCTGGATGCCGACGGCGACATTGACATCGTGGACGTCATGCTGGTGGCGGTGCATTGGGGGGAGACGTGTGAAACCGGGGTGGACAAGTGGGCACTGTGGACAGGAGGCACGCAGCTACGCGGGGCCAACATCTGGCAGCGGCGGGTCTACCCGGAGCTGGACGGCACGGAGTTCCTGGGCCCCGGCCCCGTCGGGCCACCCTACACCCAGCAGGACTTCGACGACCTGGCCGCGCTAGGCGCCAATTACGTCAACGTCTCCCACCCCGGCCTGTTCACCGAAACCCCGCCCTTCGTCCTGGACCAGGACATCCAGGACAACCTGGACAATCTGCTGGCCATGATCGAGCAGGCGGGGATGTTCGCGGTGATCAGTGCCCGCACCGGGCCGGGCCGCAGCGATTTCACTTTCTACTGGGACGGGGCCGGCGATTGGTTCGATGAGAGCTATCTCAACGATTCTATGTGGCAGGACCAGGCGGCGCAGAACGCCTGGGTGGCCATGTGGGCTTACACCGCTCAACGCTACAAGGATAACCCCATCGTCGTCGGCTACGACCTGATGGTGGAGCCCAATTCCAACGAGGTCGGCAGCCACGCCCTCTACGATGCGCTGGACATCTGGGACCCTGAGGAGTTCTACGCCACCTACGGCGGCACCCTCTACGACTGGAACCAGCTCTACCCCCGCATCAGCGCCGCCATCCGCCAGGTGGACGCCGACACGCCTATCCTCATCGGCGGCAATGGGTACAGCTCCCTCGACTGGCTGCCGTACGTGGAGCTCACTGGCGACCCACGCACCGTGTACACCGTGCACCAATACGAACCCCACAAATACACCCATCAGGACGCAGGCGTGCAGGACTGCACCTATCCAGGCGCCTGCGACGTGGACTGGGATGATCAGCCCGAGCCATTTGATCGGGCGTGGTTAGAGGGCCGGCTCTCGATCATTGACACCTACAAAACCACCCACGGCGTCCCGGTCGCCGTCAACGAGTTCGGGGCGGTACGCTGGACACCCAACGCGGACCTGTTTATGGACGACGAGATGGACCTGTTCGAGCAGCGGGGCATGAACCACGCCTTGTGGGTGTGGGACCCGGCCTGGGAGCCGTGGACGCAGCAGGTAGACGCCTTCAACTTCCGTCACGGCCCCGACCCCAACAACCACACCGACGTCGAGTCGGGCGAGCTGATGGACGTGATCGTTGAGCATTGGGGGCGGAATACGATAGGGCCGTGACGGTGTTCCCTATTCGTGCCTGTCGGAGTTCGATTCGATCAGTCTGGGATGTCTAGAGCGATGCGAAGTGCCCGATTGAGCGCTTCGATTTTTTGGGGAGAGAGTTTGCCGACAAAATTCGTCAGGGCTGACTTGGGGATGCTGACCAGCTCGTCACAGTGGATACTGCTGTCATGCTTCAAGCCTTCGTCTATGCCGACGGGCACTTGGGTAGATAGGCCGTCGTGGACCGAATAGACAGGAGCACAGATGACAGTGGAAAAGCGGGAGTCTATCAGTACTTGGCGACTGACGACCACAAAGACCCGCGATCTCTTGGGGTCTCTCGTGGAGGGGTAAGTGACCCGATAGAGTTCACCGCGTTTCACCAGACCACCTGATACGCAAGAACATCTAGTGCTTCTTCGTTGAGACGATCAGCACACTGGTTGATAATCTCCAGGTCTCTTGCGGTTCGCTCTCTACGGATCAATTGGGCGATGTAGTTGCGCAAAGCCAGTTCAACAAATTCAGAGCGGTTCTTATACTGCCCTGACAGTCTATCCATGGCTTCGACAATATCTTCGGACAGGGTGATGGAGGTCCTAGTTTTCATACCACCATTATACTCCCTTCGTGATGAAGTGTCAAACGCGACTGCAAACGATATGTGTTCATTCAACTGTCCTTTCAAGGTATCCCTCAAGCAACAACGAGCGTGCGACGCAACTGGTCAGGCAGTGGCTGCTGGCGCAGCAATTCGCGGTAGGCCTGCTCCCGTTTCAGCCATACCTTGTACAAACCATGCCATTCGAGGAAATCGTGGAAATGTGGCTCTTCGCCATCGTCAAACTCAGATAGTTCGCCGGATTCCATCGCCTGGTAGAAGTCTTGCGACAGGATGCCATACTTGTCCTCGAAGGTGCGCAATTACCATTCAAGCCAGTGGATCTCGCGGATCAGTTGTTGACGGTCCATGGTTCACTTCCCCTGAGCGTTTATGTGTCTGACCTGTCATTTTTCCCTGGCATCAAGTATAGCACAAAGAGGTTTTCCTGGCAACTACTTGACAAATCTGCAAACATCCCTTACAATGACATCAACCTGACCTCTACCGATAAGGGCAGACCCATCGAAAGGTGGGGACGCAAAGCCACGGGTCTACGTTAGCAGATGGCAGATTCAGCTAATAGGACAGCCGGGTTACCGAAGATAGAGCATGAGAGGCGTGCTGTCCGAGTAAATCACTTTGGCAGCACGCTTCTTGGTTCTTCTCGCTTCAAGATGAAGGTCGCGAAAGAAGCAAGGTGATCAAAGTTATTCCGCACCGAAGGGCCTAGATAGGAGGTTGAATCATGCGACGAAACCAAGTCTGGCTTAGCGTAGCGATTGTGGTGAGCAGTCTGCTGGCCGTAGTGGCTCTCCACGCCGGCTTGTCCAGGGCAACTTCGGCCCTCACCCCTCACCCCCTGCGCCCCCTCTCCCCTCTCCCAATCCTGGGAGAGGGGAGAGGGGGGTGGGGGGAGTGGGGTGAGGGCCCCACCCACATCGCCCACGTGTGGGCCAACGAGGGCGGCGACAAGGTGTGGCGCTCCGAACTGCGCGCCACCAGTGACCCCAACGCAGTGCTCAACTCGGTGTGGGACGGCACGGGCATCTCCCTGTTCGGCGCCCGCAACGAGGTGGTGGCCTTCAATCTGGTGCTGGAGGCGCCCACGGCCAGCGCCACCAACGTCGGCGTGAGCCTGACCTCACTGAGCGGTCCCGGCGGGGCCAGCATCACTACTGTCCCGGCCAGCGGCGACGGCGTGTTCAACTATATGGGCCGCAATATCGAGCTGTTTTACGTGCGCTATCTGGAGATCCGTGGGCTCAGCGTTCTGGCTTATAGCACGAGCTACGACGAGCGACACATCCCGGATCGCTGCCGCCGCCCCTACGACGAAAACGGGATCGGCACGGGCACCTGGGAGGACCGGCCGTGCCACAATCAGTTCCACCCCGACATCGCTGTGCCCCTCGAATTCCACACCCCGTTCACCATCCCCGCCGGCACCAACCAGGCCATCTGGGGCGATATCTACATTCCGAAATCAATTCCCGCAGGCGACTATAGCGGTACGATTGAGGTGACGGAGGATGGTGAGCTCGCCTGGCAGATTCCCATCGCTCTGCAGGTGCGCAATTTCACCCTGCCCGACTTGCCCAACGCCAGGACAATGATCTTCTATGAATGGGGGGACGTGAACGATCGCTACCTGGGCGAGGAGAATACGTGGCCTGAGCCTGGAACCCCTGAGTACACCCAATCCATCGAGATCATTGACCGCCACTTCCAACTGGCCCATCGCCACAAGATGTCCCTGATTAACGGTGAATTGGAGATCGAACGGCTGGATGACGCCTGGACGTCTCGCCTGAACGGTGAGCTGTTCACCCCCGCCCAGGGCTACGACGGCGTGGGCATCAGAGTGGGCAACGGCGTCTACTCCATCGGCACGTACGGGAGTTGGCCGTGGCAGGACGGCACGGAGGCCGACATGTGGGCCAACAGCGATCCCTGGGTCAACTGGTTCGACGCCCAGGCCTTCGCCACGCCCACCGACTACTTCCTCTACCTGATAGACGAATCCGACGACTACCCCCAGATCGAGCAGTGGGCGCAGTGGATGGACAACAACCCCGGTCCCGGCCAGCGTTTGATGTCCATGGCCACCATTGCCCTGCCCGAGGCCATGGCCAACACGCCCAGCCTGGACATCCCCAGCAGCCCTACGACCATAGGCATCACAGACGACTGGGAAGATGCTTTGGCCGCGCTGCGGACTGATCCATCCAAGCGCTTCTTCATGCACAACGGGTGGCGGCCGGCTTCCGGCTCCTTCGCCATCGAGGACGATGGGGTAGCTCTGCGGGAACTGGCCTGGGGACATTACAAGAAGGGGGTTGACCGCTGGTTCTACTGGGACTCTACCTACTACGTCAACTTCCAGTGCTATGGCTACCACGATCCGAGGGCCCAGACCAACCTCTTCCAACAGGCGCAAACCTTCGGCTGCTATAGCTACGACGACGAGTCGCTGGGCGAGGCGGGCTGGAATTACTTCAACGGCGACGGGGTGCTGTTCTACCCCGGCACCGACACCCGCTTTCCCGACGAGAGCTACGGCGTGTCGGGACCATTTGCCTCCCTTCGTCTCAAGCTGTGGCGGCGCGGCATCCAGGATGTGGATTATCTCACTATGGCCGCGTCCGTCAACCCCACGCGCACTGCCGAGATCGTCAACCAGATGGTCCCCAAGGTGCTGTGGGAGTATGGGGTGGACGACCCCGATGATCCCACCTGGGTGTGGACCGACATCAGTTGGTCCACCGACCCCGACGTGTGGGAGGCGGCGCGGGCCGAGCTGTCGGACATCATCGAGGGCGCGCTGACCTGCCCCGACCTGGACGGCGACGGCGACGTGGACATCGCCGACATCATGCTGGTGGCCGCCCGCTGGCACACCGCCGTAGGCGACGAAGACTACGAGCCCCTCTACGACCTGGACAGCAACGGCAGGATTGACATCGTGGACATCATGCTGGTGGCGGTGCATTGGGGGGAAAACTGCACCGAGCCGACTCCCACCCCGACGGCGACGGCCACGCCAACCAGCACCCCGACACCGACGGCCACGCCGTCTCAGACCCCGGCGCCTCCCGAAGTGGCCGGCTGTCCCGTGTTCCCCGCCGACAACATCTGGAACGTGCGCGTGGATACGTTGCCCCTTGATCCCAACTCGGCCGCCTACGTCGCCACCATCGGCGCCAACGCCTACCTCCATCCCGACTTCGGCTCCGGCGATTGGCCGCCGGGCTCCGGCAGCCCCATCGGCATCCCCTACGTGGACGTGCCGGGCAGCCAGCCCCTGGTGGAGGTCAGTTTTTACTACGCCGACGAAAGCGACCCCGGCCCGTACCCCATCCCCCCTGATGCGCCCATCGAAGGCGGGCCAGATAGTGACGGCGACCGCCACGTCCTGATCGTGGACCGCGACAACTGCATCCTGTACGAGCTGTACGACGCCTGGCCGCAGCCCGATGGCAGTTGGTACGCTGGCTCTGGCGCGATATTTGATCTCAACTCCCACGCCCTGCGGCCTGCGGGCTGGACCTCGGCCGACGCCGCCGGCCTGCCCATCCTGCCAGGGCTGGTGCGCTACGACGAGGTGGCCAGCGGCGAGATCCGCCACGCCATCCGCGTCACCGCGCCGCAGACCCGCCGGGCCTACGTCTGGCCGGCCCGCCACTATGCCTCGTCCCTCACCGGGTCGCAGTACCCGCCCATGGGCCAGCGCTTTCGCCTGAAGGCCGACTTCGACATCTCCGGCTTTTCGCCGCAGGCGCAGGTCATCCTCCAGGCCCTCAAGACCTACGGCATGATGCTGGCCGACAACGGTGCGGCCTGGTTCATCACTGGCGTGCCCGACGAGCGTTGGAACAACGACGTGCTCGTCCCGGAGCTGCATCAGGTCAAAGGCTCGGACTTTGAGGCGGTGGACGTGTCGTCGCTGATGGTGGACCCCGATTCGGGCCAGGCAGGAGGTGGAGGATAGAGCCATGAAAACGATTCTCGTCGGACTGCTCATTGGCCTGGTTCTGGCATCGCTACTCATCCTCACCATTCAAGCTGAGAACACTTTGTCGTCAAGCGCGGGCGACCCCTGCGCCCCATTGCCCCCGCCCAACGGCCCCACCGTCACCGTCTCCTCGGAGTCGGAGCTGCGCAGCCAGGCCTACAGCGCCGCGCCGGGCACGACCATCCTGGTCTCGGCGGGGACCTATCACCTGCAGAACGTCGTACACGTGGTGAATAGCGGCATCACCATCCGCGGCGCCAGCGGGAATCGCGACGACGTGATCCTGGATGCGGGCGGGATGGGCAGCGGCCTCACCCACGGTATCCTGATTGACGTGGACGCCGACGACGTGACCATCGCCGACCTCACCATCCGCAACGCCGGCGAGCACGGGATATCCATCCAGGGTAGCGACCGGCCCACGCTGTACAATCTGCACATCGTGGACACCGGCAGCCAGTTGGTCAAGGTCAATCCCTGGGAAAACGGGAGCGAGGATGGGCTGCTGGCCTGCTCGCGCCTGGAATACACCACCGCCGCGCCCGACGATTACACCAATGGCATCAGCGCGCACCGAGCCCACCGCTGGGTGGTGCGCGACAACCAGTGGTACCGCATCCGCACGCCGGGGAACGCGCCGGTGCCCACCATCCTGTTCTGGTCCGAATCCACCGACACGGTGGTGGAGCGCAACCTGCTGGTGGACTGCTACCAGGGCATCGCCTTTGGCAACGCCAGCCACGGCAGCGGCGACCACAGCGGCGGCATCGTGCGCAACAACTTCATCTACGCCTCCTTGCCCCACGACTCGGTCATCGAGATGGTCCACGCCAGCGGTTGGTTGGTGGCCCACAACACCGCCCTGCTCCTCAATCCCGATGGCGTGACCTGGGGCATGGAGGCCCGCTTCTCCGATAGCGAGGGCACCTTTGCCTACAACCTGACCAACATGAGCATCTGGCCCAATCGGGATGGGGCCCAGGGCAACCTGGTGGGCAACGTCACCACTGCTCAGCCCGACTGGTTCGTGGACGCGGCCAGCGGCGACCTGCACCTGCTCTCCACGGCCACCAGTGCCATTGACCAGGCCGCGCCGCTGCCCCTGGTAACTGACGACTACGACGGCGATGCGCGGCCCATCGGCCCTGCCCCGGACGTGGGCGCGGACGAGTACGGGGCGCCGTCGCCCACCCCTACGCCGACCCCCACGCCAACCCCCACCAATCCACCCTGCGACCTCGAAGGCGACCTGGACAACGATGGCGACGTGGACATCGTTGATATCATGCTGGTGGCCGCTCGCTGGCACACCGCCGAGGGCGACGAGGACTACGATCCCGACTACGACCTCGACGGCAACGGCAAGATTGACATCGTGGACATCATGCTGGTGGCGGTGCACTGGGGGGAGAGCTGTACCACCGAACTCATCCAACCGACCGACCTGGTGTACAAGGGCGCGTTCGCCTACCCGCCTGGTGATAACTGGGCCTACAGCGGCCATGCGCTGGCCTATTATCCTGAAGGCGATCCCGCATCAACCGACGGCTACCCTGGCTCGCTTTATGCCGCCGGCCATGCCTGGTATGATCTGGTGGGAGAGATCACCATACCTGAGCCGGTCATCGCCGACGATTTCGACGACCTGCCCCAGGCCTCGGTGCTGCGGCCCCTGACGGACATCACCGGGGGTTGGAAAGACAACTGCACCTACAACGACGACTGCATCTATCGAGAGGTGGACGGGTTGGAATACCTGCCCAATATCAACAAGATCGTCTGGAACCTGCGGGACTGGTACAACGTGGCTGGCTATGATCAGGACTCCCTGGGATGGAGTGAGCTTGACATGACCGGCGCTCAGGGGGTGTGGCACATCGGCGAGCGGGGCAACGACGTATTCCACAATGCCAAAACCTGCAACTACCTGTTCAAGGCCCCGGAGAGCTTTGCCAGCCAATATCTCGCAGGAAAATGGCTCATCGCCGGCAATCATCGCGGGGCCGGAGCCTTCGGCGGCTCCCAGGGACCGACCCTTTATGCCCTCGCCCCCTGGGAGGACGGCAATCCCCCCGCGTCAGGACAGAATCTGGATGCTTTGGCCCTGCTGTATTACCCCATGGTCTACCCGGCCTGCCTCGACGACCCGGATGAATGTTACTTTCCGAACTATCGGGCCAACGATGACTGGGGAGGCGGGGCCTGGGTGCAGACCGCCGATAGCCTAAAGGCCACAGGCAAAAGCGGCATCCTGATCTTCGGGAGAAAGGCGTTGGGGGACAACTGCTACGGAACCCCGGACCAGTGCGGTGGAGATGCCTGTGATCAATACAAAGGCTACCACGCCTATCCGTACGAACCCCAGATCCTCTTCTACAACCCGGAGGAGTTGAAAGAGGTGATTGCTGGAACCAGGCAGCCGTGGGAGGTAGTGCCCTATGCGGTCTACCGCCCCCTGAACGAAGTGCTCGATCCGGAATGTGCCACCCTGGGTGCCGCAGCCTACGATCACGAAAGAGGGCTGATCTACGTAACCGAGCAGGTGGCTGGGCCGTGGGGAGAGACGGTGGTACATGTGTGGGAGGTTGGGGGAGGCAGGTAGACTCGGAGGAACTCAGGGGAACTTGGGGAAACTCATAGGCATTTGCTCACCAATCATGGCATGCTTAGCAACTTGCGACGCACAAAGGTCAGAAACTCACGCACTGCCTTCTCAGGGTCATCGTTGATCGAACTCTCCACAACCGTTGGCAGAGACATGACCTGGGCACTGGCAACTACATCGCCAAACTCACCGAGAGCGATCGTTTTCAGGGCCGCGTAAGTCGTCGAGATGGTCATTGAGTTCCCTCAGACGTGCGTTCAGATTTTCGGCGACAATCAGGTCTTCCCAGGCCGGGTGTTCCACTACCACGCCTTGAGCAATCTTAGACTCAAGGTCTGCGACAGAGTCGGCACCGTAGCGAGCCAGGATTTCCAGCTTAAGCTGCAAGGTGCGGCGCTTCTTCTCGAGCAGGAAGCTCACCAGTGCCTGCTGAAACAGCTCGCCTTCGGTCAGCCCCAACGACACCGCGATTTCATTAACCTTAGCCCTTGCCGTAGCGATGGCCATGATTACCTCCTGTTTGTCACAGAATGAATTTAGCACAAGTTCTGCTAAAAGTCAAGTGGGGCGATCACGCTGGTGCCCTCACCCGCGATCTCCCTGGCGACCTCGACAGTGACGGCGATGTGGACATCGCAGAAATCATGCTGGCGGCGGTACGTTGGGGAGAGACCTGTGAGGATTGACAGGTTGCCCACATTGTGCTAGAATAGCCGTAGTTAATAGAAAGCAGTTACTCCATGAAAAAGAGACATATCCTAAAAGCGGGGGCCATGCTGTCCCTCGTTTCCCTGACGCTTTGCGTACTCGTGGGAACTACAACCGAGGTCAGCGCTACCGCACCCGACACCAGGGTGAGAATAGAACCTGCGCACCAAGTGGTGGGCCTGAACGAGACCTTCGTCGTACAGGTAGTCATTGAGGAGGCTGGCGATCTGGGAGCCTTCCAGTTCGATCTGGCCTACGACTCATCCATCCTGCAGGTGACGGAAGCAGCCCTGGGCGACTTCCTGGGGAGCACGGGACGCTCTGTGGTTCCCATTGGGCCTGAGGTGAACAACGCAGAGAGAAGAGTGACCTTTGGGGCCATCAGTTTCGGCAGTGGGTCGGGGCCCAGCGGCACGGGGGTCTTAGCCACTATCACCTGTATCGCCCAAGGGGAGGGCAGCGCTACTCTGGGGTTGCGGCAGGTCCAGGTGTTGAACACGGCGGCCAGTGTCCAGCGGGTCACGGTGGATGGCGGCCAGGTCGTGGTGAGAGGCGCAGCGCCACCAACCGCCGCAGCCACAGCTACTCCCAGGCCAACGAGCACACCTGAAGCAAGAGCCACCCCCGTGCCGGCAGCTACGGCCCTGCCCTCGCCAACACTCATGGCCACCAAACCTGCAGTGGAAACGCCCACCAAGGCCCCATCCCTTTCGCCAACGCCCGGCGTCACTGGCCCACCAGTAGAAACGCCGGCCACAGCTCTGTCCCCCTCGCTCACGCCCAGCATTGTGCCCACGGAAGCGAGGCCGACGGAAGTGACAACGCCCCTGGCTGTGCCTGCTGAGGAAGCCACGCCAGCGCCCACCGCCGTGACGACAGCCCCAACCTCACCTCCGTCCACCCCGCCTCTCCCGTCCCCCTCACCGCTCCCGATCCCCTCGCCGACCCCACTGGCCACCATACCTGTGCCAGCGGCAGCAGGCCCTTCGGACGGAGCTGTGCTCGGGCTGATGCTGGCTGCTCTGGTGGTGGCCATCCTGGCCGTCTTTGTCCTCAGTCGCAGGCCAGGAGGCTGATCGAAAAAATGCTCTGTTTGACAAATCCGCAAGTATCGCTTATAATACCATCAACATGACCTATACCGATAAGGGCAAACTCATCGAAAGGTGGGGACGCAAAGCCACGGGTCTACATTAGCAGATGACAGGTTCAGCTAATAGGACAGCCAAGCTGCCGAAGATAGAGCCTGAGAAAGCGTGCTGTCCGAGCAAACTACCGTGGCAGCACGCCTTTTGTTTTATATGCACAGGCAAAGCGATCGGGAAACGTTTCTATATCGAATAGCCTTTGACGAGATTAGCTACGATTCTTTCAAGGGCCAAGGCCAATGAAGGGAGGAATTACGATGAAGATCAGACACTTTCTTTCACGCAGAGGGTTTGCAGCTATTTTCACCTGCCTGGTTCTTTGCGCGAGCTTGTTTTCGCTTCCCAGCGTCCTGGCTGTTCCTCCTGCAGCCTCCACTTCGGATGTGGCGCCACCTGCGACGGCAGCGCCCAACTCCAAAGAAATCAGGTTGACCGAGAAGGATAACGGCTGCCTGGCTGAACTCGGCCAGGATCAAATCCTGGTTATCAGCCTGGAGAGCAATCCATCCACTGGCTACTCGTGGCAAGTGGCGGAGATAAACGAGGACGTAGTGCAGCAGGTGGGGAAGGCCGAATTCGAGCAGATATCGCCCCTGCTTGGTGCTCCAGAGAAGCAGATTCTGCGCTTCCGGCCGGTGGGGGCGGGCCAGAGCACCCTTAAGCTGGTCTACTGCCGTCCCTGGGAAAAGGGCGTGGAACCAGCCAGGGAGTTCTCCATCCAGGTGGTTGGAAAACCAGTCCCCATGCCAGAGAAAGGGTTGATTAAGCCCGCCGTGGAGGAGTTTGCGCATTTGGAACTCCCCCCGCGGCAACCCCCTGCTGGGCCGAGGACTTCCGGGGAGGTCGAACGGCAAGGGGAACTCGGTAGCTGGACCAACATCATGACCGAAAACTTCGAGGGGAATTTCCCAGGTGCGTGGAATGTATTTGATAACGCGGCCGGCTATGGCGAATACTATTGGGGCAAGCGCAATTGCCGACCCTACGCTGGCTCCTACAGCGGGTGGGCCGTAGGCGGCGGGGCAGATGGCGGTAGCCTTTCCTGTGGCGCTAACTATCCAAACAACGCCAAATCCTGGATGATCTATGGGCCATTTGACTTGAGCAGTGCGACCGATGCTGAACTGCTGTTCTGGTATTGGAACCTCTCTGAATCGAACTACGATTACCTTTTCTGGGGCGCTTCCATCAACGGCAGCAGTTTTTATGGCCTGCGCACCAGTGGGGATTCTGGCGGTTGGAAAAATGTGAACTTCGATTTGACCAATGTCTACACTCTAGGCGACCTCAGAGGCCAGCCTGCAGTCTGGATAGCCTTCGTCTTCACCAGCGATCCCTCTCTCACCTACGCTGAGGGTGCTTACGTAGACGATATCGTCCTCCGCAAGGTGACGGGGCAATCTCCCACACCTACACCCACGCCAGGCACCCCTGGGTCTCTCCCGGCCGCTTTCGACTGGCGGGCTCAGGGAGGGGTCACATCGGTCAAGAACCAGGGCAACTGCGGAAGCTGCTGGGCCTTTGGCACGGTGGGCCCTTTCGAGGCCAACATCAAAATCAAAGACGGGGTGGAAAAGAACCTCGCCGAGCAGTATCTCCTTTCCTGTAACACAGATGGCTGGGACTGCGATGGTGGATGGTGGGCCCACGACTACCACAAGAACAAGATACCACCAGGCGAGCCCGACGCGGGGGCGGTTTACGAGGCCGATTTCCCCTACACGGCCAGAGACGATGCTTGCAACCCACCCCATACCCATCACGAGAAAATAGCTTCCTGGACCTTCGTGGGAAGCCAATATGGTGTTCCATCCACTCAGGCCATAAAACAGGCCATATATGATCATGGACCCGTTTCAGCGGCGGTTTGCGCCGGTAGTGCTTTTAGCAACTATCCAGGTGGCGTTTTCGAAACCAACGAAACGTGCACATATAGTGTAAACCACGCCATCGTCCTGGTCGGCTGGGATGACAACCAGGGGACAAACGGGGTATGGATACTGAGAAACTCCTGGGGTTCATGGTGGGGCGAAAGTGGCTATATGCGCATTGGATATGGGATCTCCAAAGTAGGGTATTCTGCAAACTACGTTACCTATAACTCTACGGGGCCCACACCCACGCCCACCAACACACGTACAGTAACCCCGACGCCTACGGCCACTCAGACGCGAACTCCCACCGCCACGCCTACGGTCACCCCGACGGCTACCAACACTCCCACCTCTACCCCAACAGCCACCCCGACACATACTCCCACCGCTACCCCAACGGCTACGCCGACGGGAGAGCCAACCCCTGTCATCTGGATTGACCCGCCGAAGAAGATAGCTCAACTCAGCGGAGGCAACTTCACCGTGGACGTGGCCATCGCCAACGTGACCGACCTGGGGAGCTTCCAGTTCACCCTGGCTTTCTCTCCAAACATCGTGCACGCGGAGGGAGCAGAGCTGGGCGTCTTCCTGGGAAGAACGGGACGCAACACTATACCCGTCGGCCCTGAGATAGACAACCAGATGGGAACGATCTCATTCGGCGCGGCCAGCTTTGGAGAGTCGGCAGGGCCAGACGGGTCGGGCGTGCTGGCCACGATCGCCTTCTCGCCCCACGCCACGGGAATAAGCAATCTCCACCTGCAAGGCGTGAAGGTGACGGACACCGTCCCGGAGACGATTCCCGTGGATCTGCAGGACGGACAGGTCACAGTGAGCATCCCTGGCGACCTAAATGGCGACTGCGTCGTGGACGTGGTGGACATCATGATAGTGGCCAGCCGCTGGGGCGCCGTGGAAGGCGAACCACGCTACAATCCAGCCTGCGACATGGACAACGACGGGGACATTGACGTAGTGGACATCATGCTCGTCGCCTCGCGCTGGGGAGACACATGCTAAAACGTGAAACGTGAAGACGTGAATGAAGTGCACGTCGTATCGTAAAAAGCGACGCCAGCCTCGGGGTCATACCCTGGGCTGGCGTCGTTTTTGGTGGTAAGTTGTATCGCGGTGGTGCTCAAGCAGGCCGATAAGCCGAGTTCTGTTCCCTCCTGGCTGCGAGCCGGTTGAGGGCGGCGATCATCTATCTAGGACGACGGTTGCCCGCCGCCTCCAGCGGCCTACCCGGGGGCCTGGGACGAGCAGCCCCCGGCGGGGAGGGCCTCCCCTCCCGCGCCACGCCCCCTGCTTGGCCTTGCTCCCGGTGGGGTTTGCCTAGCCGGCCCGGTCACCCGGGCCGCTGGTGAGCTCTTACCTCCACCTTTTCACCCTTACCGTTACGGCGGTATGTTTCTGTGGCACTTTCCGTCGGGTCGCCCCGCCTGGGTGTTACCCAGCACCGTGCTCTGTGGAGCTCGGACTTTCCTCGGACGGCTCTCCGCTTACCAAGACGAAGCCGCACTGTGAGAAAAAGCCGCCCGCGATCGCCTGGCCTGCTTAAGCACCAATTTAACTATAGCACATGTGACCCTCATTGTCAAGCGAGCATGTCGGCTTTCAATCCACGAATCCACAACAGCCTAAGTTAGTGTACCCCACACGGATGACCCAAAGCGAATGATCTTCTCAGGATCGGCATGGCTACCTCTTGATGTTGTAGAATGCCTCCATCCCCCCATACACAGCCGCCCCTGCCAGCTCCTCCTCGATGCGCAGGAGCTGGTTGTACTTGGCGACGCGATCGCTGCGGCAGGGGGCGCCGGTCTTGATCTGGCCGGCGTTCAGGGCCACGGCCAGGTCGGCGATGGCGGTGTCCTCGGTCTCGCCGCTGCGGTGAGAGACGACTACCGTCCAACCAGCCCGCTGGGCCAGGTGCACGGCGGCAATGGCCTCCGTCAGAGTGCCGATCTGGTTGACCTTGCACAGCAGCGAGTTGGCCGCTTTTTCTTTGATGGCCCGCTCCACCCGCGCCACGTTGGTCACCAGCAGGTCGTCGCCCACGATCTGCACCCGGCCGCCGATGCGCTCCACCAGCAGCTCCCAGTGCTCCCAATCGTCCTCGGCCAAGCCGTCCTCGATGGAGATGACGGGATACTTCTCCACCCAATCCTGATAGAAGGCCACCATCTCCTGGCCGCTGAGCTCGCGGCCCTCTTTTTTGAGGACGTATCGCCCATCCTGATAAAACTCGCTGGCGGCGGGGTCGAGGGCGACGTAGATGTCCTCGCCCGGCTGGTAGCCTGCCCGCTCGATGGCCTCCAGGATGACCTCCACGGCCTCCTGGTTGGAACCCAGGCTGGGAGCGAAGCCGCCCTCGTCGCCCACGTTGGTGTTGTAGCCCTGGCCCTTCAGCACCTTCTTCAGGCTGTGGTACACTTCGGCCCCCCAGCGCAGGGCCTCGGCGAAGGTGGGCGCGCCTACAGGCGCGATCATGAACTCCTGCAAGTCGGTGGAATCGGCGGCGTGCTGGCCGCCGTTGAGGATGTTCATCAGCGGGACGGGCAGGGTGCGCGCTGATACCCCGCCCACGTAGCGATAGAGGGGCAACCCTTGCTCCGCTGCAGCGGCCTTGGCCACAGCCAGCGAGACGCCCAGGATGGCGTTGGCTCCCAGGTTCTCTTTGTTGGGCGTGCCGTCCAATCCGACTAGAAACTCGTCAATGCCCACCTGGTCCAGTGCATTCCAGCCGATGAGCTCGTCGGCGATGGTCGTGTTGACGTTCTCCACCGCCTTCAACACGCCCTTGCCCAGGTAGCGGCCTGCGTCGCCGTCGCGCAGCTCCAGCGCCTCGTGGACGCCGGTGGACGCGCCCGACGGCACCGCTGCCCGCCCCACCGCTCCGCTCAGCAAGAACACTTCTACTTCCACGGTGGGATTACCTCGCGAATCCAGGATCTCGCGAGCCCTTACATCTTCGATGAAAGTCATGGTTGAGTCTCCCCCTTCGCTGTAGCAATCAACTCATTGATATATTCTCCAACCCGGTCGCCGCAAATTCCTCCGGACTTAGTACCACGACATCTCTACAGGTGCCCATCCTCAACAGGTGCTGATCGCGGGTGATGATGTACGCTGCATTGCCTTCCACGGCGCAGGCCACCACCATATCATCATCGGGATCTTCTGTCACGCCCGGTAGTTCCAATTCCCCGACCACCACCTCCGCGTTCTCAGTAAGCGCTCTCAGAAGAACTTCCAAAGCTCCAGGCCGAAGACGAATAGCAAGCCGTTCGTCTTCAGCTACGCGTCGCACCTCCGCTATGATCTGAGGAGAGACAATCACTTCCAGCTTGCCGGTTTCCCACTGCTCGATGATAGCCGAGATGACACGCCCCCGCGTCAGTAGAAAGCTCACCAGAACGCTGGTGTCCAAGACCACCCGCATCAAGCTGTCCCCCGGTGACGAACATCCTCCGCTACCGCCTGAGCCAAGGCCAAAGCCTCATCCTCCGGCATATCGCCCGCTACCTCCCGAAGTCGTTGGAAACGCAGAAGCCGCCGCGCCCTCTTGAAAGCCAGGAATTCCTCATACTCGGCCATCCCGATGACCACAGCCAGAGGTTTGCCACGACGCTGTATGATAAACTGCTGTCCACTATAGGCTGCTCTGCCCATGATCTCCGAGAACGAACTCTTGGCCTGGGCCACACCGATCTCCAATGCCGACATATCTCGCTACCTCCCAAATGGTCATTATGACATAGTGTCATTTTGATCATATTATAGTCCCCATGTGGGCACATGTCAAGTACCTGTGAGCTCGCAGAAGTCAAGCTCAGGATGCTCTGGTGAGCCTGCAACTGCCCGATTACCGACCACTAAGTCCTCTTGCCTTGACTCTGCGCCGGCAGCAGGGCCACGGCCAGCACCTCGTCCATCCGCTCCACGAAGATGAACTCCAGGTCCCGTTTGACCTTGTTGGGGATTTCGATCATGTCTTTCTCGTTCCTCTTCGGCAGGATGACGGTTTTCAGCCCAGCCCGATGGGCAGACAGCACCTTCTCCTTGAAGCCACCGATGGGCAGCACCCGCCCCCGCAGGGTGATCTCGCCCGTCATGCCCACGTCGTGACGGACGGGACGCCTGGCCAGGGCCGAGATGAGAGCGGTGGACATGGTTATCCCCGCCGAGGGACCGTCCTTGGGGATAGCACCCTCCGGCACGTGGATGTGGATGTCCAGCTTGTCGAAGTCTCGCCCCTTGATACCCAACTCCCTGGCGTGAGAACGAGCATAGGAGAGAGCTGCATGGGCTGATTCCTGCATGATCTCGCCCAACTGGCCGGTAAGCATCAGGCTGCCCTTGCCTTCCATCAGGATCACTTCCACGGGCATGATGTCCCCACCGGCCTCCGTCCAGGCAACGCTCATGGCTACCCCTATTTCGTCCTCCTTCTCGGCCAGGCCGTAGGTGAACTGCGGCGGCCCCAGGTGCTTGACCAACGACTGGGCGGTGATACGATGAGGGACCTGCCTGCCATCAGCCACTCGTCGGGCCACCTTGCGACAGATGTTGGCAATCTCTCGCTCCATATTGCGCACCCCGGCTTCGTAAGTGTACTCGCGGATGATCTGGCGCAAAGCCTCGTCTGAGAAGTGGAGTCTCGTTTCGTCCAGGCCATTTTCCATCAACTGCCGGGGGACGAGGAACCGCCTGGCGATCTCCAGCTTCTCCTCCTCGATATAGCCAGGGAATTCGATGACCTCCATGCGGTCACGCAGAGCCGGCGGGACGGGGTCGAGGATATTGGCCGTGGTGATGAACATCACTTTTGACAGGTCATAGTTCACGTCCAGGTAGTGATCGGAGAAGGCGTGGTTCTGCTCGGGGTCCAACACCTCCAGCAGGGCGGCGGAGGGGTCGCCTCGGAAGTCAATGCCCACCTTGTCAATCTCGTCCAGCATGAAGAGGGGGTTGATGGCCCCGGCGCGACGCATGGTCTGGATGATGCGGCCCGGCATAGACCCCACGTAAGTGCGGCGGTGCCCTCGTATCTCGGCCTCATCGCGGATGCCGCCCAGGCTCACCCGCACAAACTTCCTCCCCAACGCCTGGGCAATGGCTTTGCCGAGAGAGGTCTTGCCTGTCCCTGGCGGCCCCACGAAGCACAGGATGGGGCTGCGCATCTTCTCGGCGGCCAGCTTGCGGACAGCCATGTATTCCAGGATGCGCTCCTTGGCCTTGGCCAGGCCATAGTGGCTGTCGTCCAACGCCTTGGCTGCGGCCGAAATGTCTATGTTGTCCTCGGTGGCCTCGCTCCAGGGCAATTCGATCAACCAGTCGAGATAGGTACGAATGACGCTCACTTCAGGAGAGGCGACGGGCATGGAAGAGAGTCGGTCAAGCTCCTTCTCCGCCTTCAGGCGCACCTCCTCCGGCATCTCGGCGGCAGCGATCTTTTCCTTCAGCTCGTTGACCTCTTGAAACTGGCCATCAATCTCGCCCAGCTCGGTCTGGATAGCCTTCATCTGTTGCCGCAGGAAGTACTCGCGCTGAGATTTGTCAACCTCTTCCTGCACCTGAGCGTGGATCCGATCCTCCAGCTCCAGGACGTCCAGCTCCTGGGCCAGCAGGATGCTCAGTCTTTGCAAGCGGACGACCGGCTGAATGGTCTCCAGTACCTCCTGGCGCTTTTCGACATCTATGTTGAGAGCCGAGGCCACCAGGTCCGCCAACCAGCCTGGCTCGTCAATGTTCATGGCAATCACATAGGCGTCCTCAGGGAGGTTGCGGTCCAACTGCACGCACTTTTCAAACAAGGCCAGCACGGCGCGCATCAGCGCTTGAGTGGAAAGGCTTTTCTCGCTGGGTTCTACTATGCGCCTCACTTTTACTTTGATATAAGGGTCAACCTGCATGAAATCGAGGATCTCGACCCTTCGCCTACCCTGTCCCCAAATATTGGTCATGCCGTCGGGCAAGTGCCACATGCGGGCAATGGTCATCTCGGTGCCGACGGTGTAGAGGTCATCGGGGCCTGGCTCTTGCACTTCGTCATCCTTCTGGGCTACGACGACGATGGTGCCTTCAGTGGACATCGCCGCCTCCACGGCCCTCAGCGAGCGGTCGCGGCCCACGAAGAGAGGGGTGACCATGTGAGGAAAGATGACTGTGTCGCGCAAGGGAAGCAAAGGATACTCGGCAATCTCGTTAGTTTGTTCAAAAATCGCTTCTCCCAAATTCTGGGGGATTCCTTCGGCTCGCCGGCCACTTACGGCCAGGAAGCCTCCCCCCTCAAGAAGTCTGTCCATATCGTTATCCGACATCTAGCTACGCCTCCACTCTGTAGTCCTAAGTCCTAGTCTTTGGTCATTCGTGGTTCTTGGTGAGCAATGGCAAGAGAACGGGGTAAGGAACTCTTGCTAGAAAGGTGTCTGACCATTTCCTGGTCAGCTCGAGGTAGGTAAACCCATAGTTATCGCTGGGCTCGATGTGGGTATGCTCCCACCACTCGTTGAAGCTGGTGATGACGATCCAATCGGCCTGGGACTGAATGGCGGCCTGGAAAGTAAAGCCGTAAGTATCACCGTCGGCTCGATCGAGGTGCCAGGCGCCGGGGCGGCCCAGGAGGTCATCATCGTAGCCAGGCATGACCGCCGGCGCCCAGATTTTCCGCTCAGCGGTGGGGTTCTGCAGGAATTGATAGCTCCTCACCTGGCCCGAAACCGAAGAGTATACTTCGGGCATGTCTGGGTCATAGAAGCCATAGGCGTGCAGGCCATCGAACACCTCCAGATAGCTGGGGTCAAAGGTGTGGCCGATCCAGACGACATCGTACCCATCGGCGCGGATTTGGTCGAGTATGGCCTGCCAGGCCTGGAGAGGGGTTTGGCCAGCGTCTCTGGCTACGTTCTCCACGGAATAGAGGAAAATCACCGGCTTACCCTGATAGCGCAAGAAGTTGGGGTGATAGCTGTAGGACTTCAACACATACTCTAACTGGTTGATGACATCTCGAGTGGTCCTGAAACGCTCGCTGAGAGTCTCGAAATAGATCGTGGCTTTGAAATCGGTGCCTTGCGTCGCGGTGAGGAGTCTGGCGAAATTCATATCGCGGTAGTTGCCCGAACCCCACCAGGAGGAGATGAAGCCGTGTATGCCATACTGCTGCGCCCAGGTGACGTGTCTGGTGATGGCCTCCACGTCGTCAGAGCTGTGGGGAATAAGAGGGTGATCCTCCAGAACAGGGCTCGACCAGGAATCGAGATCGTACCAGGGATAGTAGAAGGCCAGAACCAATCTGGGCCAGACGTGAGGCTGGGGCAGAGGGCCACCTGTTGTGAAGTGGGAATCGGCTATGGAGAAGGAGAAAGGATTAGAAGGATCACCTGGCTCGTTAAGGATATTGGACAAAGAGGCGATGGGGGTGGCGGACGATGAGTTGTAGTTGTAGAACTCCGTCGTGGTAACGCCCAAATCGCCTTTCTGACTCTCGAAGAAGATATGACTGTCACCGTCCAGGCCCGTCATCACCAGATCGTACTGCACCTTGACCGTTTTAGCCACGGCCTCGGCCAGAGGCTGCTCCAGATAGAGCTCGTCCTTGTCCCACCCCGCTCGAGTCGTCGCCGCGTTGCCCTGCAGGATGGTGGTTTGGGCATTGAGGATTCGCTCCCCGCTGCGGAGGTAGAGCCGCGTCCAGTCGGAGGACGTACTGAGCACTATCCTGGCTCTGTATAGCAGCGAACTGCTGCTGGCCCCCCCTCTTTCCCCCCCAAATTGGGGGGGAGGAAGGGGGGGAGCAGGCGCCCCCTCCACCCTCAGGACTTGAGAGAAAACCAGCACCCCCAAGCCAATCAGCAAACCCGCCAAGACGATCTTGACGTTTGACGCTTCACGTTTCACGCTCAGAGACAGTATAGCTTTCATCAACTAATCCTCGCTTTCTCCCTACTCACCATCGCGCTCCGGCATCTCCGATCCCTGCCTCCTGGCCCAGGCCTCCCGCGCCTCAGTGACGATGGAGAGAGACCCGGTGGCACAGATCAGATCACCGGGGCTGGCCAGGGCCTGTGCCCGTTCCAGCGCCTCAGCCACTGTTGCGGTCGTCTCCGCCTGTCGGTGGCGGAGGTGTACCTCGTGGAGCAAATCCGATGTGACGACGGCTCTGATACGATCGGCGCGGGTGAGGACAACCTCGTCTGCCGCTGGCAGGAGGGCGTCCAGCATATCGGGCACACTGTGGCCCATCAGGGCCCCGAAGACGAGGACCAACTTGCGATAAGGAAACAGCTCCTTTATCGCCGCAACCAGCTTCTTGGCCGAGTCGCCGTTGTGCGCCCCGTCCACCACCACCCACGGCCCCCGCCCCAGTATCTCCAGCCGTCCCGGCCAGCGAACCCGCTGCAGCCCCTCCCTGACGCTGGCCTCAGGAATGTTGACCCCCCGCTGACGCAGCTTCTCCATAGCGGCCACGACGATCGTGGCATTATCCAGTTGATGCCTGCCCAGCAAAGGAACCCAAAACCTGCGACCTGCGACCTGCGACCCTGCGACCTGGAACCATTGCCCCTCAAGATTAGCCCCCCCTGCTTTCCACGTCCAGTCCCGGCCGATCACCGTTAGCTCGGCCTGCTTCTCCCGGCAAACCTCCTCGATAATGGCCATCGCCTCCGGCGCCTGGGGAGCGCTGACCACGCAGACTTTATGTTTGATAATGCCCGCCTTCTCCCGCGCGATCTGGGGC
>Ga0194125_10004580_pt1 | contig 21464 bp, 18 predicted proteins | sample TA2KigC250mmetaG_FD_148626 | JGI IMG/M metagenome (GOLD analysis project Ga0194125, IMG submission 148626) | Freshwater microbial communities from Lake Tanganyika, Tanzania - TA2015034 Kigoma Deep Cast 250m | ecosystem: Environmental > Aquatic > Freshwater > Lake | place: Tanzania: Lake...
GCGACGCAGCGCGTGGTTGAGCGCTTCGGCTCCTATGACGCGTTTCTGGACTACCTGGACGTGGACATGTTCCAGGCCTTCCCGGATAGCCCCGCCATCGTGGACATTGCGGCATGGCGCGAGGCGCACCCGGCTGATGCGCGGGGGCCCGGCCTGAGCCAGGGCGCGCTGTCGTTGGACGAGGCCTTGGAGGCACCCGTCACCGATCCGAACCGCGAGGCGATCTACGCGCCGATCCGCGCGGCCATCGAGCACCACCAGCAGGGCAAGGGCCGCGCGATCTTCGTGCAGACACATGGCTGCTTCGAGACGGCCAACGGGCTCATCGGCATGAACAACCAGCTGATGGAGATGGCCCTGCGGCCCGAGAGGATGCGGGAGCTGTACCGCAAGCAGCTCGCGTGGACGCAGGTCTACATCGACAACTGCCTGGCGTTGGGCGCGGACGTGGTTCACGTGTCCGACGACCTCGGCCAGAACGGCCGGATGCTCTTCTCACCGCAGACCTTCCGCGAGGTCATCGCGCCCGTCATGGCCGAGGAGGCCGGGTACGTGCGCGAGCGCAGTCCGCACCTCTCGCTGCATTCGTGCGGCTACTTCGATGATGTGATCGGTGACCTCGCGGACATGGGCTTCGACTGCATGCACCCCTTCCAGGAGTCCGCGGGCATGGACCTCGTGAGCGTGAAGCAGCGCTTCGGCGACCGCCTGACGATCTACGAGGGCCTCGACGTCCGCTCCACGTTGCCTTCAGGCGGCCGCGATCTCATCCGCGCCGACGTCGAGCGGATCATGCCTGCCTGCAAGCAGGGCGGCGGCTTCATCCTCTGCACCGGGCACACCGTGCACAGCGACTGTGCCCTCGATGACGTGCTGTTCGCATACGAGCTGGCGGATGCGCTGGGCCGCTACTAACGAGACCTCGCCTCTGGTCATGCCACCTTCCCACAACCCCTTCGAGCCCCTCTCCCCCGCCTCGCTGGCGCGCATCTACGAGTGGCCCGCCGAGGCGCTGCGCTTCCTCGCCGGGGAGCTCGACTGCCTGCATGTCGTCGGCGACTGCGGGATGGGAAAGACAACGCTCGTCCGGCAGATCGAGCGGCGTCTCACGGAGACCGGAGCCCCGGTCGTCTACGCGTGCGTGCCCCTCGGCGGTGCCTTACAGCTCACACTGCCCCCGGATGTACTGGTGGCCCTGATCGATGAGACCGATCGGCTGTCGCGGCGCACGTTGGCCGGTCTTCTCGCTCGCTTGCGCGAGGCGCGGTGCCGTTGTGTGCTCGCCGGCCATCGGCGGCAGCAACGGGAGATTCGCCGAGCGGGGTTCACGGTGGGCTACGTGGAGTTCGTACCCATCACGGAGCCAAGGGTGTTGCGCGCGATCTTTGAGCAACGGATCGCATTTGCCTTCGGGGACGATGGCCCGCGGTTGGCGGAGGAGGCTACGCAGGCCCTGCTCCGCGCCAGTCGCGGCAACATCGAGCGCGCGCTGCAGATCGGCTATGAGGTGTTCGAGGACCTGCCGACCGTTTGCCCGATCACTGCCGCCGACATCGAGGCGGCTGCCGTCAGCCTCGACCGGGCTCTGGCACGCGGCGCGGAGTCACGATGAACGGGACATGCATCCGCTTGTCGAACCACATCGGGATGTCGAACCTCACCCGCGCCACCCACTCCAGCTTGACGTAGCGCCCGACGAAGCTCACGGGCCCGTGCGTGGGGATCGCGACGGGCAGTTGGCATCCGACCGGGGCTCCCGGTTGCACCGCGCCCTCGTGGATCAGGTGCTCGGCGATGAGCGGTATCTCCTCGTCGGTGCCCGAGCCGTGGATGCGGCAGCCCACCCACACCCACACCCCGCGACAGGCAATCTCCTGGTCCGTCTGGACCCACAGGTCGAGGTTGTGCGCGGCGCCCACCGGCATCGCCGGCGTCTGCCCGACGACGGCGCCGTCTTGCGATTGCAGGGAGCCCCACGCTTCGCCGAGCCGCGCCAGCCCGCCCTGCAGCCGGTTCGGATGCATCCAGTCGGAGGCGACCGTCGGGTCGTCCGGCAGCCCCTTCGAGACGGCTCCGCTCACGGTTGGCGCGACCCACAGCTCCGCCTTCTGTTTGATGTCGGGGCAGACGCCGGGCACGGGTGCGTGGAACTCAACCTGCCACTCGATGAAGTTGTTCTTGGAGCGGTGGGAGGGTATGGCGCCGGCGGGGATAGTGAACGGCACCCGGAAGGCGACCTCTTCGCCGGGCTGCATCGGCTTCCCGGCGATCTCCAGATGCTGCTCGTGCAAGGTCTGGCGATAGTGCGAGTCGCTCGTGCCCCCGCGGCTGATAGCGTGCTCCTGACAGCGCAACGTGAGCCGGATCGTGCCGACAGTCAGCGCGCGCCTCGCCCGGACGGTGACGCCCCACGCGGCGGCGTCTCCCAAGCCCACCGACGGAACAGCATCCACGGTCACGTCGTAGTAACCCGTCGCGATGTGCTTGCGCAGTGCCGCGATCCCCACGCCCAGACCGATGACGCCGGCCACGGCGGCAATTGCGAAGGCCATGCCGACCGCCCCACCCCACAGGAACACGACGACCCCGAAGACCGCGAGCCCGATCGCGACCAGCACCGCCACAACCGCCCACACACAGCACGCGGTCGTCGCGCCTGCTTGCTGGCCGGGCGGCCGAGGCATTGGCGGACCGGCGCTTACCCGCGGCGGAGCCGGCAGCGGCGGGGCCGCGGGAGCCGGCAGGACCGGCGTCGGGGCCACCGGCGCCGCGGGCGCCGGCGGGGGAGGCGGTAGCGGGGCCTCGGTGGTCTCCTCGGGCGCCTTCCCCAGGTCTGACGGAATCGCGGGAGGCGCCGGAGGCGGGACCGCTCCCTCGGGCGCCGGCTGTGCGCCTTCGAGCGAGCCGCCGCAGTTCTGGCAGGTCGTGATGATGAGCGACTTGCGATTGGCCGCACCGCAGTGCGGGCAGGTCACCGTGGCCACGGCGCCCCTCCGAGCGTTATCCCAACCTTCGCCACAAAGCCGGGTCACACGAAGGTCTGATCGACCGGCATGGCGCATAGGTATTCGCCAACGCCATCCTCATCCACTTCTGCCGGAGGGACGCAGGGCATGGACATCTCCCAACTCAGTGAATACGGTCGCGTCGTGCACGTGCTGATCGGCTCCGGCACACGGGCCGAGGTGGAGAAGGCGGTCGAGCGGCTCGCGGCGGATGGCGCGTGGGACCTCTGTGGCCCTCTCCTCATTGCGGCGTCGGAGCTGGGCGCCCGGGTGCTCGTCGCCAAGCTGCTCGAGGCGGAGATGTACCCGCCGCTGGCCTGCGCCGCGGCCATGCGCCGCCAGCACAAACGCGCCGAGGTGATGACGAAGAAGGTGGCGATGGCGCGCCGCGTGTTCCGGGACCTCGACACCGAGACCGACCAGAAGGGCGTCCCCGATCACATTCAGGCGGAGCTGGACGACCTCGCGGCGACCGCCGAGGAGTCCCGCGAGATCGCCGACCGCCGCGAGGCGGAACGCGACGCCTGCCCGGTGCGCGCGCTGATCATCAACGAACTCAGCGACCGGATGCTGAAGTCCGACGCTGCCCTCGACGCGATGGTCTCGGCCGTGCGCGCCTCCGCCTTCGAGGACACGCGCCGCAGCGCCGCGCTGAAGATCGTCACGCACCCCAATGCCCTCAAGCGCCTGCAGGCGGCCGGCCGCGTGGACGACCTCGTGGCCATCGCCCTCGCCGCGCGCCTGGACTCCGCTGCGGAGACGGTCGCCAAGCTCCTGACCACAAACGTGGACGACATCATCGCACACAAGTCCAGGGCCGCCCTCAAGCTCCTCCTCAAGCACCACCCGGACGCGGAGGTAAGGGAGAAGGCGAACGAGGCGCTGAGGTAGAGGGACAGGCGGACCGCATTACCGCAGTATCGACGCGATCAGCTCCTGCGCCAGAGGGGTCCTCTCATCGGCGGCGTCCCACAGCTCCCGGTGAGGAGGATGGACGGTCCCGTGCACGAGATGCACGAGGACGCCCTGGTCCTTTGCGCACGAGACGGCGGGGAGGAAGTCACTATCCCCGGCCACGAGCACCGCGTGGGTGATGAGGCCCTTTGCCGCGAGGAAGACGAGGTCGACCCCCAGCAGGATGTCCACCCGCTTCTGTCCGAAGATCGGGGCGCCGCTCGCATCGGTCCCGATGCGCTCCAGCTTCCCCAGCCTGACCTGGTAGCGCGGCAGCCGCGACAGCGCATCGTAGAAGCGCTGCCGTTGGGAGAACCTCTGGGCCTCGTCCACGGTCGGAGTGGGGCTCTGGTAGGGGAGGCAGTGGTAGTAGTAGGTGCGCAAGAGGTCCACTGCCCCGGCAAGCCTCTCCGAAAGCCCCCCATAGTCGATCCGCGCCTTGGCGAACTCGTCCCGAAGTACGTAGTCCAGATAGGCGCCGTCGATGAACACCGCGACGCGGCCCATGATGGAGCCCTCCAGAACGCTCACTGGACCGGCAGAGACTGCCAGTCCAGTGGGCACTCTCCTACCATCCCCGTGGGAACGGCAGGGACTATGCTGCCTTCACAATACCACATTGCGGGTCAGAAGTAAACCGCCGAAGCCATCGCGCCGTACACCGAAACAGCGCACCCTCGAGCCCTGGCTACGGTAGCTTCCCCGCGAACAGCCCCTCCGCATTCCGGTGCAGGATGTTGTGCCGGTCCTGGTCCGTGATGCGCGACTGCAGGACGCAGCCGATGCCGTAGTGGGGGTCGAACCAGGGCAGGTCGGTGCCGAAGAGAACGCGCTCGGAGCCGACCCTCTGGCAGAACGTCTCCACCACGCCGTGCACCGCGTACGCCGCGCACAGTTCCAGGTAGACCCTCGGGTGATCGAGCGCGGTCCTCATCGCGCCCTCCCAGTCGCCGTGCCCGGAGTGGCCCATCAGGATCGGGATGGTCGGATAGCGCGAGGCAACCTCCGCGACCTGCTGGGGCGAGTCGTAGGCGCTGCCGCCCCAGGTGTGCATGAGGATCGGCAGCTCTCGCTCCTGCGCGAACTCGTAGGCCGGCGTGTAGGCCTCGCCGGTGATCGGGTAGCGGTGGTAGTCCGACAGGAACTTCAGCCCCACGAAGCCGCCCAGCTCATCGAAACGCGCGAGTTCCTCCCGCAGGTTATCGGGGTAGTTCGGATTGAGCGCCATGTAGGCGCGGAACCGCTCCGGGAAGCGCCGCACCACGTCGGCCATCTCCGCGTTGCCACGCGCGGGATCGACGAGCGCCGCGTGGCCGCTGCAGATCACGCACCGCACGCCCGCGCGGTCGCGCGAATCGATCATCGCCTCGGGCGTCACTTTCGGGAAGTAGATCGCCTGGAACGGACCGTAGTGCGCGTGGCAGTCGATGACCGGGCAGTCGGCGGCCTTTCCGGTCGCGAAGAACTCGGCGACAAGCGGGGAGTCGTTGGTCATGGCTGCGCCTCCGCGAGGAGTCGGTCGAGGTTGCCAGCAGCGATGAGCAGCCTGTCCTCGTCGCTGATGTCCGCATGCGCAAGGGTCAGCATCGCCCCGCCCGGGCTGGTGTTCGGGAACGCCGAGCCGAACAGCAGCCGCCCCGGCCCGTACTTGCGGCAGAAGTCGACGATCCCGCCGTCCAGCTCATAGCGGCTTGTATCTACATGCAGCCCCTCGTACGCCTCCACAAGCGGGCGGAAGTAGCGGTCCTCGCCCCAGCTTCCGTGGCCCGTCACCACGAGGACCAGCGAGGGGAACTCCTTCAGCAGCGCACCCGCCAACTCCCAGCCGGTAAGCCCCCGGCTCGTCTCCCCTCGCTGGATGAACAGCGGGATGCGCCGCTCGCTCAGCGCGCTCAGCACATCGCCACAGGTCACGGCGTCAAGCGTGTACCGGTGCTTGCTCGGGAAGGCCCACAAGGCCCTGACCCCTGCCTCGCGCATCGCCGCGAGGAACTCCTCGAGCGCACCGAGTTCCCCGGTCTGCGTGGGCAGGATGGCCCATGTCGGATGCAGGCTCGCGTGCGGAGCGGTCTCCTCGACGACGACCCGGTTGCCGGTCTGAGGGGACTCGTTGTCCAGCGCGGCATGGCGCACCAGCGCCCGCGCGATGCCGCACCATGCCATCTCTTCGAGCAGATCCTCGACCGCCGTCGCAGGCTTGAAGGGCGGCACCGACGGCACGCCGTAGGCAGCATTGCAGTCGAAGAAGTCCAAGGGCGGACCCTCCCTCCGGGGTTCACGCAGAGGTCGGCGGCTCATCGAGGCTCATCGGCGAGGGCGGGAGCACCGCCTCGCCCTCCGTCGTCTTCCGCGGGATCCGGATCAGCGACGCGAACAGCAGGTTCACGATCGCGATGCCGGCCGCGGCCAAGAACACGTAGCGGTACCCGAACCGGCCATACGCGTGCCAGAGGCGGCCACCCGCGCGGGGGATCGACATCGAGGTCGCGTGGTCGAGCGACACCCCCAGCGCGAGCGAGGAGGCCACGTGCTGCGGATCGACCGCGATCTTCTTCAGGTACGTGGAGCGCGCCATGCCGGTCGCGAAGACCACTTGGTCCAGCACGTAGCACACGTAGAGCAGGTGGATGGTCCCGTGGCGGCCCAGACCCAGGCGGTCGCCGAAGCCGTAGCCCAGGCAGATGACGATCAAGATGACCGCGTCGCCCATGAGTACCGCCCGCTCGCCGACCCGGTCGATCAGCCGCCCCAGCAACGGCCTCAGGAAGATGCCGGCGATCCCGCCCACCAGCAGCAGCACCGCGAAGATCGACGCCGGCTGGCCGTACACCTTCACCAGTACCCACGGGCCGAAGGTGAGGAACACCTGTTTGCGCGCGCCGAAGAGCACCGAAAGCACGTAGTACAGCCAGTACCGCGGGTGTAGCGCGATTTTCGGCCGAGTGCGCGAGCCGACGGACGGGTCCATCAGCAGCAACACGATTGCCGCGACCGCGTAGCCCGCTCCCCCGACGAGGAATGTCAGGTGGTAGGCTCTGGGGTACTGCCGCAGGAGCCACCACACGATTCCGCAGCCGATGACGTACGCGGCGCCGCTCACGGAGCCGAGCTGCCCGAGCCGACGGCCCTCCTGGTTCTCCCGCGACAGGCTCAGGCCGATGGAGCCCTGCACCGGCATCGACAGGTGCGTCCCCGCCGACCAGGCGATCATCAGCACCATCATCGCCGCGTAGTTGTCACCGACCAGGCTCAGCCCGACCATGCCGGCCGCGGTCACAACCGCCGCCACCGCCCCGATCCGCGTCTCGGCCAGGAAGAACAGCAGGCCCGCCGAGACCGCCACCAGGAAGCCCGGCAGCTCCCGCGGGAACTCCAGGTCGCCCCGCGCCACTTCGCCCAGGTGGAATGTGTCGTTGAGGTAGTTGTTGAAGACGATGTCGAAGTTGGGCGACGACAGCCCGAAGAACGCCGTCGCCACGAGGAAGATGACCAACTGCGGGTTGGTCTGCCAGAGGCGGCGCAGGCGCTCAATCATGCGAGGCTCGGCTCAGCGAGCAGCGTCAGATGATATCGTGGTAGATCGGGAAGGCGTCGCACAGGTCGAGCACTTCCTTGCGGACCTCCGCGATGACCTCCTCGTGCTCGCCCTTGTCCTCGATCACGCGCGCGATGAGCTTGCCAATGCGGTGCATCTCCTGTTCCCTCATGCCGCGCGTCGTGAGGGCCGGCGTGCCGGGGCGGATGCCGCTGGTCTCGGCGGGTGACAGCGGGTCGTTGGGGATCGTGTTCTTGTTCACCACGATGCCCGCGCGTTCGAGCGTATCCGCCGCGTCGCGCCCGCTGATGCCCTTCCCGATGAGCTTCACGAGCATCAGGTGGTTGTCGGTGCCGCCGCTGACCAGCTCGAACCCCTCCTCCAGCAGCGACTGCGCGAGGGCCTGGGCGTTGCGGATGATCTGGCGCTGGTACTCGCGGAAGCCGAACGATTGCGCCTCCTTGAAGGCGACGGCCTTGGCCGCCAGGATGTGCATCAGCGGCCCGGCCTGAATGCCGGGGAAGACCGACTCGTCGATCTTCGCCGCCCACTCCTGCCGGCAGAGGATCAGGGCCCCGCGCGGGCCACGCAGGGTCTTGTGCGTGGTGGAGGTGACGACCTCGCACAGCGGCACCGGGTCGGGGTGCGAGCCGGCCGCGACGAGCCCCACGATGTGCGCGATGTCCGCCAGCAGGTACGCGCCGACCTCGTCCGCGATCTCCCGGAAGCGCTTGAAGTCGATGATTCGCGGGTAGGCGCTTGCGCCCGTGACGATGAGCTTCGGGCGGACCTCCCTCGCGACCGCGAGCACGTTGTCGTAGTCGATCCGCTCGGTGTCGGGATCGACGCCGTAGAAGTGCGGCTCATACCACACGCCGCTGAAGTTGTTCGAGCGCCCGTGGCTGAGGTGCCCGCCGTGGTCCAGGCGCATCGACAGGATTCGGTCGCCCTTCTCCAGCAGCGCGAAGTACGCCGCCATGTTGGCCTGCGTGCCGGTCACGAGCTGAACGTTGGCGTGGTCCGCGCGGAACAGCTCCTTTGCGCGGTCGATCGCGAGCTGCTCGATGGCGTCGTAGATCTCGCAGCCGTTGTAGTACCGTTTGCCGGGGTAGCCTTCCGCGTACTTGTTCGTGAGCACGCTGCCCGCCGCGGCCATCGTCGCGCGGCTGGCGTAGTTCTCCGAGGGGATCATCATGAGCGTCGTCTGCTGACGCTCCAGCTCCCGGTCGATCAGGCGCGCCACCTCGTGGTCGGCCTGCAACAGCGTCGCATTCATCATCGCAAACGGCCTCCTGAACGGCAGGAGTCAGGAGCCAGGAGTCAGGAGAGCGCTGGGGGCGGACCCGCATTGGAGACAGCCGCGTCTCCCGTCGCCGTTCTCCTGGCTCCTGTCTCCTGACTCCTGTCTCCTGCCGTCAATGCCTGAAGTGTCTCATCCCCGTCAGCACCATGGCAATGCCGTGCTCGTTGGCAGCCTGGATGACCTCTTCGTCGCGGACGGAGCCGCCGGGCTGGATGACGGCAACGGCGCCCGTGGCGCCGGCCGCGGCGTCGAGGCCGTCGCGCGCGGGGAACATTGCGTCCGAGGCCATCACGCAGCCCTTGGCCCTCTTCCCCGCCTTGCGCGCGGCGATCAGCGCCGAGTCCACGCGGCTCATCTGCCCCGCGCCCACGCCCACGGTGCGCGTGCCCTTCACGAGCAGGATCGTGTTACTCTTGACGTGCTTGGCGATTCGGTCGGCAAAGGTGAGTGACTCCATCTCCTCCGCCGTCGGCTGCTTCTCGGTGACGACCCGCATCTCGTCCCGCGCTGCAATCCCCATGTCCTCGTCCTGCAGGAGAATGCCGCCCGGCACCTTCCGCAGGTCGTAGTCGCACCCGCCGCTCTCCGGCCCGCCGAAGTCCGGCACTTCCAGCACCCGCAGGTTCTTGATCCGCTTCAGGGACTCGAGGGCCTCCGGCTCATAGCCCGGCGCGATGACGACCTCCGGGAAGGCCGACAGCACTGTGGACTCCTCGTCGCCCGTCTCCTCGCGGTAGCGCGGAACGATCGCGTCGCGGAGGAACTCGTCGTTTCCGATCATGTCGGCGGTCTGCTTGTCCATCACGCGGTTGAACGCCATCACCGAGCCGAACGCCGAGACGGGATCGCAGACCCACGCCTCCTCGTACGCTTGCGCGAGGGTCTCCGCCGACGCCGCGCCACAGGGATTCAGGTGCTTGATGATGATGGCCGTGGGGGCCTCGAAGTCGCGCGCCGCCTTCAGCGCCGCCGATGCGTCGAGCAGGTTGTTGAATGACAGCTCCTTCCCCTGATGCTGCGTCGCGCCCGCGAGGCCCACTTCGCTCGACCGCACATCGCGATACAGCGCGCCGGCCTGGTGCGGGTTCTCGCCATACCGCAGATCGCCCCCGACCTTCTCATACCAGGGCGTGAACAGCGACGGGAACACAGACGCCTCGTCGTTCGAGACCTGCTTCGCCAGGTACCCCGCGATGGCTGAGTCGTACTTCGCGGTGTGCGTGAAGGCCTCCAGCGCGAGCTGCCGGCGGAGTTCCGGCGTGATCTCGCCATCATGCGCGCGCATCTCCTCCAGGACCTGCGTATACCGCGCCGGGTTGCAGATGACCGCCACCGACGCGAAGTTCTTCGCCGAGGACCGGATCATCGACGGGCCGCCGATGTCGATCTGCTCGACCGCCTCCTCGATCGTCACGCCGGGCTTCGCGATGGTCGCCTCAAACGGATACAGGTTGCACACCACGAGGTCGATCATCTCGATCCCATGCCTCTCCGCCTGCGCCATGTGTTCGGGGTTCGAGCGCAGGCAGAGCAGTCCCCCGTGGATCTTCGGATGGAGCGTCTTCACCCGCCCATCCATCATCTCCGGGAAGCCCGTGTGCTCCTCGACGGGCGTCGCCTCCACCCCCGCCTCGCGAATCGCCCTCAGCGTTCCGCCCGTGGACAGAATCCTCACGCCGAACTCCGCCAGCCCGCGGACCAAGTCGCCAAGGCCCGCCTTGTCGTACACGCTGATGAGTGCCAGCCGAATCTTCGCCACTCAGGAATCCCCCTCCCAGAGGACGTGAAAACAGCCGCCCGAGCACCCCCTACGCCCGGGCGACTGACGGGCCGATTATAGCCGCTTCAGGGGCCGGTGTCAAAACCGAGGCCTTGCCAGGGCCCTACCCCATGTACAGGCTCAGGTCATGGAGTTGGTTGGGGAAGGCGCGCGGTGGGACGTCCTCCAGCAACCGGTCGATCCACCTGAAGACGACCTCGAAGTCCGCGTACCGCCTCTCTGGGGAGAGAACGATTCCCGGGTGGTCGAGGCCCGTCTTGTGGAACTCCTCATGAAGCCGCACGTAGTCGTCCGCGTTGAACGTCACGACGATCCGGTTGTCGGTCACCGCTACACTGAACACCACATCGTCGGGCTTCCCCATCAGGTCTCGCGCCCGCTCCTTCGCCACGGCCTCGGCATCGTGCCCGAGGAACCTGAGGTAGACCGCCAGACAGGGGTAGACATGCTCATCCAGAAGGAACCTCATTGGCGCGAGACTCCGGCAATCTCCCTGGCCGCGACTCACCGGGCTCCTACGAGGCGGCGCCCCTGCCCCGCACGGTCACCCAGCGCACGTGCTCTGCCGCGGTCTCCTGGTCGAGGATGTCCTGACTGATCTCCTCCGGATGCCGCCTCGCGTAGCCCAGTGCTTGGGCCACCTGCTCAGCGCTAAGCTCGAAGTCCGAGACCAACTGCGCGAGCGATAGGCCGCTGCGGGCGGCCTTCTCGATCTGCCACACCGGTACCCGCCGGCCCGCGACGGCAGCACGCCCACCTACCACGCCAGCTCGCTTCGCGATCAGCGGGTACCGCTTGTCCCAGGAGTACCCCAGCAGTTTGTGAACAACCTCGCGCTCCTCTGGGTCGAGCTCCTCGGCGACAGCCCCCGCGCGTACGGAGATCGCTCCGTCTCGGCCAACCCGGAGCCAGCCACTCCGCCGAAGCCTGGCAAGGGCAGCTTGTCTGTCGGCGAACCACGGCTGATCAGCCCGGTAGATGGTGCGCGTCGCAGGCTGGACCGTGATCTCCTTCGCTGGCATCATCGTCACCTCACCGACGGGACCGTTTGCACGCCCCTTGGTTCCGCCCATCATACCCCGGCCCATGTAGCCGGTCAAGCGCCCCGGCAGGTCCTGCGGAAGGGAAGGCGCCGCGCCAGCGCGAAGGGGTGTTTCCAGCCTGTCAGGCCACAGAGGAGAGCCGTCCGCCGTGGAACTCGGGCGCAGGCAAGCCAGATGGGGTCTGGTCGCGATCTGCGCGACGTACACCGCGCTGGCGGTCGCGTACAACTGCATCATTCCCTTGGGTTACGGCCCGGACGAACCCCGCCACGAACGCTACTATCAGTGGATTCTCGAAACCCACACGCTGCCGGCCAACGAGGAGCAAACCGGGGCGATCGCGCACCACCCGCCGCTCTACTACCTCCTCTGCGTGCCCTTCTACGCACTGCTGCGACCCCTGGGAGAGGTCTCCCGGCACCTGATCCGTCTGCTATCGACCGGGTTGGGGTTGGCTGTCATCGTGATGGCGTACCGGCTGCTGCGGGAGGCCTTCGAACTGCGCATCATCGACTTGGTGGGCGCGGCGTGCGTAGCCTGGTTGCCGCACTTCCAGCTCATGGCCGCCGTCATCAACAACGACATGCTGGCCAGCGTGTTCGGCACGGCGACACTGCTCATGGCGGTGCTGATCGCATGCCGAGGGGCAACGCTGCCTCGCTGCCTCCTGGCGGGCGCCGCGCTTGGCCTGGGCTGCCTGACCAAGAACTCCGTGCTGCCCCTTGGCATCGTGCTCGTACCGGCGCTCGTCCTCGGCGTTCGGCCGCCGGCCGAGGAAGTCGCGACCGATGAGGCCTCCAAAGCGGTGCGTCGGAGCCCGACGGAGCGCCTCTTCATGGGCGCTCTCACGATACTGGTAGCGTGGCTCGTGACGGGTGGCTGGTGGACCGTACGGTTCCTCCTGACGTACGGCCGGCTGGATAGCGACCCGGCGTGGCCTCTCGCCGCCTGGCCTGACCCGAGCCTCACGGCCCGCGTGATCCGCGCCGTGGGCGGCCTCTATCGCTCGACATGGCCGCTGACGTCGTGGATCCCACCCGCCGGCCAGTGGCCCGTCGGCGTCGCCCTCGCGCTTCCCAGCATCCTCGCCTGCGGGGGAGTCGTGCTCCTCGTAGCGAGGCGCTGGCGTGCTCGAGACCTCTCCGGGGCGAGCGCCGTGGCGCTTCCTGTGCTGGGCGCGCTGGCGCTCTACGCGGCCCTGCTGCAGAACGCCGTGTTCGTCAACCCCGGGCGGTTCGAGGGCGCCCGCTACTGGCTGCCGGCCGTCGCGGGGTACATGGGGTTCTGGCTGCCGGCGTCCTGGGGCCTGTGGCGGCGCGGCTGGCCCTGGCTGGCGGGCTTCGGCCTGACGCTGCTGATGCTCTGCAACGGGCTGTCTATCTACTGGCTCGTGGCGTACCTGAACCCAACCTACGGACCGAAGTAGGTCCTCGCGAGGCGCCTAAGGACACATGGCACTGGACGCTCAGGGACCCGTCGTCGTCATCGGGGCCGGCCCGGCCGGGCTCGCGGCGGCTATGGAGCTATCCCGGCGTCACACGCCCGTCGTGGTCCTCGAGCGCCAGGAGCGCCCCGGTGGCCTCGCGCAGACGGTGGACTTCGCGGGCGGTCGCTTCGACCTCGGCGGGCACCGCTTCTACACGAAGATCGACGAGATCGGCCGGCTGTGGGAGGAGCTGCTGGGAGAGGACTTCCTGACCCGGGACCGTCTCTCGCGCGTCTTCTACCAGGGCGCCTTCTACAGCTATCCCCTCAAGCCGTTCGAGGCGCTGCGCAACCTGGGCCCCCGTCGTTCGCTGGCGATCATCCTCAGCTACCTCCGCGCCCGCGTCCGGCCCGATCTGCCCGAGGATACCTTCGAGCGCTGGGTCTCGAACCGATTCGGGCGTGCGCTCTATGAGACGTTCTTCAAGGCCTACACTGAGAAGGTCTGGGGCATCCCCTGCTCGCAGATCGGCGTCGAGTGGGCGGCCCAGCGCATTCGGGACCTCTCCCTGGGCAAGGCGGTCTGGAGCCGCCTCAACCCCTTCCGCAGGGCACCGGCGGCCGTCAGCCTGATCGAGCAGTTCCGCTACCCCCGGCTCGGACCGGGCATGATGTGGGACGCTTGCGTGCGCGCGTCATCGGCCGAGGGAGCGGAGGTGCGGCTGAACCATGAGGTCCTCCGCATTCGGCACGAGGGTGATCGCGTCCTGGCGGTGGAGGTCGCCGGACCTCAGGGACCACTCACGTTGTCGCCAGGCCACGTCATCTCAACCATGCCGCTGGCCGACCTCCTCCTGGCGCTGGACCCGCAACCGCCTGAGGACGTGGCAACGGCTGCGCGGGGGCTACGCCGGCGCGCCTTCCTGACCGTCGCCCTGCTGGTCGAGACCGCCGACACCTTCCCCGACAACTGGGTCTACGTGCACGATCCGAGCGTTCGCGTCGGCCGCGTGCAGAACTTCCGCAACTGGAGCCCGGCGATGATGCCGAGCGACACGCAGACGATCATCGGGATGGAGTACTTCTGCGATGAGGGCGATTCCCTCTGGACGGCGGCCGACGCCGATCTCCGGGCGCTTGCGCAGACCGAGATCCTCCGGCTCGGCCTTCTGTCCGATGCCGCGATCAGCGACGCCACGGTCGTTCGCGTTCGGGACGCCTACCCGATCTACGACCCCGGCTACGAGCAGCGCGTCGCGACCGCGCGCGCGTACCTGGCAGGCTTCGCGAATCTCCGGACCTGCGGACGGGGCGGGCTCCACCGCTACAACAACCTCGACCACTCGATGCTCACCGGCCTCTATGCCGCCCGCAACGTGACGGGAGAGGCACACGACGTGTGGTCGGTCAACGTCGAGGCCGCGCACGTCGAGGACAACGCCTGAGACACCCCCAGGAGGACTGGCCCCCGTGACCCGCCGCGAACTGAACCTCGCCATCTTTGAGAAGCGCACCGACAAGGTCCTCTGGCAGCCGCGCCTGGAGACCTGGATCAACCACCATGCCGCCGAGGGCACGCTGCCGGAGCGCTTTCAGGGCCTGGACTACTGGGGCATCTACGACACGCTGCACTGCTCGATCCGCTACGCGGCATCTGCCGGTGTCGAGGCTTACGAGGAACCCGCGGACGTCGTCCGCAGCGGGGAGCAGCGGGGCGACAAGTACTTCGAGACGATCACCACGCCCACCGGTACGATCACCCGGATGTACCAGGACATCTGGGAGGGCGAGAAGCTCAAGAACCGCCGCATCCACGGCTGGCCCGTGCAGACACCCGAGGACCTGAGGGTCCTGATTGACGTCGTCGAGCGCACGCACTACCGCGCGAACCTCGACGCCTTCCGCGCCGCCGAGGAGCGCCTGGGCATCCGGGGCGAGCCGACGGGCTTCCTCAACAGCTCGGGCTTCACCGATCTCATCAAGCACTGGACCGGTTTGCCGGGCTGCTACTACCTTCTGGCCGACGCACCCGACGTGATGGAGGCCTACCTGGAGGCTTGCGACCGCCGCGATGACCGCCAGATCGACGCCGCGCTGCAGCTGCCCGCGCGCATCTTCAACCTCGGCGACCACACCACGAACGAGTTCACCCCGCCGCCGATCCTGAAGAAGTACTGCCTCCCGCGCTGGCAGCACATCTCCGAGCGCCTCCACGCCGCCAACCGCTTCGTGCACAGCCACTGGGACGGGAACTCGCGCCAGATTCTCCCCTACCTCCTGGAGAGCGGCCTTGACTCGGTCGAGTCGCTGACCCCCGAGCCCCAATGCGACATGACGCTGGAGATGATCAAGCAGTACACCGGCAACATGACGCTGCTCGACCTCATCCCCGCGATCTTCTTCCTGCCGCACTACTCGATGGACTTCATCCTCGACTTCACGAAGCGTGTGATGGACATGTTCGCCGGCCGCCTGATCCTCGGCATCTCCGACGAGATCAGCCAAGTCGGCCAGATCGAGAAGGTCGAAGCCATCACGCAACTGGTGAGCGACACATGCGGCCTCGCAGACTGATCGAGACGAAATTAGGGACAGGCCCCAATTTCCGACATGACGTCCGTCGGAAATTGGGGCCTGTCCCTAATTTCGTCTCGATCCTTGCCTGCTTGATAGCGTCCGCACAGGAGGCTGGTCCCGTGCTGAACCTCGGCTCGCGTCTGGAGCTGTTCGTTGACGACTACCTCATCGAGAGCCGGAGCGGCATCGAGCAGGAGCTGCACCATCCCGTTCCGCAGAACGTGGCCCTCGAGTTCAACGCGCCGTGGGAGGGCCCGACAAGCTGCTATGCGACGGTCTTCCGCGACGGCGACCTCGTCCGCCTCTACTATCGGGGGAGCAACAATGAGGGCCCCGACTTCCACCAGGTGACATGCTACGCCGAGAGCCGCGACGGGGTCACGTTCACGCGGCCGAACCTCGGCCTGTTCGACTGGAAGGGCTCGAAGGACAACAACATCGTCTGGACTGGCCCCGGCGAGCACAACTTCGCACCCTTCCTGGATGAGAACCCCACCTGCAAGCCCGAGGAGCGCTACAAGGCCCTCGCCGCCGGGCCGCTGGTCGCCATCGCCTCACCCGACGCGATCCACTGGAACCTGATCCGCCCCGAGCCCGTCATCACCGAGGGCGCGTTCGACTCCGACAACCTCGCGTTCTTCGACACGCTACGGGGCGAGTACGTCTGCTACCTCCGCGACTTCGCGGACGGCGTGCGCACGGTACGGGTCGCGCGGTCGCCGGACTTCCTCAACTGGACGAAGCCCGAGTGGCTCGACTTCGGCGACGCGCCCAAGGAGCATCTCTACACGAACGCGGTGCAGCCCTACTTCCGTGCGCCGCACATCTACATGGGCTTTCCCAAGCGCTTCGTTCCTGACCGGAAGAAGGTGCCCGAGCACCCTTACGACGGCCTCTCGGACGGGGTCTTCATGTGCAGCCGCGATGGCCTACACTTCCGCCGCTACGTCGAGGGGTTCATCCGACCGGGCCTCGATCGCAGCAACTGGACCGAGCGCAACATGATGCCCGCCACGGGGCTGATCGCGACCTTGCCGGAGGAGATCTCGATCTACTACGTCGAGAACTACCGCCATGACACCTGCCGCCTGCGCCGCGGCACGCTCCGGACCGACCGGTTCGTCTCGCTGAGCGCCGGCTACCCAGGCGGCGAGTTCATCACCAAGCCCCTGACCTTCGAGGGCAAGCAGCTCGTGATCAACTACGAGACCTCCGCCATCGGCAGCGTGCGCCTCGAGCTCCAGGACCAGACCGGCCAACCCATTCCGGGCTTCACCCTCGACGACTGCCCCCCGATCTTTGGGAACGAGATCGAGCACGTCGTCGCCTGGAGGGTGGGCACCGATGTCAGCGCACTCGTCGGCAAGCCCGTGAAGCTCCGGTTCGCGCTGGTGGACGCCGATGTGTACTCGCTGAGGTTCGTGTCGAGGTGACATGTCGCCCCACCGACCTCTCCTGAAACGAACCTCAACGCTCCACGACTTCCCCTACAAGGGTCCGCGGCGCAAGTGCTTCCACCCGTGGATCATCAACGTGACGCCGCCTGGGCGCGCGCACTGCATCCACGATTGCTCCTTCTGCTACGCGCGCGAGGCCATCTACTCGGACCTTGCCGAGGGCCCGCGGGTCTATGCGAACTTGCCGGAGCTGATCGAACGCGACCTCGGGCGCCTGACCATTGCGCCCCCGGTTCTGCTCTGCACGACGACTGATCCCTGCCAGCCCTCGGCCGCGGTTCGCGAGCAGACGCGCCGCGTCGTTGAGACGCTGCTGCGGTGGGGCGTCTCGTTCGCGATCACCACGAAGGGCGATCCCTCCTTCCTCGGCGCGTTGCCGGGCTTCCGCGAGTTCGAGCGCAAGGCGGTCGCGGTCAGCATTGAGGGCCCGCCGGAGGTCCTGCGAATCCTCTCGCCCCATGCCCCGCCCTACGAGGAGAGGCTCCGCGCCGTACGCCACATGGCGGCCCTGGGGGCCTGGGTGGGGGTGCGGCTGGACCCCTACTTCGTGCACGTGTTCGGAGGCCTGTACGGGGCGGAGTGGTGGGGTCGCACGGAGGCTCTGCTCGACGACTTCGCGGCCGCGGGTGCACGCCACGTAACCGGCAGCACGGGGCGTCTGGACAAGCGTCGCGCGCCCGGCGCGGCCGTCTCCCTGCTCGACCGGATGCTTGCGGAGGTCCGCTCCCACGTCTCCCCCGGGGCCGCCGAGGAAATGCGCGCGGACTACGTCCCCGGCTGGAGCGGCACCTGCCGCGGGTATGTGCTGCGGGACGACCTCCGGCGCGACCTGCACCTCCGCCTCCGCGCCGCCTGCGAGGCGCGGGACATGACGTACGCCTCGTGCCAGGAGCTGCCGGAGAGTTGCGACAGCCCCGGTCTCGCGACTTGCGAGGGTTTCTCGCTGCCGTATTGCCGCAAGGGCACGGACGGCCGCTTCCATCCCATCGAGGGCTGCACGGCGAACTGCCACGTCGCGTGCGCCGGGGAGCCGGCCCCTCCGTGCGGGCGCCCCGAACTGGCGCAACCTGCCCCCTATCGGCTGAGCCTCCTCCGGTAGCGCGGGTGTTGTGCTACAATGGGGCGAAGTACCACGTAGCTGCTAGAGGTGCCCATCGTGTTTGGCTCCATCCAGGTCGGTCGCATCCTGGGGATTCCCCTACGGGTGCACGTGACGTTCGTCATCCTCGTCTTGCTCATCGGGCTCGGCGGGCTCCTCGCCGGTGGACCGACGCAGGCCCTGTGGAGCATGCTCTTCGTGGCCGCCCTCTTCGCGTGCGTGGTGCTCCACGAGCTGTCTCACAGCCTGGTGGCGCGCTCGTACGGCGTCCGCGTCGAGAGCATCACGCTGCTGCCCATCGGCGGCGTCGCGGCGATGGAGGAGATGCCGCGCTCGCCCCGCGAAGAGGGGCTCATGGCCATCGCCGGGCCACTGATGAGCCTGGCGATCGCCGGTGCGTTGTACGGGGTCATGCACTTGCTGCATTACGCTGGGCCCGCGACGTACGGCGGTCAGCCCTGGCTCCGGATGCTCGTGCAGGCCAACCTCATCATTGCCGGGTTCAACCTGCTGCCGGCCTTTCCGATGGATGGGGGCCGCGTGCTGCGCGCCGTGCTCGCCAGCCGGATGAGCCACGTGGAGGCCACGAACATCGCAACCTCGGTGGGCCAGGCCATGGCCGTGCTGATCGGCCTGGCGGGGATCTTCGTGTTCAAGGTCAACCTCTGGCTGGTCATCATCGCCATCTTCATCTTCGTGGGGGCCGGCGAGGAGGGGCGACAGGTCCGGGTCCGGGCCGTCCTGGAGCGCATCACCGCGGGCCAGGCGATGGCGACGCGCTTCGAGACCCTACCCCGCGATGCGACGCTCGCCATGGCGCTCGCCTACGCCACCCAGGGCTACCAGCACGACTTCCCCGTTGTCGAGGGAGACATGATCGTCGGCGTCGTTACGCGGCAGGACCTGCTGACCGGCCTGCACCACCTCGGCGCTCAGCACACGGTTGGCGAGGTAATGAGCACGAACGTCTGCCAGGTGCCACCGGGGGCCAACATGGCCGACGTGTACCGCCGCCTGGCTCAGGGGACCTGCGGGGTGGTTCTCGTTCGCGAGGCCGACCGGATCATCGGCCTCGTGACCCCCGAGAGCTTCCGCGAACAGCTGCTGGCCGCCAACGGCTCGCCTGCGGGGCCATCGTAGTCGGTCCGTCTGTCGGTTGACGCTGCCCTCTGCCCCATGTATAATCGCCGCGATCCGGGGCCTCGGCGCCGGACCGTTGGTTTGGTCCCTCACAGAGGAACGGGCACGTTGGATCGACTCTGGGCTCCCTGGCGTATCGGCTACGTTCTCGGCGAGAAGTCGACCGAGTGCATCTTCTGCAGCAAGCCGGCGGCGGGGGACGACGAGGGGGAGTTGATACTAAACCGCGGCCCCCTCTCATACGTCCTCATGAATGCGTACCCGTACAACAACGGCCACCTGTTGGTCGCGCCCTATGAGCACATCGCGGACATCTCCGGTCTCAGCGAGGAGCAACTCGCCGACATGGTCCGTCTAGCCAAGGCGTGGGTTGAGGTCCTCCGCCGCGCGATGCATCCCGATGGCTTCAATGTGGGCTTCAACATCGGCCGCGTGGCCGGGGCGGGCATCGAGGAGCACGTGCATCTGCACATCGTGCCGCGGTGGAACGGCGACACGAACTTCATGCCTGTGCTGGCCGACACCCGCGTGGTTCCGCAGAGCCTGCGGGAGTGTTATGAGGTACTGCGCAACGAACTAGCGAAGTCAGGCTGAACCCCAGATCGGAGGAGGCCGCACCATGCGCGGGCTCAAAGCTATCGCAATCCTGGCGGTTGGGCTGTCGCTGCTCTGCACTCTCGCCCTCGCTCAACGGGGCCAAGTGACGATCGTGGCGCCCACAAAGGACAGCGTCGTCCGGGGCACCCTGGAGATCATCGCCGACAAACCGAACCCCAACGAAGGCACCTACGCCTGGAAGATCGCCCGCGTCGGCCGCGAGGCCGAAGCCGAGTTCCAGGCCAACACCCTGGCCGGTCTGCCCTTCGTCTGGGACACCCGCATCCGCGACGAGAACGGCGACCGCTACTATCCTGACGGGAAGTACTCCGTCACCGTCAACGCCTTCGACGGCGACGGGCAGCTGCAGGGCACTGCGACGACCGCGATCACCATCGAGAACGACATCCCCGCCGCCGACGTCGCCGACGGCGTGGAGCTGAAGATCCTCCTCAAGACGAGCGACACTCTCGACTACGTCTTCGAGGGCACCGAGAAGATCGGGTTCGACACCAATCCCCACGTCGAGGGCGCTGAAGGTACACTCGAGATCAACCTCTACGACGGCGCCTACGGGCTCAAGATGCTCACCGGCGCTGGGACGGGCGACGGCGGCATCATGCGCCAGACCTGCACCAATGGCGTGACCTATATGCCCGGCACCCAGCCGCAGTACATCAAGGACGTCGCCAAGGAGTTCATGCAGCAGTACGCCGGAGACAGCACCGTCGAGCCCTCCAAGGCGGATGCCCCCCACTTCCCCATCGGCGAGATCTACACGAAGCTCCCGGGTCGCAAGCTGACCCTCGGTGCGCGCCCTTGGAAGTCGGACCTGCAGCTCATCCCCGAACTGTACACGATGCGCCAGCACCTCCTGACCGCCGAGAGCAAACTCGACGGCTTCGAGTGGGTCGCCGGCCGGCGCTGCGCGCGCATCAAGAGCACCTTCGAGGAGAAGGGCCTGCAGTTCGACGTGACAATCCAGAACACACCCGCCAAGATCAAGGGCGACCTCCAGGGCACGCGGGTCATGTACTTCGCCTACGAGCAGGGCTACCCCGTCAGCATCGAGGATACCATCCAGGCGGACGTGGAGGTCGAACTCAAGCAGCAGATGGCGGGCGGGGCCATGGGCGGCGCCCCGGGCATGGGGATGGGGCCGGGGATGGAACCCGGGATGGGCGGCGGGATGGGAATGCCCGGAATGCCAGGAATGCCCGGTATGCCTGGAATGGAGGGCGGTGCGGGGCAGCCGGGGATGATGGGCCAGCCTGGGATGATGGGCCAGCCTGGCATGATGGGCCAGCCTGGGATGATGGGCCAGCCTGGCATGATGGGCCAGCCTGGGATGATGGGCCAGCCGGGGATGATGGGCCAGCCGGGGATGATGGGGCAGCCCGGGATGATGGGCCAGCCGGGGATGATGGGCCAGCCGGGGATGATGGGCCAGCCTGGCATGATGGGCCAGCCGGGGATGATGGGGCAGCCCGGGATGATGGGGCAGCCGGGGATGATGGGGCAGCCGGGGATGATGGGCGAGGCGGGGATG
>Ga0194125_10004581_pt1 | contig 21461 bp, 19 predicted proteins | sample TA2KigC250mmetaG_FD_148626 | JGI IMG/M metagenome (GOLD analysis project Ga0194125, IMG submission 148626) | Freshwater microbial communities from Lake Tanganyika, Tanzania - TA2015034 Kigoma Deep Cast 250m | ecosystem: Environmental > Aquatic > Freshwater > Lake | place: Tanzania: Lake...
CACATCGCCGACCAGCAGCGCCGCGCGGGCGTCGGCGCGCGGCGCCCAGGCGACGCCGGTGCGCAGGTCGGTGAGGGAGATCCCGCCGCTCGCGGGATCGAAGGCGGCCCGCACGAGGCCGTTGTCGACGGCGACGGCCGCGGCGGGGGCCCCCGAGATCCGCGCGAGGCGGCGGTAGCGGAGCGGCTCGATCCACACCGTCGCCGGCCCCACGCCGGTGATGCGCGGCGCCACGGAGACGATGCCGTCGGGGACGACGACGCGGCATCGCAGCAGCGTCCATTCCGTATCGCCCTCCGCGAGGCGGTCGCCCGCGCTCCAGTCGGTGACTTGCCCGTCGCGCGTGCGAAGGGTGAAGGAAACGCCGGCGTGACCCCGGCCGCGGACGCGCACCCACGCGGCGGCCTCGACGAGGTCGCCGGGCGCGGTGACGAGGCGGACCTCGGGCGTGACGCTCCAGTCGTTCGAACCGGTGTGGAGGATCCGCAGCGACTGCGCGGCCTCGCGTCGGACCTGTCCGTCCGCCTCCGCTTTCACGGCGTCCGCGTCGCGCGACCAGGCCGCGGTCCACTGCAGGTTGGTTGCGGCGACGGTCTCGAAGCCGGGAACGCGGGGTTCGGCCGCGGATGCGGCGGCCGCGACGAGGAACGCGAGGGCGGAACGAGAAGCGGTCATGATGGGTCTCCGGCCGGCGAGTCTCTCGCGCGCGGGCGGTGCGGTCAACCCCGGGGGCAGTTCGCCGCTTCCTATGTCACCTTCCCCCCTCCGCCCTCTGCCCTCTCCTCTCCGCTCTTTGCTCTGCGCTCTGCGCTCTCCGCTCTTCGCCCTTCCGCTCCATGCTCCGCCCCGGGCGGATTTGTGCGCGGGGCGGCTCCGCGGTAAGGTGAAGGTCACGGGAGACCACGATGAAAGCGATGCGACTGACGGCGATCCGGGCGATGGAGATGGCGAACGTGGCGGATCCGGCGATCGTCCGGCCGACGGATGTGCTCGTGCGCATGACGCGCGTGGGCGTGTGCGGGTCGGACATCCACTACTACACCGACGGCCGCATCGGGAGCCAGGTCGTGCAGTACCCGTTCGCCGTCGGCCACGAGGGCGCGGGCGTCGTCGAGGCGGTCGGTCCGGCGGTCACGCACGTCAAGCCGGGCGACCATGTCGCCATCGAGCCCGCGATGCCGTGCGGCGTGTGTGACCAGTGCCGGGCCGGACGCCCGAACACGTGCCGCACGCTGACGTTCCTCGGCTGTCCCGGACAGGCCGAGGGCTGCCTCAGCGAGTTCATTGTCATGCCCGAGAGCAGTTGCCTGCCGTTGGCGGCGTGCGTGGGCGACGACCTCGGCGCGCTCTCCGAGCCGCTCGCGATCGGCGTGTACGCGGTGCGGCAGTCCGGCCCGGTCCGCGGCCTGCGCGTGGGCGTTCTGGGCTCCGGCCCGATCGGGCTGAGCGTGACCCTCGCCGCGCGCGAGGCCGGCGCCGCCGCCGTCTACGCGACCGACCTCGTCGACGCCCGTCTCGCCGCCGCGCGGAAGGCCGGGGCCGACTGGTCGGGCAACCCGCGCGCGTGCGACGTCGTCGCCGAGGTCGCGAAGCGCGAGCCGCTGATGCTGGATGTCGTCTTCGAGTGCTGCGGCCAGCAGGAGACCGTGGACCAGGCCATCGAGCTGCTCAAGCCCGGCGGCGTGCTCTCGTTGATCGGGATCCCGACGGTCGACCGGATCTCGATCTCGATCGATGTCGCCCGCCGCCGCGAAATCCGCATCCAGAACGTCCGCCGCCAGGCCCACTGCGCCGAGCGGACGCTGGAGATGCTCGCGAAGCGGAGCCTCCGGCCGGAGTTCATGGTGACGCACCGGTTCCCGTTCGCGCGCACGGCCGAGGCCTTCGATCTCGTCGCGGGCCTGCGCGACGGGGTGATCAAGGCGATGATCGATTTCCCGGCGTAGCCGCTGCGGGGCCGGGCGAGTCGTCCCGCCCACTATCGCCCCGCGACACGGAGGGTAGGGCCGGGCCGCTGGCCCGGCCGGAGACGGATCCACGAGAGATGGAGTTGCCACGAGGATCCAACGTCCGGCCCGCCCGGACTTCAGCGAGCTCAGCCGAGCCGCGGTCGGGCCCTACCACGGATTCGACGGGGACGACAGGTAGGGCCGGGCCGCTGGCCCGGCCGGAGACGGATCCACGAGAGATGGAGTTGCCACGAGGATCCAACGTCCGGCCCGCCCGGACTTCGGCGAGCTCAGCCGAGCCGCGGTCGGGTCCTACCACGGATTCGACGGGGACGACAGGTAGGGCCGGGCCGCTGGCCCGGCCGAACGTTGGACCACGGATGACACGGATTCCGCGGACGAGGATCAGGTGGGGCCGGGCTTCCGCGGATCTCAGTATTCCGGCTGCGGGTCCTTGTAGTCGGCCTTCTTGCGCTTGTCGACGAAGGCGCGGGTCCGGTTGAAGATCGCCATGTCGCCGGTGACGCGCGGGTCGCCGGTCTTCCGCTGGTAGGCCTCCAGCGTCGTGCGCAGCCTCTCCAGGACCGTCTTCATCTCCGCCCGAGCGGCGAGGTTCGTCAGTTGAAACGGGTCCGCGACGCAGTCGTAGAGCTCCTCGCGCGGCCGCGGGCCGTTGATCAGTTCCTGGTGTCGGCGAACCGCGGGATGGTTGCCGTGGTCGAGGAGGAGGGTGGCCACGTCGGACCGCTCCGCGCTCTGGGCGAAGTCGGCGTCGGGGCGCCGCGGCGCATTGGTCAGCGGGCCGAAGGGAAGGTCGTAGTTGACGACGTAGAGATGGTGCGCGTCGCGGATCATGCGTCCGGCGAGCGTGCGCCCGTGCCACTCGAGGCCGGTGACGGTCCACGTGCGGGACGGATCGATCTGCCCGGAGCCCGGGGCCTCGAGGATGTCGACAAGGCTGCGTCCGCTCATGCCCTCCGGGATCGCGACGCCGGCGGCCTGGAGCAGGGTGGGGGCGACGTCGATGAAGTTGACGAAATCCGTCACGCGGCGCCCGGGCGCGACACGGGCGGGCCAGCGGACGGCGAAGGGGACATGGACGCCCCAGTCGTAGAGGTCGGCCTTCGCCCGCGGCGCCGGCGTGCCGTTGTCGCCCGTGGCGATCACGATCGTGTTCGACGCCAGCCCGCGCTCGTCGAGGATCTTCAGGACCTGGCCGAGCGTCGTGTCGGCGTGGCGGACCTCGTAGAGGTAGTCGGCGCGGTGCGTTCGGACGCCCGGCGTATCGGGCAGGAAGCCGGGCACGCGGATGTCGGCCAGGGGCACGCCGAGCCTCTCGTGGTTCCGGCGGTCGTGAGGATGGTGCGGCTCCGTGGTGCCGATCCAGAAGTAGAACGGTTTGCCGTCCGGCCGCGCGTCGAGGAACTTCGCGAAGTTCGCGGCGTAGTCGATCGGGTTGATGCCGGGCTCGGCGGGCGTGCGCCGCTCGGTGGTCCACGCGGTGCCCGCCGGGTTGCGCGCGCGGCCGCCGGGGGCGTCGACGCCCGGCCCCCAGCCCTTGCCGGTGAAGCCCGCGTGGTAGCCGGCGCCCTCGAGCAGGTCCGGCAGCAGCGGGAACTTCGTTGGCAGCCAGCCCTGGATGAAGGCGCCCTGTTCGAGCTCCCAGAAGTTGCGCCCGGTCAGGATGGCGGCGCGCGAAGGGGCGCAGGACGGGGCGGACGTGAAGCCGTGGTCGAAGAGCACGCCCTCCCGGGCGAGGCGGTCGAACTGCGGGGTCGGCACGGAGGCGCCGCCGTACGCGCTGCTTTCCAGCCAGCTCTGGTCGTCGACGATGAAGAACACGACATTCGGCCGTTCGGCGGCGGCGAGGGCCGTCGCGGCGGCGAGGGGGAGAAGGGCGAGCGCGGTGCGTGGGTTCATTCGTGGATCTCCGGGGCGGTGCGTGGGGATGTCGCGAGTCAGGATTTCGGCGGTGTGCGCAGCGTGAGCGCGATCCCGCGGACCTGCATGACCTCGCGGCCGGCGACCTTCGTCGCGCGCAGGGTCAACGTGCCGCGGCCCTTTTCGAGGCGCAGGACGCCGAGGTTCAGCGGACGGAAGTCCTTCATGACGGACTCCCCGGCCGGACGCGGGATCACGTCCTGGTTCGTGATGAGCGGCGGATCCCAGGCGGGCGCGACGGTGCCGGCGAGCTTCGAGGCGCCGAAGGACAGTTCGATCGCGGAGCCCGCCTCGGGCGCGGCGTAGAGGATCTCCACGTCGTAGTCGCCGGTCGTCGCGACTTCGATATCCCACGTCATGGAGTCGTCGGGGCTCGTCCAGTTGACGAAGTAGGAGCAGTTCGGCGCGCCCGCGCTGCGCTTCACGCCGCCGTGCGGCTCGCCGTCGCGGGCGGGCAGCGGGGTGCGCGGGAAGACCGCGTGGCCGACGGGGTAGGGGCGGTCGTCGGGCGGGAGCACCTGGGATGCGGCGCCCTTGCCCTTCCCCTTGCCCTTGGCGGCCGTGGCCGCGGGCGCGGGCGATGGCGGGGCGGCGACCGCTCCGCCCATGTCGCGGCGCCACGTGTCGGCGATCGCGGCCAGCTTCGCGGCCACCGCCGGCTGGCGGTCGCGGATGTCGGTCGCCTGGCCCGGGTCGGCGGTCATGTCGAAGAGGGCGCCGGCGGCGTCGAGGCGGTGGGTCTGCGTGCGGACACTGACGCGGCCGCCCCAGTGCGAGACGATGGCGCGGTCCGGCCAGTCCTTCGCGGTCCCGAGCAGCAGCGGCGAGAGGTCGGCGCCGTCGAGCGGCTTCGTCCCGGCGCGCGGGACGCCGGCGAGCGCGGTGAAGGTGGGCAGCAGGTCGATGGCGCCGGCGATCTCGCGGACGACCGAGCCGGGGGGGATCCGGCCGGGCCAGCGCAGGAAGCAGGCGGAGCGGACGCCGCCCTCGTCGGTCGAGCCCTTGCGGCCCTTCATGCCGCCGTTCCACCGGGAGCTATTGGGACCGTTGTCGGAGAAGTAGAGGACGAGCGTCGTCTCGCGCAGGCCGAGGCGGTCGAGGTGGGCGAGGAGGCGACCGACGTTCCAGTCGATGTTCTCGGCCATCGCGAGCGTGGCGCGGGTGACGTCGACGGTCTCCCGGTCGCCGTCGGGACCGCGCTGCGCCACGGGCCGGTCCTTGTACCGGTCCCAGTACGGGCCCGGGACGATGAACGGCGAGTGCGGCGTGTTGTAGGCGAGATAGCAGAGGAACGGGCGGTTGCGGTTGGTCTCGATGAACGCCATGCCGTGGTCGGTGAAGTCGTCGACGGTGAAGCCGCGGCCGCGGACGGGCTTTCCGTTGTGGTCCATCGGCGCGTCGAAGTATTCGCCCCAGTGGCCGGAGGTGAAGCCGTAGTACTCGTCGAAACCGCGCGCGTTGGGATGGTAGGGCCACTGGCTTCCGTTGTGCCACTTGCCGAAGGCGCCGGTGGCGTACCCCGCGGCCTTGAAGGCGTCGGCGAGGGTCGCCTCGTCCGTATCGAGTCTCTCCTGCCCGGTGGAGACCCCGCGCACGCCGGTACGCGGGTGGTAGCGGCCGGTCAGCATCTCGGCGCGGGTCGGCGAGCAGACGGGACAGACGTAGAACCGGTCGAGCGTGACGCCGTCGCGCGCGAGCGAGTCGATGGCCGGTGTCCGCACCGTCGTGTTGCCGGTGGCGCCGAGGTCGCCCCAGCCCTGGTCGTCGACGAGGATGATGACGATGTTCGGGCGCGCGGCGGCGGCCGGCGGCGCGGGGTGCGCGACGCGGGCAACGGCAAGCGCGGCGGCGGCCGCAAGGAGGATCGGGATTCGCTTCATCGTTCGGTCTCCGGTGTGCGGGGTGCGTCAGTCCGGCATGGACGGCGCCCAGAGGCCTTCCTGGATCGGGGGGGTCTTCCCGTCGGCCGGGAACGAGGCCTTCACCGCGTCGCGAAGCTTCGCGGACAGTTCCGCGACGGTTGCGACGTGGGCGGGTTCGGCGGCGAGGTTGGCCAGTTCCTTCGGGTCGGCGTCGTGGTCGTAGAGCTCGCGGCCCTGGCGGCCCTCGTCCCACTCGGTGTAGCGCCAGCGGGGCGTGCGCAGCGTGTAGCCGAAGAAACGGGCGCCGGCGGCGCCCTGCGGGGCCGAGGCGCCGGGCTTGCGGACGCCGCCGCGCGTGACCTGGGTGAGCGCCCAGCCGCGGCCGGGCGCGGCGGGGTCGGCGAGGATCGGGGCGAGGTCCTGGCCGTGGAGTCCGGCGGGCGCCGGGATCTTGCAGAGGCCGGCGAGCGTCGGATAGAGGTCGACGTGGCTGACGGGCGTCGCGGCGACGCCGCCCTTCCTCGAGCGGCCGGGGGCCGCGATGAGGAGCGGCACGCGGGAGCTTTCCTCGAAGAGACTCAGCTTCTGCCAGAGGCCGTGCTCGCCCATGTGGTAGCCGTGGTCGCTGGTGAAGACCACGATGGTGTCGTCGGCGAGGCCGAGGCGGTCGAGCGCGTCGAGCACGCGGCCGACCTGGGCGTCCATGAAGCTGATGCTGGCGCAGTAGGCCTGGACGCACTGCCGCCGGAGGTCGTCGGTCAGTCTTTCCTGGTCCTTCTTGTGGCTGCCGAAGGCGGCGTCCGGCATCGCCGGCGTGCGGAACGCCTCGACCGGCGGAAACACGGGCATCTGCGCCCGGGGGTAGAGGTCGAAGTAGGGCGCGGGCGAGACGTAGGGCGTGTGGGGGCGGAAGAAACCGACGGCGAGGAAGAAGGGGCGGTCGCGGTCGCGCGCGCAGCGCTCGAGGACCCACGCGGCGTCGTCGGCGATCTTCCCGTCGGTGTGCAGGCGGTCGCCGCGGGGCGAGGCGTACCAGCTCAGGGTGCCGCCGAACTGGCCGGGGGTGAGCGTGAAGATGTCGCCTTCCTCCATCAGCCGGTCGCAGCCCGCGGGGTTGAGTTCCATCTCCCACGAGGCGGGGTCGTCGTGGCCGTCGGTGCCGATCGATGTGGGCACGTTGTAGTGGTAGAGCTTGCCGACCCGCGCGGCGAAGTAGCCCTGTCGTCGGAAGGCCTGGGGGAGGCTGACGTGGGAGGGGATCGTCTGCCGGAAGATCTGCGCGTTGGCGAGGATGCCGGAGCTGTTCGGATGGAGGCCCGTCAGCATCGAGTTGCGGCTCGGGCCGCAGAGGGGGAAGGCGCAGTAGGCGCGGTCGAAGCGCACCCCGCGCGCGGCCAGCCTGTCGAGGTTCGGCGTCCGGATCCACGGGGTGCCGTAGCATCCGAGGAAGTTGTTCAGGTCGTCGGCCATGAGGAACAACACGTTCGGCGGCTTCTCGCCCGCTTCGGCCGCGCGGGCGGCGGGCGCCGCGGCGGTGGCGGCGAGCAGGGCGAGGACGGCGGCGCGTGCGTTCATGGCGGTTCTCCGGTTCGACGTTCCTTCACCAAACGCGGAAGGGACTCCGCGGATTGCACGGACACCACGGATACGTCGGGGATCCGGTACGGGCTCCGCCCGGGCGGGCCGTCGGAGCCCCGCCCTCCGCATCCGTGCGCCCCGTGAACCCCGGGGTGGTCCTCCCACGGCTCATGGCTTCGGGGGCTTGCCGGAGCCCGCGGGCGGCGGGAGGATGGGCCAGTCGGGGTTCTCGCTGCGCGCGGTCTTCAGCCAGGCATCGATCGTTGCGGCGAGATCGGGCTTCGCGGCGGCGAGGTCGTTGGTCTCGAAGACGTCGGTCTGGAGATCGTAGAGCGCGATCGGCGCATCGGGCACGCGCTCGCGCAGGCCCTTCCAGCGGCCCTGGTAGAGAGCGGCCTGGCTGAAGCCGCGCTCGTGAAACTCCCAGTAGAGGAACTCGTGGCGCCGCTGGTCGGCGTCGCGCCCGGCCAGGGTGGGCGCGAAGCTGATCGAGTCGAGCCCGGAGGGGGGCGTCGCGCCGGCGAGCTCGGCGGCGGTGGCGAACCAGTCGCCGAAGTACGCGACGTGGGCGGTCTCGCGGCCGGGGGCGATGGTGCCGGGCCACCAGGCGATGCCGGGGACGCGGATGCCGCCGTCGGTCAGGCTGCGCTTGGTGCCGCGGAAGGGGCCGGAGGGCTGGAAGCGGGAGGGGTCGTGGTTGCTCTCGTTGTGCGGACCGTTGTCGCTGGTGAAGAAGACGAGGGTGTGGGTCTCCAGGCCGAGGAGGCGGAGGTGGTCGAGCAGGCGGCCGACGTAGCCGTCGAGGCGGGTGACGAAGGCGGCCTGGCCCTTGTCGGGATCGGGCCAGCCGGTGCCGGCGTAGGGGCCGAAGTCGGGCGGCTGGGCCCCGTTGCCGACGGCGCGCGTGCGCTCGTTGTTGGCGTGGGGAATGACGGGGCTCCAGTAGAGGAAGAAGGGGCGGTCCTGCTGGCGCGAGACGAACTTGAGGACCTCGTCGGTCATCAGGTCGTCGGCGAAGAGGATCCCGTCGGCGGTGTGCCCGCCACCGAACTCGCCGAACGGCGTGACGACGTTGGGCAGGGGCACCCGGGTCTCGTTGCGCCAGAGGTGGTCGGGGTAATGGTTGTGGGCGTGGTGCTGGTTGAGGAAGCCGAAGAAGACGTCGAAGCCGTGCCGCCCGGGCAGGCCGCACTCGGCGGTGTCGACGTCGCCGAGGCCCCACTTGCCGATGAGGGCGGTTGCGTAGCCGGCCTTGCGGAGACAGCCGGCGACGGTGACGTCGCCCGGCCGGAGGGCCTGGGCGAGGGGGTTCTCCTTCCCGGCGTTGCCGCGGACGCGCGTGTGGCCGTGGTGGAGGCCGGTCATCAGGACGCTGCGCGACGGGGCGCAGACGGTCGCGCCGGCGTAGAAGTGGGTGAACCGGAGTCCTTCGCGCGCCATCGCGTCGAGGCGCGGCGTGCGGATGACCTTCTGGCCGTAGCAGCCGAGGTCGCCCCAGCCGAGATCGTCGGCCATGACCCAGACGAGGTTCGGCCTGCGCCCGGCCGCGGCGGCGGATCCGGCGAGGAGAAGGAGTCCGAGGGCGGCGGCGCGGGCGGTTCGGGCGGTCGGACGGTCGGGCGTCATGGCGGCGTTCTCCGCGGGTCCCCGCCGGGCCCGGGCGCGGATCCCGCCGCGGCATCGTGCGCCGCAGGGGCGGTGGGACACAAGCGGGAAGTGGTGAGCCGGGCGGGAATCGAACCCGCGACCCCAACATTAAAAGTGTCGTGCTCTACCAACTGAGCTACCGGCCCCGCGGATGGAGGGCGGGAGGGTAGCGGAGGGGAAAGGCCGCTGTCAACGGCCCGCCCGTCGGGCCGGCCGACGGGCGGTCACGGCTCGGGGCGGACCATGGGGACGAAACGCACGCCGATGTCGTCCTCGGGCACGAGGCGGTCGCCCTCCTTGCGCAGGGTCAGGAGGCGCTGATCGTCCGGCAGGCCGATGGGCAGGACCATCCGGCCGTCGTGCCGAAGCTGGCGGATCAGTTCCGGCGGGACGCCGGTCGGCGCGCAGGTGACGATGATGGCGTCGAACGGCGCGGCTTCCGGCCATCCGGCGTGGCCGTCGCCCAGGCGCGTCCGGACCTCGCGGAAGCCCTCGGCGTCCAGGACCGCGCGGGCATGGGCCGCCAGCGCGGGCACGATCTCGATCGACCACACCTCCGCGCCGAGTTCGGCGAGCACGGCGGCCTGGTAGCCCGAGCCCGTTCCGATCTCGAGGACCTTGAGGCCCGGCTTCGCGCGAAGGCGTTGCGTCATGTAGGCGACGATGTAGGGCTGGGAGATGGTCTGACCGTGGCCGATCGGGCAGGGGTGGTCGCCGTAGTCGCCGCTCCCCCGGAAGGCCGCGGGGATGAAGCGATGCCGATGCACGCGCTGCATGGCCTCGAGGATCGCGTCGTCGGTGATGCCGAGCCGGCGCAGGTGCATCACCATCGCCCGGCGTTCCTCCGCCCGGTCGTCAGGTTCGGTCCGCACCGCGCAGCCTCCCGCGCCAAGGCAGGCGACGATCGCGATCACGCCGGTCGCGACGCTTCGACGCGCTCCGCCCGAACGCCGAATCCGGCTCTCGTTCGCACGCCCCACGGGCCGACAGATACGAATTATCCACGATCCACACAATACGAAAACCGCGGGTTTCCCGATCCACCGGCGGGATCGGCCAGCGCGCTGTTCCTGTGGTCGCTGGCGCAGACACAAAGCGCTTGCGGGGCCCGCGTGGGCGGGCGTATACGCTGTTTCGGTCCGCGGTTGGTCAGCCGCGAGCCACGGCGGAGGACTATGGATTGCACCGCTATGCATGGATCGGCAGGCCGAAGCAGGCATGATGAGGTCATCGAAGGGTCCAATCTGCCAAGGAAATGAGATGATTCCGAAGAAGATCAACCTCGCCGAGAAATATGGGAAACTCAAGGCTGGCGACTACGCAATGGGCATCGTCGCCAAGATGAACAACTATGAGATCAAGGTCGTCCGCTTCAAAGGCGACTTCGTCTGGCACAGCCACCCGGACACGGACGAGACTTTCATCATCCTGGAAGGGACGATGCTGATGAGTTTCCGGGATGGGGTGGTCGAGGTGAAAGCTGGGGAGATGATTGTTGTTCCGAAAGGGGTTGAGCACAAACCGTCTTCAGTCGGCGGTTACAAGTCATTGTTGATCGAGCCCGAAGACGTGCCCAACACGGGAGGAGTCCAGAGCGGCATGGCAATCCAGAAGGGTGAATGGGTATAGGAAACGAGGCAGAACCAGCGTCTGCGTTTTACGGCGCTTCGCGCCGGAATTGAGGCGCAGCGTTCGCCGGACGCGCTGCGCGCGTCCGGGGAATGGGGCTGCGGCTAGCGCCGCTTGTCTCCGGCGCGCAGCGCGCCGGAGAACAAGCGGCTTGACCGGACAGCCCTCCGGCGAGCAAGCTCGCTCCGGGCCGCGGGTCAGCCGCAGCCCTGTTGGCCGGGAGAGAAGGATGAGGATGACATGACGGGCAGGATACGGCGCTTGCTCTTGATGCAGGGCTTCTGCAAGAAGGACCTGGACTGTGTGCCCGGCATCAGCGGGCTGGCCCGATGGACTCCACTGAGTTGCGCGGCGTTCGGGACGGCCGGTCTTGCTGTCGGGAGCACGGTCGTGCCCCTGGGCGCTGCACGGAGCCCCGATGCCATTGCGGGGATCGCGGGACTGTGGATGGGAATCGGGTGGTTCTTCGTTGGATTGGGTCTGCTTACTCTCACCGGCGGACTGACCCATCGCAGCATCTATGACCGCCTCTACAACGCGACGGTCCGAAGGGTCCGGCGGACGCCGGCCGTGCCGCAGCACGGGGCTCCTCGGCGATTCGGGTGTGCCATCGGCGGAATCATGTACACGCTCAGCGGCATCGGATTCCTCGCCGGTAACGTGGGGCTTGCCTTCATCCCCGCCGTGTTCATGGTCGTGTTCGCCGCCATTGCCGGCCTGACGCAGTGGTGCTTTGCTTCGGCGCTGTACGCGTGGCTTTTCGGAGGAAACAGGGAGATGGCGGCCAACCCAGCCTCCGAGGGTACGGCTCGCAAGCTCGCCGAACCTCAAGGCTGACCTTGGCCGGCAAGGCTAAGAAGAAGAGGGATAGTCATGAACACCAAGATCGTGAAACCAATCTTGGCCTCAATCCTTATCGGAGGTGCAATGCATGTCACACTTGGGTGCGATCATGGCGATGACGGCGCCGATGTCGTAGTAACACAAGCAGACAATCATGGAACTGTGAGCGTTGCGAAGGGTGGAGAGGTCGTCGTCATCCTCCGTGGAAACCCATCAACAGGCTACGAGTGGGTTGTAGCCGGGTCGGACGAGACGCGGATGACGTTGTCGGGGTCGGGCTTTGTACCGGACAACAACATGCCCGGCTCTGGCGGCGAGTATCGCTTCGAGTTCAAAGCTATCGAGACGGGCACGGTTCCTCTACGCCTTGTCTACAAACGTTCATGGGAAACAGCCGTTGCGGAATCATTCGACGTGACGATCGTGATTGAATAAGGGAGGCAAACCCCCTCCCGCCGCATCTTCGTCCCGCGCGGACGCGGGCTGAAGAGTGGGGCGCGAACACGGCGGTGTCCGATCCTTGGAACCCCTTGGGTCCCAACGATCCAAGGGTTGGGAAATACGGGCTCATCATCTTCTCTGTCCCCGCATCTCCTACACGGGGTCAGCCGCATGCTGCCGGCCCAGCACCCGCTGTTGCTCCTACCTCGGGGCGGCGTAGTCCTCGACCAGGGTCTTCCGGTTCTGGGCGAAGACCGGAAGGATCCGGTTCGGCCAGAAGATCCGGGGAGGGTAGTGAAACGCCGTCGAGTGGGAGCCGCCGTGTTTCGCGAGCCGGCGTCGCAACTCGGCGTGGGGACCGCGGACGGCATCCATCGGCCCGGATCGCTTGCGTTAGGATCACCGGTGCGGGTGCCCGTCGGTGCCCGAAACGGGTACAAAACGGGTACAGTCGTGCGGGGAAATGCGCAGAATCGCGCAAGGATGCGCGGGGCGGGGAAGCCGGCCGAAACCGTGCGAGTTCTTGGAAAGTAAGCAGGTATTGGGGGGTCTGGGGGGGAGCGGGTGAACGGAATCGAACCGTCACAGCCAGCTTGGAAGGCTGGAGCTCTACCATTGAGCTACACCCGCATCGGTGTGCCGGAAGCATAGCGTTCCGTCGCGCGGGGTCAACCCCGTCCGGAGGCGGGCGCGCCGAAGGCGGGCCCCGGCCCGCCGCCCCCGGCCGACGCCCATCCCCGCGCGCCTCACGGGCGATGGCGGGCGCGGAGGAGGCCGGCGAGTCCCTTCGCGAGGGCCGCGGCGACCAGCAGGGCGACGGAGACCGCGGCGACGGTCTGGTTCGTGGGAAGGTCGTGGCGGTACGAGACCGCCATGCCGGTGACGGTCGCGACCACCGCGCCCGCGACCGCGATGGCGAGCACCACGTACAGCCGCCGGCTCAGCATCAGCGCCATCGACGCGGGCACGACAAGGTGGCAGAAGACCAGCAGCGTGCCCGCCGTCTGCGAGGCCGCGGCCTCGACGGCGCCCAGCAGCAGGAAGAAGAGAGCCTCCCATGCCGCGGGGCGCACGCGCAGGACCGCCGCGGCCTCCCGGTCGAGGAACGTGTACAGGATCGGCCGCCCGAACAGCGCGAGCGCCGCCGCGCAGGGCAGGAGCACGGCGGCCAGCAACGCCGCATCCGGCCAGCCGGCGAGGATGAGATCGCCGTAGAGCAGCGCCCGGATCTCCTGCAGCCCGAACCCGCTGCCGGACACCAGCAGCAGGGCCAGGCTCGACGTGGCGACGAAGACGATGCCCAGCATCGCGTCGCGCGGAATCCGGCGGGACTCGAACGGCCCGGCCAGCAGCAGCACCGCCGCGAGCGTGGCCGCCATCGCGCCGGCCATCGGCGGAAGGCCGAGCATCCACGCCGCCGCGATGCCGCACGCGGCCGTCTCCGACAGCGCGATGCCGATGAAGACCACGCGCTTGAGGATCACGAAGACCCCCAGCGCCGCGCAGACCGCCGCGGTCAGCACGCCCGCGACGATCGGCGCGGGGAAGGACCGGACCAGGTCGGCCGCCACGTCGATCATGACCCGCCCCCCGGCGACCGGCGCGCCTCGCCCGCGTCGGCGCGCGCGGTGGCGGTGTCGACGATCTCCGCGCGTCCGCGGGCGATCCGGCAGATCCGTTCGGACAGCCCCGCCGCGTGGTCGAGCCCGTGATAGGCCATCAGGACCGTGCGTCCCTCCTCGTGAACCAGCCGCCGGAACTCGCCCAGCACCTCGGCCTCGGAGCGCTCGTCGAGCTCCGAGGTGGGCTCGTCCATGATGTAGACCTCCGCGTCCGTCGCCAGCGCCCGCGCCAGAAGGGTCTTCTGCCTCATGCCTCCGGATAACTCGGCGAAGGTCTTGTGCTGGTGCCCGGACAGGCCGAGCCGGTCGAGGATGGCGTCGATCCTTCCCCCCTGCGCGGCGTCCGGCCGCCGCCACCACCCGTTCGCCGGGTACAGCCCCATCTCGATGATGCGCCGGGCGCTCACCGGGTAGAAGGGGTCGATGACGCGCTGCTGCGGCACGTAGCCGGGCGGCTTCCGGTGAAAGGGCGTCACGATGCGCCCGTGCCGCACGGGGATCAGGCCGAGGATCGCCCGCAGCAGCGTGGTCTTGCCGGACCCGTTGGCGCCGACGAAGGGCAGCAGGATACCCCGCGGAATCGCGAGATCCACCGCGTGCAGCACCTCCTGCCGCCCGTAGGCGACGCAGACGGATTCACAGAGGATGATCGGAGTCATGGCGTCATCGGGGTTGAACGTAGATCGCCCCGTTCCCCCCGACTCCGCCCATCCGTCCCGTCATTGCCGTGCCCCCTCTGCGGACGGCTTCGCGGCGGCCAGCCGCGCCACCGCGGTATCGATCGTGGCCAGGTAATCCTTCGCCTCCGGCGCGCCGCCGACGCTGATCGGGGTGAGGACGACCGGGAGGCCGGTCTTCTCGGCGATCCTGCGCGCGGCCCGGGCATTGTAGAAGGGCTCCTGCAGGATCAGGGCGACGCCGGCCGATTTCGCCTTCGCGACGAGTCTGTCCAGGTGGGCCCCGGACGGCGGAATGCCGGGCTTCGGCTCGATCTCGCCGGCGACCTCCAGTCCGAACCGCCGGGCGAAGTAGCCCCAGCTGCGGTGGTACGTGAACACCCGGGCCCCGCGCAGCGGCCGCATCATCGCATCCCAGCCGCCGCCGGCGATGCCCTCGCGCTTGAGCCGCTCGTCGAGCGTGCCGGCGGCGCGGAGCGCCCACAGCTCGTCGCCGGGGATCTTCGCGAGGGCGGCCGCGCCGAACATGCGTTCGTCGACCGCCTTCCGGAAGCTCGCCGCGTTCGCCGCGTACGCCCCGGCGCCGCCCGCGTCGAGCGCCGCCAGCCGCTCCGCGACCGCGGTGGCGATGATCCGCGCATTCCAGGGGTCGACCCAGAAGTGAGGGTTGCCCGAGGGATGCACGTCGCCCATCTCCCGGGTGACGGGGCCGGCCGGCACGTCGATCGGCTCGATCAGCGACCCGGCATCGAGATGCCCCGGCTGCCCGGGTTGGATCCGCGGATTGCGCGACCCCTCCAGAACGACCGGTTCCCAGCCGATCTCGAGTTCGAGCCCGACGCGGATCCAGAGGTCCGCGTCGCGCGCCGCGAGGATGAAGGACGGCTTGCCCTGCATCATGTGGGGGTCGTCCGCGCCGGTGCAGATCGACCGCACGCCGGCCCGGTCGCCCGCGACGGCGCGGGCGATGTCCGCCAGGTCCGACGTCGTGGCCACGACCCGCAGCGGGGCCGCGGGGGCCGCGAGGGCGGCCGCCGCGACGAGCGCGGCGGCCGCGGGAATCATCGTTCGCATCCGGTGGCTCCCCGGTTCAGAACTTGTGGGCGCCGTGGGCCCCGATCGAGAAGATCGCCTGGAGGCTGACCTCGGTCGCCTCCTCGGTGCCTTCCTCCGTCTCGTAGCCGCCCCGGGCGACCTGCACGCGGAAGCGCGAGAACTCGGAGGGCGTGAAGTCGACCATGGCCGAGGCCTTCCAGCTCGGATCGAACGACTCGGACTCGCCGTTGGGAAGGTCCGCCTCGTTGGTCAGGCCGACCTGCTCCCACCGGACGCCGGCGCGCCAGCGCGGGAGGACGCCGTAGAGGGTCTGCAGGTAATAGCCGTCCTGCCGGTCCTCGCGGGCGCTCCCGACGAACTCCGGGGCGAGGTCGTCGGCGACCAGGTCGAGGCTCTTCGTGCGGCTCGCGTACTCGCCCTGCACGGTGAGGTCGCCCTGGGCGTAGGGCTTCGGCGCATCGTACCTGTAGATGAAGTCGGCGCCCCAGATGGTGGAATCGCCGTCGAGCCATTGGTCGTGGGTGCCGTCCTCGTCGCCATCGTACTCCTCCTGGTGCGCGCCGGTGATGCCGAAGACGCCGAACTGCAGGCCGTGGCAGCCGGGAAGGTCCGGTCCGAACTTGAGCCAGCCGACGGCGACGCGCGGGGCGTCGCGCTCGGGAAGCGGCTCCTCGCCGTGGTAGGCGTAGGAGGCCTCGTTGTCGCCCTGGAATCCCTCGATGCCGGCGACGAGGTAGAACGGGGTGGGGGCGAGCCACGAGAGCTGCGCGCCCTTGTCGTTCAGCCCGTGGTCGCCGAGAAGCAGCCGGTAGATCAGCGGCTGGTCGGTGAAGTCCCACTGGTGCGCGTGCTGGGCGTTGATGTAGCCGAAGTCGCTGTAGAACTTGCCCGCCTTGAGTTTCAGGCCCCCGGGCAGCGCGATCGTCTCGAACCAGGCCTCCTCAAGCTCCGCGCCGTGCTCGTCGACGGCGGCGTTGACCAGCGCGCGGAAGTACGGATCGACCGACGCCGACACGATCAGCTCGATGTGGCGCAGGTTGAACCCGTTGTCGATTCCGTGGTCGTGGCCGTGGGCGTCTTCGCCTTCGCCGTGCGCGTGGCCGAAGCCGGACAGCTCCTCCATCACGTGGCCCAGCCCCTCGGCGGAGTCCTCGTAATAGTAGAAGCCGTCGAGCACGGCGGAGACGTCGGGATTGAAGGACTGAACGACTTTCTTCAGCGAGAGGCCGGGGGCCGGCTCGGGCGCGGACGGGACGCCGGCGGCCGGCGCGGACTGGGCGGCTGCGACGCCGGCGAGCAGCGTCGTGGCGGCGAGGACGGCGAACGGACGGACGATCGGATTCATCGATGCTCCTGAGTTCAAAGGGACGGGACCTGCAAGGACCGCGCGCTTCACGGGGGCGCGAAGACCCGCCGCGGACGGCACTCACCGTCGCGGCCGGACGGTTCGAACTCAGGCCCGCGGGGGACCGCGGGAGGGGGGCAGAAGGATCGACGGCGCCGCCTCGGGAGCCGGCAACAGCTGGCGCGCGGGGTCGGCGATGCGGATCGACGGCGTTGGGTCGGTGTCGACGGTCGGCGTGACCGCGGTGGTCGTGGCGAACTGGCAGGCCGGGCACTTGTCGAGCGAGGGACCGTCCGTCCGGCCCGGTTCGGAATCGTGGGAATGCGAACCGCAGGCGCCGTGGCACTCCGCCCCCGCGCCGTGCGTGTGGAGCAGCGGCGTGAGCAGGAGCGCCGCCGCAAACCATGCGGCCAGCAGAAGGCTGGAGATCCTCCGTATCACGGCAATGCGCTAGGGATAGGCCGGAGCGGGGGGAGTTTCAAGTTCCAAGTTCCAAGTTTCGGCCCCGGGCCTTCACGTCCGGGAGGGCGCGGCGACGCGGCCGAGGAAGAGAATGGAGCCCGAGGCCCGGTCGCGAAGGACGAAGAGGAACGGGCGGTCGGCGCGGAAAACGGCGGGCTCCTCGGCCACCGGCATGGCCGTCAGTCGCATCACGGCGGCGGTCGCCGCCGCGGCCTCGGTGCCCTTCTCGTTGACCTCGATGAAGGCCTTGTGGACGACGGCGCTGACGAACAGGTCCCGCGTGCCCGTCATGCCGGAGAAGTCGGCGCGGCCCGGGTTGAAGGCGTCGCGCATGCCGAGGGCGATCAGGGGGTCGTTCAGTCCGAACTGCGCCTCGATCCGGAAGCGGGGCAGCGCGACGTTCACCGTCCGCGGCCGCAGGCGGCCGGCGACGGCGTCGAGGCCCTCGCGGGCGAGCCGGGTTTCGAGCGCGCCGAGGCGGCCGGAGGCGGGAAGCAGGACGACCATCGACACCTCGCGGCCCTTGTAGGGCAGTTCGCAGACCTGGAGTCCGGGCTCCTCGTGGTAGCCGAGATGCTCCAGGTGTGCCTGCATGAGGTCGACCTCGATGTCGCGCCCCGGGGCGGCATGGAACGGCGCGGCCTCGGTCCGGTCCTTCGAGAACGGGGTCTGCCAGGTGCCGTAGAAGTAGACGGCGTTCACGAGGACCATCCGGGTGTCGGGGCCGAGAAGGCCCGGCTGGATCAGTTCCTTGATCCGGTCGTGGGTCTTCTCCTCGACCCATGCGTTGATGACGCCGCGCTCCCTATCGGCCTGGCCGGCGAAGTCGGCGGGGGCGAAGCCGGCGCCGAAGACCGATTCGATATCCGTCACGAACGCGGGGAGCAGGGGGTGGGACTTCTGGGCCCAGACCCGGTTCGCGACCTCGAGCGTGAGATCGCCCTTCGCGCCGACGGCGTCCATCCGGGTGCGGAGCGCGGCGAGCGCGGCGTGGCGGGCCGTCCGGTCCGGGGGAAGCGCCAGTGCCTGGACCATCTGACGCTCCGTGTCCCCGGCCGCCCCGGCGGCGACCATGGACATGCAGGCGTGGATGCTGAACGGCGAGACGACGAGGTTGTCCTTCGCCGTGGCCGCAAGCTCCCCGAACAGCGCGGCGGCGAAGCGGTTGGCCTCCGTGGCCGCCCTGCGGGCGGAGTCGCCCCCGGCGTCCGGGCGGGGGGGCGCGGCGGTGGCCGCGACGGCCGCTGCGAGGGTGAGTCCGAGACTGGCGGTACGGCGTCGTGCGTTCATGGCGGAGTCTCCCGTTGCCGTGCAGTATACGCCCGTCGCCGCGGTTGTCTTCCCGTTTTCCCGATCATCCGGAAAGGCCGGGGGAATCGAAATGATTCCTGAATGCTCGGCCGGCGCGACTGGACCGAGATTTAGTATGTATAATATTCGGGGATAATATGTTGCATTTGTTTACACAACAAATATCGCCACATAGGAAAGATTTCACTCAACAAAACGGCTTCAAATGTGTCAAAATGACAGCCTTTCAGGGACGTTTTGGTGGAATGATCGGCGGGCTGGCGTTGAGGGATGACTGCCGGCCGGCCAGAACATGGGGTTCGTTGGAAGGTGCGAAGGGACGACAGGACGGGTTTCATCGGATGAACGCGGGTATCGGAGTCATCAACGAGCAGGTTCGGGAGCACGGGGCGCTGGTGACGGCGCTGCGGGGCGAGATCGAGAAGGTGATCATCGGGCAGCGGCCCCTGGTCGACCGGCTCCTGATCGGCCTGCTGGCGGACGGTCACATCCTCCTGGAGGGCGTGCCGGGTCTTGCGAAGACCCTGGCGGTGCGGACGCTGGCCGGCGCGTTGAACACGAGGTTCCAGCGGATCCAGTTCACGCCCGACCTCCTGCCGGCGGACCTGATCGGAACGCAGATCTACAATCCGCGCGAGGCGACCTTTGCCATCCGCAAGGGGCCGGTCTTCGCGAACATCATCCTGGCCGACGAAATCAACCGCGCCCCCGCGAAGGTGCAGAGCGCGCTGCTCGAGGCGATGCAGGAGCGGCAGGTGACGATCGGCGGCGAGACCTTCGCCCTGCCGGAGCCGTTCCTCGTGCTGGCCACGGAGAACCCGATCGAGCAGGAGGGGACCTATCCGCTTCCCGAGGCGCAGGTGGACCGCTTCATGCTGAAGGTGCTGGTCGGCTACCCCTCGCGCGACGAGGAGCGGAAGATCCTGGACGCCGAGGCCCGGACGGCGCGCCGGCACGACACCCGGCCGGTGGTCGAGCCGGCGGCGATCCTCGCCGCGCGCGCCGTGGTCGACGAGATCTACGTCGACGACAAGATCCGCGAGTACATCCTCGACATCGTGTTCGCCACGCGCGATCCGAAGAAGCACAAGCTGGAGATCCGCGAGTACATCCGCTACGGCGCGTCGCCGCGCGCGACGATCTTCCTGACGCTGGCGGCCCGCGCGCACGCCTTCCTCCTGGGCCGCGGCTACGTGACGCCGCAGGACGTGAAAAGCATCGCCCCCGACGTGCTGCGGCACCGGGTGCTGCTGACCTACGAAGCCGAGGCCGAGGAGATCACGCCGGACACGCTGATCGCCCGGATCCTCAACGAACTCCCGGTGCCATGAAGACCCGGGGGGAGGGCAACGTGAACGACATCCTGGACCTGCAGCGGGCCGCCGAGCGCTTCAACGCGCGCGTCAAGGACCTCGTCGAGGTGCTCCCTCGCGACGACCTTGCCGGCCAGGCCCTCAGCATCGAACTGGAGTCCGCGCACCGCCGTTTCACCGAGTCGTGGGATGCCGCCAACGCCACCCGGCCCGCCGGGGGCGCCCCGTGGCGCCAGGTCGAGCAGTCCGCCCACGATTGCCTGCACCTGATCGAGCTCCTGTGGCGGACGCAGATGCTGCACCCGCCCCGCGTGCTCCAGATCCTGGCCCACGGCCGCGCGTTCGCCGACGCGGTGGCCCGTTCCCACCGCACCGGCCGGGCGCCCGCCCGACGCCGGGGCGGAGGGGGTCGATGATCCCGAAGGAGATCCTCCGCAAGGTCCGGCGGATCGAGATCCGGTCGCGCAGGCTCGTCAACGAGGTCTTCGCCGGCCAGTACCAGAGCGTCTTCAAGGGACGCGGCATGGAGTTCGACGAGGTCCGCGAGTACCAGCCGGGCGACGACGTCCGCTCGATCGACTGGAACGTGACGGCGCGCATGGGCCAGCCGTTCGTGAAGAAGTTCGTCGAGGAGCGCGAGCTGACCGTCCTCTTCCTCGCCGACGTCAGCGCGTCGAACCGCTTCGGAAGCCTCGGGCAGCTCAAGAAGGACCTGATCGCCGAGATGACGGCGGTCCTCGCGTTCTCGGCCATCCGCAACAACGACCGCGTCGGCCTCGTGCTCTTCTCGGGCGAGGTCGAGGCCTACGTGCCGCCGCGCAAGGGCGTCGGCCACGGGTTGCGCGTCATCCGCGAGGCGCTCTTCCACGAGCCGCGCCGCCGCGACACCGCGGTCGCCCCGGCGCTGGAGTTCCTGAACCATGTCATCACGCGGCGCTCGGTCTGCTTCCTGCTGACCGATTTCCTCTTCCCCGACGCGGCGGACCGGCTGCTGTCGATCGCCGCGCGGCGCCACGACGTGATCGCCGTTGTCGTTTCGGACCGGCGGGAACAGGCCTGGCCGAAGGCCGGGCTCGTCGAGTTCGAGGACCTCGAGACCGGCGAGCGTTTCCTGCGCGACGCCTCCGACCCTTCCACGCGCGCGCGCCTGACCGGGCGCGCCGCCGCGCAGCGCGCCGATCTGCTGTCCCGCCTGCGGCGCGCCGGCCTCGATGCGATCGAGGTCTCGGCCGGTGAACCCTACGACCGCGCCCTCGTCCGCTTCTTCCGCGAACGCGAGCGCCGCCAGCGCACCTGAGGAGCCCGCCGTGAAGGTGCCAGGTGTCAGGGGTAGGGTGTCGGGCGGCGTCTCGGGTTCCGGGCTTCCTTCCTCCTGTTCCACGCCCGTTGGATGTCGAACGTTGGATGTTGGCTGTTGGCTGTTGGGCATTGGATGTTGGAGGTTGGCTGTTGGTCGTTGGATGTTGAACCCCCGCCTCCTTCGCGCCCTGTGCGCCCCGGTGTTGGTCCTCCTGTCCGCCGCCGGCTGCGGCCGCGGCCCCTCGTACGCGGTGCGGGCCGCGGCGACGAACGGCGCCGTGCGGGTGGAGGTGGCGCTGAGCACGAACGCGATCCGGATCGGGATGCCGGTGACGGCGCGGTTGAGCGTCGGGCATCCGTCGGGCGCGACGGTGACGGTCGACGAGCCGGGCCGCAGCAACGCGGTGCGCGTGCTCGACCGCCGCTGGGCCGCGCCGGTTCGCGAGGGCGCCGCCGCCCGTACCGAGGCCGTCTTCCGGTTCACGT